>Ga0326727_10002678_pt1 | contig 59624 bp, 47 predicted proteins | sample MB2enrmetagenome_FD_207643 | JGI IMG/M metagenome (GOLD analysis project Ga0326727, IMG submission 207643) | Lab enriched peat soil microbial communities from McLean, Ithaca, NY, United States - MB29MY | ecosystem: Environmental > Terrestrial > Soil > Wetlands > Peat | place: USA: New York... | reverse complement strand
CGCGAAAAGTGTTCGGCATCGCGCCGGAACCGCGTTCACCATCAGCCCGGAACTCCGTTCGGAATCATCCCGGAATCGTGTTCGGCTTCATCCCGGAATGGCGTTCACGATCCATCGGATTCCCCACGGGCCACTCGCACCGCGGCGAGCGCAGCACCGCTCAGTCTCCGATGGCCGTCCACCCTGTCGACGATGGGTGGCATTGCGGCACCCCAGCATATGTAAGTAACCGGCTGGACCTCTCGATCGCGGGTATTCGCCCGCGATTGCAGTGCAGCCCCTGGCCGCGTTGGCGTGATATACTCCGATCAATTCGGGCGCAGTCTTCGCGATGATTTCGATCCCTTTGGCAGTATCTTCGTTACCAGCGACCTTTGCAGGCTTAACCCACAGCCGGAAAGATTGGCAAGCCACAGCCCGAGACGGCACGGAACACCCGTGGCGGCCATGGGCTCTCAATGACAACTCCTGATCGCCGGACAGTAGTGGTTTGCCTGTGTCTCGCGGCCGGTCTTCACGCGCAGACCGCGGTTCCCTGGAGCGGGTACGCTCACGACCCGCAACACACCGGTCTCTCTACCATTGGGGCGCAGCGGCTGGAGCAGATCAAGTGGACCACACCCATAGACCTGGTGCTGCAGAATACCTCGGGCCCCTTATATATTCATTACGGATCGCCTCTGGTGACCGCGGCCAACACCGTACTGATTCCAGTGCGGACCAGCGCGTCGAACACTTACCGGGTGGAGGCGCACAGCGGAGCGAACGGGGCGCTTATCTACACCCTTCTTACCGACTTTAGTCCGCCTCCGTACAATTGGATTCCCAGCTATAGCCCGGTGCTGAGCCAGGGCACGCGGCTGTATTACGCCGGCGCGGGAGGCACCGTGTACTATCGCGACCAGCCGGATTCCGCCACAGGACCCTCCGGCCAGATCGCCTTCTACGGCAACGCTCTTTATGCCGCCAATCAGGCAGCCTTCGCCAGCACGGTCATGATCTCCACCCCCATCGCCGCCGACGCCAACGGCAACATCTATTTTGGGTTCGACGTAACAGGATCGAACCCGGCGAATCTGACGAGCGGGCTGGCACGGATCGGCGCCGACGGAACGGGATCCTGGATCGGCGCCTCTGCCGCGGCTCAAGGCGATACCTCGATCGTCGAAGTGGCGATGAATTGTGCTCCCGCCGTCAGCAACGACGGCAGCACGCTGTACTTCGGCGTATCGGAGGGGCCGGTCGGCCAGGGCGGTTCCGCGGGCTACCTGGTGGCCGTAAACAGCACAACGCTAGCGCCAGTGGCGCGCGTTCGCCTGATCGACCCATCGACCGGCAACGATGCGGAGGTGCTGGACGAAAGCTCCGCGTCCCCCACCGTGGGCCCGGACGGCGACGTCTACTACGGCGTGTTCGAATCTGCGTGCTGCATCAACGACGACCGCGGCTGGCTGCTGCACTTCGATGCGACCCTGACGCAGAAAAAGACGCCGGGGGCATTCGGCTGGGACACCACGGCCTCGGTGGTGCCGGCCAGCCTGGTGCCTTCTTACACGGGCTCTTCCTCGTATCTGCTGTTCACGAAGTACAACAACTACCTCAATATCGGTCCCGGCGGAAACGGCCACAACAAAGTTGCCGTACTCGATCCGAACGCTGCCATGACCGACCCCATAACCGGCGCCACGGTCATGCAGGAAGTGATCACGATCCTGGGGCCGACGCCCAGTCCTCCGGGCAACACCACCGGAAGTGTGCGCGAATGGTGCATCAATAGCGGCGCCATAGACCCGTTCGCCGCGTCGGCCATGGCCAACAGCGAGGACGGCACGATCTACCGCTGGAGTTTCGCCAGCAACTCGTTGGTGCAACAGGTGACCTTGACCGCCGGCGTGAGCGAGGCTTACACGCCCACGGCCATCGGCGCCGATGGCAAGGCCTACGCCATCAACGACGCCAATCTTTTTGCGGTTGGCCAGGCCTCCAGCCTGACAATCTCGTCCAGCCACACCAACGATTTCGTGCAGGGGCAGAGCGGAGCCGCCTACACCCTTACCGTGACCGACAGCGGCTCGGGCACGACCAACGGAAGCGTCACCGTAACCGATACGCTGCCGTCGAGCCTGACGGCTACAGCGATCGGCGGCCAGGGATGGGATTGCACGCAACCCTCGGGGCCATGCACGCGAAGCAACGCGCTATTGGCAGGCGCCAGCTACCCCGCACTTACGCTCACCGTAAACGTGGCGAGCAACGCTCCAACCACCGTGACGAATACGGCTGCGGTATCCAGCGATGGCGCCGCCAATACGGTGAATTCCACGGCGAACGATGTGACGAACGTTGACACCCTGCCGCCGTCCCTGAGCATCGCGAAGATGCACAGCGGTAATTTCACGCAGGGGCAGGTCAACGCTGCATACACCGTAACCGTGTCCAACGCTTCCGGCGCCGGCGCTGCCAGCGGGACGGTCACGGTTACCGAAACCGTGCCCACTGGCTTGACCCTGGTATCGATGGGCGGCACGGGGTGGACTTGTCCCGCCAACGGAAACACCTGTACGAGCAACGGCCCGCTCACCGCTGGAACGTCGTACCCCATCACGGTGCTGGTCAATGTAGCCGCCAATGCGGCGTCGCCGTTGACGAACGCGGTCGCCGTCTCATACGGCGGGTCGGTCGCCGCCAGCGCCACCGACCCTACAACAGTCATTGCGATACCGGTCTTGAGCTTGACCAAGACAGCGGACGCTCTAAACGTATCCGCCGGCGCCTCGATTGGCTACACGGTGACGGTCAACAACAGCGGCGCTGGAACGGCGACCGCGGCTGCGTTGAACGATCCGCTGCCGGCCGCAAGGGGGGTCGATTGGAGCATCAACCCCACGTACAGCGGTCCGGGATCGTGCGCCATCACAGGTTCGGTTGGGAGCCAGACGCTGAGCTGCAGTTACGGCAACCTGGCGGCTGGCGGTTCCGCCACTGTCCACGTGACCAGCGGCACCTCCGTAGCGAGCTGTGCACCCTACTTAAATACTGCGACCCTTACGGCCGGCAACAGCAGTTCGCTCCAAGCCAGCGCGACCACCACCGTGCAGTGCCCCGGCCCGCTTACAATTTCAACGGCCAGCGTGCCTGTGGCCAACCAGTATCAAACCTACAGCACTACGCTCGCGGCCTCCGCAGGCACTCCGCCGTACACGTGGTCGGTGGTCTCGTCGACTGGAATCAGCCTTCCGGAGGGAATGAGCCTCAACCCATCCACCGGAATCGTGAGCGCCACCCAGGTCAACGGTCAAGGCGGGTACGCGGTCACGGTGCAGGTTACCGACAGCGCCACGCCCAGCCCGAATATCGCCACCGCCACGCTGAACTTCGGCGTCAACAGCGATACCAGTTTCGCCGGCTGCCAGATGTTTCCGGCAGACTCCATTTACAACCAGCCGATTAACCAACTGCCGGCCGACGCGAACCCGGAACATCAGATTCCAGCGGCCTACCTCGCGTATCCACTTCATCCGGATGTCGGACACGGCTTCTATCCGGCTCCCGGGGGCATACCGTGGATGCGGGTGGCCGCGAACCAGCCGCTGTCGAACGTGACTCTCGCGAGCAGCGGACAGATCGACCAGGCGGGCCTATATGCCTGGCCCTTCCCGCCATGGCCCAACGCCGTGATAGAGGGAACTGCGTATGGGGGAGCCGGGCCCGATCATCATATCCTGATCCTCGAAACCAGCACCAACAACCTCACCGGCCCGCAATCCGGAGCCTGCACTCTGTACGAGACCTATCAGAACAACGCCGTCCCGAGTTTGTACGATGCGGGCGCCAACACCTGGTCCTTAGGGGCCGGGGCGCACTACGATCTGACCAGCGACGAGATTGCGGCGTCCACCGATACGCTCGACAATGGAGCGCAGGATTCCGCCGGAATTCCGATGGTGCCGCTGCTGCTCCGGTATAGCGAGGTCCCGTTGGGAGCGCAACATCCGTTGCGCATCACCTTTCCCTCCCCCACCAACTGGTTTGTATGGCCCGGCACAGGTTGTTGCGCGGGGAGCGGCCCTCCGCAAGGCCTGCTCTACCGGCTCCAGGCCAGCGTCAACTGGCAGGCGACGTGCCCCGTAAGCACCAATCCGCAGGCCGCCACCATCTTGCAGGCGCTGCAACAATACGGCGCCTATATGAGCGATCACGGATCCGTCGGGTACATTGGGGGCGTTCCCGATGTTCGATGGAACGACTACGACCTGGCGTGCATTAGAAATTTCACCGTGAGCGATCTGGAAGTAGTGGACAACTCCGCGCTCCAGGTGTCGGCCACCAGTGGGCAGACCAAACCGTACGTAGTGCCGGCCGCACTGCCGGTTTTCGCGGTGGGTACGGCGTACAGCGCGACGATCTCGGCGGCCGGCGGCAACCCGGCAACCCGCCAATTGGCAATTTCTTCGGGAGCGATGCCGCCCGGTCTTTCGCTCGACCCCGTGGCGGGGACGATCGGCGGCACGCCAACCTCGTCCGCCGGCAGTCCGTACATCTTCGGCGTTACCGCGACGGATTCGTCATCCGGATATAGCTCGCGGGAGCAGCAGTTCATCCTCGGGATTACGGTTTCGCCGGTGCCGGACCTGACGGTCGTGGTGTCCCATACGGGGAATTTCGCGCATGGGCAGATTGGGTCGATGTATTCCATCGGCGTGGCCAACGTCGGCACGGCCCCAACCAGTGGAACCGTGAAGGTGGTGGACACCTTGCCGTCGGGGATGACCGCGACAGCAATGTCGGGACCCGGTTGGAATTGCACGCTGGCGACCTTGACGTGCACGCGCAACGACGCGCTGTCCGCGGGCGGCAGCTACCCGGTGTCGCTTACCGTAAACGTGGATTACACGCCTCCGTTTCTGGTGACCGACATCGCGACGGTATCGGGAGGGGGCGAGATCGACTTGGCCAACGATCAATCCTCGGACCTCACCCTCGTCTTCCAGTATTTCGCCCAGACGATCGCGTTCGGGCCATTGTCGAGCCAGGTTTACGGCGCCGCGCCATTCACAGTCAGCGCGACCGCATCGTCGGGATTGTCTGTCAGTTTCAACTCGCAGACGACATCGGTCTGCACGGTATCGGGCGCCACCGTGACGCTGGTCTCGGCCGGCACCTGCACCATCCAGGCGACCCAGGCCGGCAACAGCACCTACACCGCGGCTGCGGCAGTCAGCCAGAGCTTCACGGTGTTGCCCGGGCCTGCGGCGGGGATCTCGGTCTCCAGCGGTTCCGGGCAGAGCGCCACGGTCGGCATGGCGTTTGCCGGCCCGTTGCAAGCTTCGATCACGGATAGCGGCGGCAACGCGGTGCCGAATGCATCGGTCACATTTACGGCGCCATCCAGCGGCGCCAGCGCGACGTTCGCCAACGGTCTGGCAAGTTACACTACCACCACCAACAGCTCCGGCATTGCCACTTCCCTCACGCTGACCGCTAACACCACCGCGGGCGGCTATACGGTAACCGCGGCGGTGGCGGGCGTGACGGCAACGGCCGGTTTCTCCCTGACGAACCTGGCAGGCCCAGTTTTGACCATCACCGAAGCTCCGGTGGGCATGTTCGTACAGGGCCAGAACGCGGTTTACACCGTCACGGTGGGGAACGCGGCGGATGAGGCACCCACGTCGGGAACGGTGAAGGTGACGGAAACGGTGCCGGCCGGCCTGACGTTGATGGGGATGAGCGGAGGCCCAAAGTGGAATTGCAGCGTGCCGCCTTCCTGCACGGCGACCGTGGTGTTGAACGCCGGAACCACATATCCCTCGATCGCGGTCACCCTGAGCCTGCCCTACAATGCGCCGGCATCGGTCGTGAACCAGGTAAGCGCGTCGGGCGGCGGTTCGGCAACGGCCACTGCCAGCTATTCGACCCCGGTCGTCGGCGCCTGCGATGTAACGTTAGGCAGCACCACGAGTGTGACCGATGTCCAGAAGATGATCGACGAAGCGCTCGGGCTGGCGCAAGCGGCGAATGACCTGAGCGGCGACGGGGCAGTCAACGTGTTGGACGTTCAGATCGTGATGGATGCTGCGCTGGGTCTGGGTTGTTCGGCGTCATAGCATCACGTTGCGCTCCCCAACGCTATTCGTACCGCAGCGCGTCAATCGGATTGATGCGCGACCCCTTCACCGCCGGATAAATTCCGAAGACCATCTTTGAATCAAACCCACCATGAGGTGAAGGATTACTCGGTCACGATTCCCGCCGCCCTGCTGGCGCAGCAGAAGCGCACGCAAACCATCTTCACCTATGTGATGGTGGCGATCGCCGCCATGGCACGGCTGCCGGGCACGATAGCGGCGATGTCCGGTTCGCCCACGCTGCATGTCAGCATCGTTTCCGAGGGATCGAAGATGCTCACCAACGCCATTCCACGGTAGAGCTGGTCTCCTTCCTGGGCATGGCCGAAGGAGTTTCCCCGGTAAGTGTTCTCCAGCGCCACCATGCCGGCGAGAGGGGCGGTGACTTGCAGGCGTTTGATGTTTGTCTGCGCGCGCTCCATGGCCACTTTTTGACGGTCGCGCTGCAATTCGAGGATGCGGAGCGCCGCCAGATTGGCTGGATCGCGCAGTGCGTTGGATTTCTTGAGGCTCTCCACGTGAAGCGCGTCAATCCGCACTTTTTCTTCATTGGTCAGGCGCTGGATCTCACTCAGCACCGGCCCTTTGCGGAGCTCGATCCGAGCCGTGGCCAGATCGGCTTCCGCCTGCTCGAAATCGGTGGCCCGTTTCTCGGCATCCGACCGGTTCTGGGCGCGTTTCTGGTCGGCTTGATGGCCAAGATCCTCAAACTTGGCGTTGGCATCTCGCGCGGCGTCCATTTGGGTAGTGGCGTCGAAGCTGGCGATGAGGTCGCCCGTTTCCACGCGCGTGCCGTTCGGAACGATGTGCGTGAGCGTCATCTGATTGTATTGGCCGGTAATTTGCGGCACCATGATCTTGGTGGCATGCACCGCCTGCACCACGCCGGTGATGCGAATCTCGCGTTTGACTTCGGGCGGCGCGGTGGCCTTGGAGGACGACGCTGCCTGCGTCACCCGCGGCGACCACCCGCACGAAACGAGTGACAACAGTCCCGTGGCTGCCAAGAGGGCTCGGGATATGGGCCACACGCGCCGCCCCATAGTGGGTTCTCGTTAACGTTAGACGCCGGAATGTTAATAGTGGTTGATACGATTTATAAGATAATCGGGAGCTATGTCGAAAAAGAGTGCCGGACTGCTGCTGTTCCGCCAAGGCCCGCAAGGGCTCGAAGTTCTTCTGGTGCACCCCGGCGGACCCTTCTGGGCGAGTAAGGACGACGGAACCTGGTCCATACCCAAGGGTGAGTTTGGCGAGGAGGAAGATCCCCTAGCCGCGGCCAAACGGGAGTTCGAAGAAGAGACTGGCGCTCGGCCCGAAGGCGAGTTTCTGCCACTGGAACCGCTCAAACAGCCCGGCGGGAAGCTGGTTTTCGCCTGGGCTGTCCGCTCGGATTTCGACCCGTCCGGCCTCAAAAGTAATACCTTCTCGATGGAATGGCCGCCGAGGTCCGGGCGGCGCCAGGAGTTTCCCGAAGTGGATCGGGCGGCCTGGTTTGGAGTGGAGTCCGCCAGGCGGAAGATGTTAAGAGGGCAGGTGGGGTTTCTCGATCGACTTACTCGTCACTTAGAGCGGGTGTGAAGGATCCAGCGAACTGTCTTCGCTCCTTCAGGAGATCGAGCCCCGCGGGCGTCAACCGGACGAACGATTGGCCGTTCGCGTGCCCCGTCTTCACCAGACCGCGGTCGTTCGCATCTTCCCAGACCGGGAACCGCGGGCATGAGGTGCGCCACGCGTCCATCGTGTCGCGGTAGGTGCGTTCCCTGCTCCCCACCCATTCCAGGAGATCCAGGATCAGACTGTCGACGGTGTCGCTCATGGCAATCGCTCCACCAGTGTGCTGCTTTCAGGAGTCTCCGTCAGCTTCAAAATCGCTGACATCCTGCGCATGAATTCCTCTTCCGAGAACTGGCTAGCCCACGATTGCAGATCGGCCGGGCGGATCGAGGACTCCATGGATTCCAGACGGCCAATGGCATGCGCGATGGCATCCGCTTCGGGCGCGTCGTAAAAGACCCCGCCAAAAAATGGGGCGGTCTCAAGAGCGCCTCCACGTCCCAGGGCCACTACTGGTTTTCCGCTGGCCAGAGCTTCCACCGCCGTGATCCCAAAATCCTCCTCGCCGGGCAGCAGGAAGAAACGGCAACGGGCGTAAAGTTCGCGGAGCTCCTCGTCGGCCACGCGGCCCAGGAACTCGACGTTGGGCGACGCCATGGCCCGCAGGGCCCGGTACTCGGGTCCGGCGCCGGCAATCTTCAGACGCCGCCCGGAGCGCGAGAAGCAGCGGACCAGCGTATCGATGCGCTTGTAGGGCACGAGTTCGGAGACGGCGAGCGCGTAGTCTTCCGCCGGCTTCCAGTAGAACGAGCCGACATCCACCGGCGGATAGATCACTTCGGACTCGCGGCGATAGGTCTTCCAGATACGCGACTGCACGTTGCGGCTGTTGGCCACGAACTGGTCGACGCGCGCAGCCGAAGCGTAATCCCAGAGCCGCAGATAATTGGCTACCGGAGTCATCAGGGCGCGCTTCCACCGGGAGCGCGTCCATTCGTTGCGATACGCCGGGTAGAGATCCCACAAGTACCGCATGGGGGTGTGGCAATAGCACACGTGGCGCGTGTTGGACGACGTGATCACGCCCTTCGCCGGACCGGATTCGCTGCTCACCACCAGATCGTAGCCGCGCAGGTCGAAGCTCTCGAGCGCCATCGGCATGAGGGGCAAAAGCGAGCGGTAGCGGGATCGCAATCGGTTGAGGAATGAAGTGACGATGCGGTGTGAGCGGACGATGGGGCTGAGCGTTTCGGGGTCGCAGAACAGCGTGAAGATGTCGGCATCCGGCAGCAGACGGCAAAGGGCGTCGAGCACCTTTTCCCCGCCGCGCCGGTTCAGCAGCCAGTAGTGAACGATTGCCGCGCGCACTCTGATTCCAGCATACTCATAGCAAGGGCATGCAGAGAGCAGACCAGCGTGACTTTTACCGTTGTAACGGCAAGCGTTACGACCCCATGCTGTGCGACTTCGATCTTCCCTTGGGCAGCACATTCTATCCCGTGGGCTTTCCGCTGCACCTGGCAACCAACTCACCGGACGTGATGGAATCGGCGCAGGAAGCCTGGGGAGCCTGGGACAGAGCATTCGACACCGAGCCCATCGAGTTCAGGGTGGTGGTGCAGGCTGGCGGCGAAGTGGCCGAGGCGCCTGCATACCGTGTACACGCGGGCCTGCTCTCGTTCGTTTCCGACGCGCACAACTTCGCGACGGCGGACGCCCGCACGCTCACCGCGAGCTTGTTTCTATCGGAAAAGACGGTCGCGGACCATGCGGTATTTCGCTGGCTCTTTCTGGAAGCCATGGCGTACATGCTCCTGACGCAGCGTTACGTGGTGTCGCTGCACGCGGCTTGCGTGGCGCGCGACGGCGCCGGAATCCTGCTTTGCGGAGGCTCTGGCGCGGGGAAGAGCACACTTTCGGTGGCATGCGCGCGCGCAGGGTTCACGTTCTTGTCGGACGACTGCACGTGGATCTTGACGGGAACGGACACGCCAGCCGCGCTCGGGAAGCCGCATCAGGCGCGTTTGCGCGGCGATGCAGCGCGCCATTTCCCGGAGTTGAAAGGGTTTCCCGCCCGCACACCACCGAACGGCAAGCTCTCGATGGAGGTGCCGACCTCGATGTTTGCCGAGGTCCGAACGGCCTCCAAGATTGGGGTCAGTACGCTGGTTTTCCTAAATCGCGACGGCCAGAGCCCGGCGCGCATCGAAGGGATGGCGCCGGAAGAGGCCGCGGCGCTCTTGTTGCAGGATCTGCCCAGCTATGGCCCCGAGGTCAATGCGATTCACGAGCGGACCATCGGCAGGCTGGCAAGCCTGCCCGCTTGGCGGTTGACCTATAGTAGCCTGGACGATGGTATAAGGGTCTTGTCAGAGCTGCCACCGCTCCCTCACGGCCGCGGCTCTGTTACGGAGCCGCGCGCGTAAGCAGGCGGTCTTGGTTCACAGATATAGTGAGCACACGCACCGGCGGCACACCGGATTCTCCGCGACGTTGAGACGCTCGCGGAATGCGACCGCTGCGGGACTGTTCACGATCTGGGCGAGAGTCCCGTCCGCGGTATTGCCGATGGGCGGGTGGAAGAAGCACGGGCGGACGTCTCCGCTCGCTTCCCAGACGGCCGACACCCAGGGCGCGTTGCAGCGTGGCGCGGTGTGCGATTCCAGGCCATAATAGGCACGAAAGTGCGCCGCGATGCGCCGCAGTTTTTGAGGCGGTTCCAGAATGAAACCGTCCGTGGGATACTCCGCGATCAGACATTCGATCTCACGTTCCAGGGCTGCTAGATCGGGCGCGATCGCGGACTTGCGGGCGTCCGGCCATGCCAGCGAGCGGTCGAAAGCGGTGGAATCGAGATCGGCGGCAAGGAAAGAAATGGATCGCAGCCGCACCGATCGCGCCGCCGCCGCGGTGGCGCGAAGATGTGCGGCGTTGCGGGCTTGGACCGTGCAGCGCGCACTGACAGGATACTCCGGAGACAGGCGAAGGATCTCGCGGATGCCTTTTGCCAGGCGGTCGAACCCGCCGGGCACGCGCCGGATTTCGTCGTGAATCTCGCGCGGGCCATCCAGCGAAACGATCGCATCGTCCATTGACTCCACGATGCGGGCGGCATCGCGTGCCAGCAGCAGGCCGGTGCTCAGCAGCGTGATCCGCATGCCGCCGGCACGCAACGGGGCGGAGAGCCTGAAGAGATCGGAATGCATCAAGGGCTCGCCGCCCGTGAAGACGATGCGCTCGACCCCGAGGCCGACGATATCGTCGATGTGGCGCGCGAGTTCCGCCTCGGAGATCTCGCGCGCATCGGTGCGCTTCCAGATGTCGCACATCACGCAGCGGCAATTGCACCGGCTGTGAGGCTCTATCACCAGAATCTTCACGCGAGAATCCTCTTGCCGGCGAGCCGGAGATCGTCTCCGAGGTGCTGCACGGCTGCCCGGCGCAATCCCGCCACGTCCGCGTCCACCAGCACGGGCGGGCGATTCTCGATGTGCAGAAGTTGAAAGCGGCGGCGCTCGCGCTTGGGTAGCTGTTCCGCCAGTTCGGGAGAGATGAGGCGGATGCGGCCCGCGACCACGACCAACGCGACGGAGCCGGCAAACAGCGCGTCCTCAGGCGTCGTGGCGCGGCTGCGAACGGCGATCCAGTCGCTCGCCAGCGCGCGCGGCGAAAGGCGAAGAATGCGCGCCGGCAAGGCGGTCACCATCCGGTAGAGGCGCGCGGCCGGGAGGTAGCGCCGGGCGACGGCGAGTTCGTCGAGCAGATCGACGGGCGCGCTCAAGGCAGAGTCGGTGGCAAGCGCCAGCGGCAGACCGGAACGGAGGACGGCGCGCGAGACCGTTCGGCCCAGCATCCCCAGGTTGGAACTGGGGCACCAGATAATCGCTGCGCGGCGTCGGCGCATGAGCTCGATGCCGGAAGGTGTGAGTCCCACGCCGTGCACGATCGCGGTGCGGGAATCCAGTGCGCCCTCGGCGTCCAAAGCCAGCACTTCACGGCGGGCGGATGCGTCCACGCCTTCGCCGCAGTGGACCACGAAGGGCCACGCCGGGGGCGCGGCGCGAAAACGGCCGGTCAGGCCGTGCTCGAATTCGAGTGAATGCGCCCACGCCATGCGGCGCACCACCCGCACCGGAAAGTCGCGGCCGAATACCTCCGGCTCATAAGGATTGTGGTGGCAGACCGTGGTCACGCCGCTCAGCAGATTCTTGAGCGCGCCCCACCACAAGCGCACCGGCTTGGGCACGCGCAGGTGTTCGCGGATCGGCGAGCGCTCGGGATGATGGATATCGCGGGCCCATTCCGCGGCGTTGCGGTACTGGCCGCGGCCCAATTTGGGGAAGAGATTGAACTCCAGGTGGTCGTGCGCGTTGATCAGGCCGGGAAGCCGCACGTGGCCGGAAAGGTCGAGTTCGTAACGTATTCCGCCTGACCGCTCCCTGACGGTCGCGGCTCGGAAGGCGGCCTCTTTCTGAGCCGCAACCGTCAGGGAGCGGTCTTCGACGGAGTGCGTTACCGAGCTACCTCCGGCGTTCATACCCGTACCCATCGCGCCAGCAGGACGGCCGGCGTTGCGCATGCCGCCGCAAACAGATCGGGCCGGCCCGCGCGGTGGAATAGCTCGCGCTCCGGTTCCCCGATATTGGCCTCCACCACGCCGGTCAGGGAGAGCTCGCGCGACATTTCGCAAAGCTGCGGCACGGTGTAGGGGTGATTCTCCAACTCGTAGACTTGCCCGTTGCTGCGGAACGTCCGGCGCCATCCGCGAGCCGTGGCATCCGGATGGAAATCGCTGACTATCAGCGTGCCGCCCGGCTGGAGCACCCGGGCAAACTCGCGCAATGCTCCGGCTTGATCGCGTATGTGGCCGAAGGTGAGCGCACAGAGCACCAGATCGGCCGATCCGCTCGCCACTGGCAGCGCTGCGGCGTCGGCCACAGCGAGACGGCCGCGTAGGCCCTCTTTGCGCGCCGCCACCGCGAGCATGGCGGGAGACGCGTCCACACCGATCGCCGGCAGGCGCGCCGTCCAGCGTCCCGTGCCGCAGCCTACGTCGATCGCGCGGCACGGGGCAAGCGACTCGATCCATGGTTCGATCCACGGTTCGATCCATGGCAGCAGCGTGCGATGTTCCAGGGCAACGATGGGCGAAGGGGTGGCATCCCACGTCTCGGCCCATAGCCGGTAGCCCTCGACAGCCGATACGGAGGTCATAAACTCTCCAGGCGCGGCTGGCGCAGGCGAACCAGTCTTTGCGCGACGCGTAACTCCGCCGGAAAGTCGTACGCTCCGAGAGTGTACCTCCAACTTCCGAGCGATTTCAGCAAAGCGCGGCCCCAGCCCGGCAAACGCATGTCCTGAGTGGTGGGCCAACGCGAGTTCATGACCGTCTCGAAGTCGCGGATGCGGCGCTTCACGCGCGGCGGCAGCCAGGGAAGTTGCGGATCGGTGCGGATCAGGTAGGGGTACCAGCGCGGCCCGATCCACTCATCGGGCGTGGAAGGGAAAGTCATCTCCACGCCGCCGTACGCGCCGTTCTGCTGCGGCGTGGGCACGTAGGTCTGCACCACGATTTCGACCTCGGGATTGACTTTCTTAATGCGGCGCACGAAGGCGATGGTCTCCGCTACATCCTGCTCGGCGTTCTCGGGATTGCCGAAAATCATGGAATACTCGGGCACAATGCCGAATTCGCGAATGCGGCGCGCCAGCTCCACGGTCTGCTCGCTGGTGAGCTGCTTTTTCATGCTCCGCAACGCGGCGTCATTGCCGGATTCCACGCCGAAGAAGATCATCACGCAACCGGCATTCCGAAGTTTTCTGAGCGTGTCGTCGGAATAGCCCAGCACGATATCCACGCGCGCCTCGCACCACCAGCGCAAATTGAGCGGCGCGATCCGATCGGCGAGTTCCCGCGCGTGCTCTTCGCGCAGGAAGAAATTGTTGTCGTAAAACTGCACCGCGTCGATGCCCCACTGCGCTTGCAGCCTGCCCAGGATCGCCACGGTGCGCGCTGGCGGCTCCATTTTTTCGCGGTCGTATACCGGGACCACGCCACAGAAGTTGCAGCGGAACGGGCAGCCGATGCTCGCTTGGTGCACCGCCGTGCGCGAACCGAGAAACGTGCGCGCGATGTACTTCGAGGGGTCCATGCGGTGGTACGGCGGCCATGGAAACTCGTCGGGTACGCGCAGCGGGCGGCTGGCGGTCTGCACGTGCAGCCCGAACTGGTCTTTGAACCCGATGCCGCGCACGCGCGAGAAATCGCGGCTCCCGCGCAGTTGTTCGAGCAACTCCAGCAGTGCCTCTTCGCCCTGGCCCCTCACCACGAAATCGACGTATTTCGCATTCAACGCGGCCTCGGTGTAGAGCGAAGGAAAATAGCCGCCCCACACGATGGGAATGCGCGGATGCTTTTCGCGAAAGGCGCGGCAGATCGCAACCGCCTGCAGCAACTGCGGACCGGGCATTACAGAGACGCCGAGCATTTCCACCCGCTTATTCTGAACCAGCGCATCGAGCGCCGCGCCGGGGTCGGGATCGACATTGCCGTCTACGATCTCGTACTCTTCGCGCCCTTCGAGCACTGCCCCGAGGTACAACACCGAGAGCGGCAGCCGCCGATTCTTCGGCTTGGTGCTGCGCGGATGGAGCAGGACGATCATGACGCGAACCTGCCGGTGAGAATCCAGAAATTCGATGGCGGCCGTTTGCCATGCAAGCGCGCCTTCCACGGCCGCAACGCCCACTGCCATCCGTACCAGGGCCGGTCAATAGTCCACGCAATCCCGAGGTCGCGGCCGAGACCGGCGAGCATTTCGAGATCGAAGTACTCGATGCTGGGCAGCGTATCGGAGGCAAACCCGTAGGTTGACTGAAACTGCCGGTGGCGCTCCCGCACCATCATCTCGCCGTGCTCGCGGCGTCGATACACCGGCGAATCGACAATCAGAAAGCGGCCGTCCGGACGAAGGCAGCGGCGCATCTCCGAAAGCGTGCGGCGGTAGTCCGTGGAGTAATGGATCGACGCGTTGTAGATCGCCAGATCGAGGCTGCCGGACGCGATCGGCAGATCGTCGAATTCGGCATCGATGCGCGGGAAAGGTGCGCTCGCCTGATAATGACTCCCGGCGCCCAGTCCATCCAGCGGGTCGGCAAGAATGTCGATCGCCACCGGCCGATGTCCGCGCAGCGAGAGCCGGTAGGAGAGCCAGCAATTACCCGCACCAACATCCGCGATACGCAGCGGACGGGCGGTCTGCTTTTCGATGCGCGGCAGGATACGCCGCTCCAGATACCGGTAGCTGGCCGCGCGAATATTCCACTGATCCTGGAGGCGGCCGGTGATATCGCGAAAGGGCAGCGCCAGATAGTAGTCGGACTCGTGCGAGCCGCGGCCTTCCGCGCGGCGGATCTTGATGTAGTCGTCGAGGAACTGCCGGCGGGCGCTCGCAAGCATGGTCACTTCCTCTTAAAGACGAGCAGGCGGTGATCCGCGCAGGAGCGCAGGAATGGGAGCCGGTCCAGCCGCGCCAGCAGGTTGACGATTCGCGCGGGGAGTTTGACGTAAGACGGCGGCACGAGCATCCCGATGCCGGTCCAATGGAGCAGTTCGAAATCCGCGGCGAAATCGGCGCGGAGTTGGCGGACGGTGGGATAGTAAACGTCGCCCGACCGCCCCGGCAAACGGCGGAAAGCCTTCTTGTAATACAGCATTTCCCAGGCGCAGAAGCGGCCGATGGTGCAGATCGCGACGTACCCTCCGGGACGGACCAGCGCGGCCAGTGAACGCGCGATGGCTGCGAGGTCTTGTACGCAGTTGAGGGCTCCGAAATTGGAAAGGGCGCCGTCGAACGGCCAGGCGGGCTGATGCCCGCCCCACGTGGGGTGGGCTTCAGCCCGCCAAATTCCCAGATCTTCCGCGCGCATCGCCTGTGCGGCGATTCCGCGTGCCGATGCCCGCGCCACCATCGCGGGCGACGCGTCGATGGCCCACACCGAAACGCCGCGCGATGCAAGATGGGCGGCATCTTCGCCCGTTCCGCAGCCGATATCGAGAAGGCGGTCGCCGGCGCGAAAGAGCTGGTCCGTAACGCGCCAGACAGCGTTGCGCTGCGCCCGCCCGATCGCGGTCTCAGTCCACAGCTCGTCGTAGCGTTCTGCCAGGCGCTCGAACAGCGCGGCGGTGCTCATGCTTCCACCTCGCTCGAGGCGGCACGCAAGCTAGCGCGCGCCAGTTCGGCCTCGGCAGGCGTTTGGCTGCGCAGCAACCGGTCGGCGATCTGATAAAACCGGCGCGAGTGGCGCCCGCGGATCTTGACATCGCGGTCGGTGCTCGACTCCCACGCGCCCAGTTGCACCAACTTGGGCGCTACGTCCTGGTAATAGGGTGTGCCTTTGATGGGATAGCTCACCGTGGTAAAAAACACGTCGGGCACGCAGGCCTTCACATGCTCATAGGTGGCCTCGATGTCGCCCAGATCTTCGCCTTCGTACCCCCACATAAAGAACATACCCGTGCTGATGCCGTGCGCCTTGAGATGCGCCACGGCATCGCGGACCTGCGCCAGCGTGACGCCGCGCTCCATGGCATCCAGCAGCCGTTGCGATCCGCTCTCCGAGCCGATCCACACGCGGTAGCAGCCCAGTTCGGCGAGTTGGCCAGCCACGCGCGCGTTCAGGCGGTCGGCGCGCGTAATGCACTCGAAGGGAACGCGCAGTCCGCGGCGCTTCATCTCCCGCGCGTACTCGTCGAGCCAGCCGTGATGGATGGTAAAGACATCATCGGCGAGCCACAACTGCTCGGGCCGGTAGCGATCCATAATCCACTCCACCTCGTCCACCACGCCCACCGCCGAGCGCCGGCGATGCGTCTTGCCGAATGTGGAATGGCTGCACCAGCGGCAATGATACGGGCATCCCCGCGCCGTGATCACGGAGATCGAGCCAGCCCCGTGACGCTCGCGCCATGCGCGGAGATAGCGGTCCATGTCGATACGCTCCCGGTCGGGCCAGGGCTGCGCGTCAAGGTCGCCGATGAGTGGCGGGGGTCCTTCCAGCGGCGCGCCGCGCAGAATCGCCTCCATCGCCAGTTCGCCTTCGCCCGGAACCACCGCGTGCGCGCCCGCCTCCAAATATTGCGCGGAATAATTCGCCGGCTCGGGGCCTCCCACCACCACTCGCCAGCCACAGGCCACGGCACGCTGCAAGATCGCGATAGCATTCGGCCGGGTCATCAGGTTGGCGTAAATACCGAGCGTCGCCGGTGTCTCCGTTTCCAGGATGCGGAACAGCTCCTCGCGCGACCCGAAAGTGGAATCGTAGATCTCGACAGCGAATCCCCGCGCCCGAAGATGCGAGGAGAGATACAGCAGGCCAAGAGGGGCGTAGGGCTTCATGATTTGCAGCTCCTTCGCGTCCTCGTGGAGAAAATAACCGTGAGTCAGCAGGAGATCCATATGGGCATCTTCCGCGCGCAAGTCTCCCGAAGCGCCAGCACGTTCTCCCAGGCGCCCGCGGCCGCGTCTCTTCCCTCGCGGACCTCCAGGTGCAGCGCGTCAGCGAGGGCTCGATAAAACTCGCTGGTAAACGCGCCCTGAAACATCATATCCAGGTCGTCGCTATCGGCCCAATTCTCCTTCGGGCCAAGTTGGCTCGAAACCATTTCATGGAACGGCGTGCCGGGCAGCGGGTAAGAAACCGACACGCCAATGTCATCGGGCTGAGTGTCCCGCACCAGCGCGATGGTCTTCTCGATTTCCTTCCACGTCTCGCCGGGATATCCGAATTGCAGGAAAAAGCAAGCGCGGATTCCGTGCCGGCGCAGGTTTTCGCGAGCCTCGAATACCTGCCAGATTCGCGTGCCTTTATCCATCGCGTCGAGGATATCCTGCGCGCCGGACTCCACGCCCATCCAGACTTCGGCGCAGCCGGCGCGCCGCAAGTCGGCCACCGTCTCGCGAGTCATCAGGTCGCAGCGCGATTGCATTTTGAACGGAATCCTTGCGTCCAACGCTTCCACCGCGTCGGCGAATTGACGGGTCCACTGTTGGGACAGCGCGAAGATGTCATCGGCGAACCAGATGTGGTCCGGCGCGAAACGGTCTTTCACCTCGCGCATCTCCTCCGCCACCAGGTGGGCGGAGCGGCAATGGTACGAATCTCCCCAGATGGGTTTAGCGCACCAGTTGCACCGGTACGGGCAGCCGCGGCTCGATACCACGTTCCATGAAAAATAACCGTGGGCCGTGTTCCAGGCCGCGCGATAAGGCGCGGCATCCACCAAATCCCACGCGGGCATGGGAAGCGTGTCCAGGTCCGCCAGCGGCGGGCGCTGCGGCGTGTGGCGAAGCATGCCGGAATGCGGATCGCGAAAGATCAGTCCGCGGATTTGCGCCGCGCTTCCGGCTTCATCAAGCAGCAGGCCTGCGGTCTCCACAATGGCCTGTTCTACCTCGCCGCGGAGCACATAACAGAATCCCGCGTCGAGATACTCCGTGGCGCGGTCGGATGAGTCCGAACCGTTGGCGATGGCGGGAATGCCGGCCTCGCAGCACGTGCGCGCCATCCAGCAGGCCAGCTCACGATTTCGCAGCAGGCACATCTTCGTCAGGAAATTAAAATTGTCTTCGCACACCGCGACCATCCGCGGGCGGTGGCGCTCCAGCGCCCGCTCGAAGCCTGGCTCGGGAGCCTCCAGCGTCGGATCGAACAGCGCCACGCTATAACCCTCGCGCCGCAGGCAGGCGGCAGCGATCAGCGCCTGCAGCGGTGGATAGGGCTGCATTTTGCGCACCTGTTTGCGGTCGTTGTAGAGATGGTTCGAATGCGTCAGAAGAATGTCTGCCATCGCTTCCCCTTAGCAGGTCACCGGTTCGGCCGAAAGTTGGTGCGCGTCCACCTTCGGCTTGGGAGGGGTGAGCAGCTTTTGCGCGGCTTTGCGGGCCCAGAGTTCCACCGGGAAGGCATATATGTGGCGATCCAGCCGCCAACGGGCCGGCAGGCTGATGAGGTCGAATAGCAGGCGGCTGAGCGCCGGCGAGCGGTACTTGCCGATGGGCACGCGATGGAACGCCACCCGCATGTACTCGCGCATGTTTTGCACGCGCGTGTGGTCGCGGCCTTTGAGCCACGGCAGCACGGTATAGCGCGGAAAGAAATCGGCCCAACCCTCGAGTGTTTTGGGCGCCTCGATACCCAGTTCGAAGGCCCGCTTCATCACCGGCGACCCCGGATACGGCGTGAAAATGTTGGTCCAGAATTCGGCGCCCGGATATTGGCGGCAGATCTTCATCATCATGGCGACCGATTCCCGCCGCTCTTTCTCGCCCTCGCCCGGATAGCCGAAAATCAGGTTGAAGCTGGGGCGGATGCCCGCCGCGCTGAGACGCTCCGCCGCGCCGTAGATCATATCCAGCGTCTGAAAATCCTTGCCCATCAAGTGCATCATGCGAGCGGAGCCGGTGTCCGCGCCCTGCGACATTTGCGTGAGGCCCGCGCGGCGCAGCAGTTTCAACTCCTCTACCGACAGCCGCATGACAAGATTCGTCGAAGCCTGTATGCTCCAATCGAATTTCACGCCGCGGCGCACCAGGCCTTCGGCGATGCCCACGGCGCGATCGCGATCCACCAGGAAGTTGTCGTCGACAATCCACAGCAATTCCAGGTTGTAGCGGCTCACCAGATCGGTGGCCTCTTCGACAACCTGCTCGGGATCGAGCGCATTCCATTTGCGGCCGTAGACTCCGTCGTTGGTGCAATAGCCGCAGTTGTAAGGGCACGCGAGACTCGACGTGTACATCGCCCAGCGGCGTCCGCAGACGCGCTGGTAGGCGTCGAAATCGGCGAGCTGGTAGGCCTTCGGCGGCATCTCCGCCAGGGGACGCAAGGGGCGCGTGGGGTTGAACGTCACGCGGCCATCCTGCTTGTAGCCGACGCCCGCGATCCCGCGCAACGATTCGCCCGCTTCCAGGCGCTGGACCACATCGAGGAAGGCTTCTTCGCCCTGGCCGATCACCACCGCATCCACGAAATCGGCGGCCAGGGTCTGATCGGGCAGCAGCGATGGATGCCAGCCGCCGAGCACGATCGGCATGTCCGGATAGGTACGCTTCACATCGCGGGCGATCTCGACCGTCTCGCGAATCATCGGTCCGGTGACCAGCGAGACGGCCAGGCAAATGGCGTCCTCGAGTTCCTCAATCACCCGCCGCTGAAAATTCGGGGTGATGGTGGAATCGATGAGTGTCACCTGGTATCCGGCGCGCAGCAGCGGCGTGGAGACTGCGAGGATACCGAGTGGAGCAGTAGCTTCCTGGCTGGAAAATGCGGGGAAAAAGAAGACTACTTTCTTCTTCAACCTTCGGATGGGGCCCATGTTTCTAGAATTGACCGGACTCAGTTTAGGAGTTGTCGCGATCTTGTAAAAACCTACGAAAGAAGTGTTACTTCTACCGATGATGGAAAGCAGAATCCCGAGCCGGTGCGCCACTCGCCCTCGCCCGTCAATTCTGCCGCGGCGAATGTGGAGACCAGCACAGTCGTGGCCACGGAAACGGCCATGCGAATGGGGTTGCCCCCTACGCAGGAGTTTCGGCCATTGCCCAGCGAGACGTGGCTCGCGATGGGGCGCGTGAAGTCCAGGCGATCGGGATCCGGAAACTGGGCCGGGTCTCGATTGGCGGCGGCCAGCATCAAGGCCACCAATGCGCCTTGCGGAATGGTCGCGCCGCCCAGCCCCACCGCGGCCGTGGAGCGCCGGTAGACGCGGCGCACAATCCCCGAGTAGCGCAGCAGTTCTTCCACCGCGGCCGGCATCAGGTCCGGCCGCACGCGCAGCCTGGCGTACTCCTGCGGATGGCTTACCAGCGCGAACCAGCAACTCGCGAGCAGCCGCGGCGTGGTTTGTGAAAGCGCCACAAAAGTCGGCTCTCCCATGGGGACGTGCTGAAAAATACGCTCCAATTCCGCCGTTGCCGCCGCCGCGTCGGCCTTGATGGGCGAGTCGTCTGCCGCTCCGGTGGCGGCGAACACGCGCGTGCTGAGCGCGCCCAGCTTTTCACGATCGGCGGGGTCGGCGCCGGTGGCGAGCATGGCGAGCGTGAGCCCCCAAGGCAAAGCAAACTCGCGGAAGAGATCCACTGTGCGGCTCGCCGGCAACGCCTTCAAAATCCGTACTGCCTCCGATTCCATCCGCGGACGCCACTCCGCCAGGTGCGATTGCGAGAAGCGCGCCAGCACCTCGCCGCGCAATTTCAGCCGGCCCGCTTCGTCGCGGGCGTCGACTGCGATCTCGCGATCGCCCCCGCCCACGGGCCACAGGTGCGGATGCTGCAAGGCGGCCAGGACGTCGGTATAGCGGCTTAGAATCCAAGCGCCGCGCGCGGAATCGAAATAAGGGAGCTGGGGCGGCTCAGTCATCGCGTCCGATGCTTCAATCTAACAGGAAATTAGCGGTACGATTCTAAATTGTCGAATCTCTGGTTGAATTGTCCCGGGCTGCCCGCGCCCGCAGCCGCGGTACTCGCCGCGCTCCATTTTCGCGAACCGTCGCCCGGCCGGCTCGCCGGTTTCAACGAGCACGACCGGCGAGAAGCCCTGGCCTATTGCGACCGCGAGGGGCTCACCCTGCTGGTTTGCGGCATTTTGCCGGAAGAGACGGCGGAGGCTGCGCGAAAAAATCGCCTGCGCCTGCAAGTGGCGGAAGAGACCTACGCCCGAGTCGCCAGGCTGCCCGGGGAATTCGTCGCGCTCAAAGGGATCACCCAGTGCGAACTCTTCGGCATTCACCCCGAAGACCGCGCGCAGTACGATATCGATCTCTATTTTCCCCGCGCTACCGTGGAAGCCGCGCGCGACGCTTTGCTCGCCCAGAATTACGAAAGCATCGCCGGTATGGAAAGTTTTCCCACCGACCATTTGCCGGGGCTGTTCCCTCGCACCGCGTGGCGCTGGCGCGGCGATTATTTCGACCCCGAAATGCCGCTCGCCATCGAGTTGCATTTCCAGTTCTGGAATGCGCCGCTCGAAAGGCTGGAAGCGCCCGGCGTGGAAGAGTTTTTCGCCCGTCGGGTCCGGCGGACCGTCGGCGCTGTCGAAATCGCGGTGCTTTGCCCGCAGGATGCCGTAGCGTATGCCGCGCTCCACTTGCTGAAGCACGTGCTGCACGGCAGTACGCGCGTTTTCCACGTCTACGAAATGGCTGGCTTTCTCGAGCGGCACGCCACCGATGCCGCATTCTGGGCGGAATGGCGGCGGTTGCATGCGCCTCCCTTGCGCCGGCTCCAGGCGGTGGTGTTCGCGCTGGCGGAGGCCTGGTTCGGGTGCTCGCTCGGGCCGGAGTCCCGGGACGAAACAGCGCGGTTGCCGGCGCCCACGCGCGCCTGGTTCGACGAGTTCGCCCGGTCGCCCGCGGTGCGGCCCTTCCGGCCCAACAAGGACGAATTATGGCTGCACCTGAGCCTGCTCGAATCGCGGCGCGACAAGTTGGCCGTAGCTCGCCGCCGTTTGCTACCGGGCAACCTGCCGCCGCCCGCGCGGGCCACTGAATCGAAGTCGCGGCATGCGGTTTACGCCGCCTGGTTTGCGTCCCGCCTGCGCCATCATCTCGTCTCGTTGGCGTCTATCGTCGCGAGCGGATGGCGCTGGTGGCGGCGCATGAGGCGGCGGGAGAGTTAGCCTGGCGGGAGCCTACGCCTTGGGATATCCTAAGGAACGGACGCATGGACAAGACCATCCGCAAGTACACCGACTTCGACGAAATGAAGGCCGACGAGTATCGGTACTGGCAGAGCCGCCCCGTGCACGAGCGCGTGGCCGCCGTGTCGGAGCTCACCGAGGAAGGCTATAAACTAAAGGGGTTCAAGCCGGATGCTTTCAGACTACACAGAACTCTTGTCCATTTTGAACGCACACCGCGTTAAGTACCTTGTCATTGGCGCTTACGCCGTGGCGATCCATGCGCAGCCCCGCGCAACCAAAGACCTCGACATTCTGGTGGAGGCTGATCCTCAAAACGCGAAGGCGGTTTTCGCCGCCTTAGCTGAATTCGGTGCGCCGCTGCAACGTCTGACCTCTGCCGACTTTGCGGAACCCGGTCCGTTCTTCCGCATGGGGCGAGAGCCGGTCGGCGTTGACATTCTCACGGCAATTCCCGGCGTCGATTTTGAAGCCGCATGGGAACGACGGGTTGAAGACGTGATCGATGCGAAAACCGGCCTCAAGGCGTTTTTCATTTCCAGTGCCGACCTCATCGCCGCAAAGCTCGCCGCCGGGCGCCCTCAAGACCTTGCCGATGTCGATGCAATCCGCAAGGCAATCGAAAGCCAGCGCAAGGAATAACCCGGAGTCGAACGGACAGACGTGGTCGGCACCCAAGCCAGCTATTTTACAGACGCTCTTGGTCCCTGCCCTGAAAACTGACCATGCATGACATGACGGTCACGCTGGAAAAACGGCGCACTGGTGCATGATGACTCTGGGTCCGTTTGGAAACTCAACCAAACACTGTATGCTGCACCTGAGTCTTCTCGAATCGCGGCGCGACAAGTTGGCCGTAGCTCGCCGCCGTTTGCTGCCGGGCAACCTGCCGCCGCCCGCGCGGGCCACTGAATCGAAGTCGCGGCATGCGGTTTACGCCGCCTGGTTTGTGTCCCGCCTGCGCCATCATCTCCTCTCGTTGGCGTCTATCGTCGCGAGCGGATGGCGCTGGTGGCGGCGCATGAGGAGCTGTTAGAAATTCGTGAGGCTTTAGCCTACAGCAGGCTTCAGCCAGGCTTCAGCCGGCTTCAGCCCGCCTCCGGTTGACAACCTGCCCTACATGCCGGCGCGTCTGTCACCATATTTTGCGAGACTCAATCGTCCAGGACGATAATAAGGACAAACGCCTCGGCGAACATCCATGGACCTCCAACTCCATCAGCACGAGAAAGAAGGGATTCGGATTCTTGATTTGCAAGGCCCCCTGATAGAAGGCCCATCGGAAGCGATCCTGCGTGCTGCGATAGCCGCACTGGCGGCAGCGAGGGTGGCGAACGTCATCCTCAACTTCGCAGGTGCCACGGAGATTGACGCTGACGGACTGGGCGCCTTGGTTTTCTGTGACGCACGGATTTTAAGATCCGGCGGGGCGCTGAAGCTGCTCAATCTCAGCCCGTTTCATATGAACCTTATGGTTCTGGCAAAGCTGGACGTGGTATTCGAAGTTTTCACAGACGAGCAGGACGCGGTGGACAGTTTTTTTCCGGACCGCGCGAATCGCCGGTACGACATCCTCGAATTCGTCGAGGAGCAAGAAAAGGGGCCGGCGCCCGATCCGCCGAAATGAGGGGCGTACAAGCCCTGACCGCAATCGAGCGGCGGCCCTCTGCGCCAAAATAGGAGCATGGACCTCAATCGTTTCACCGAGAAGCTTCAGGAGGCCATCAAGGCCGCCCAGAATAAAGCTGTCCGTTACGGCCACCAGCAGATCGACGTCGAACATCTTCTGGCCGCGCTGCTGGAGCAGGAAGGCGGCCTCGCGCCTTCCATTCTGCTCAGGTCCGGCATCAACCTGGAAGGGCTCGCCCGGCGCCTCGATTCCGAACTGGACCGTTTGCCCAAGGTCTCCGGACCCTCCGGCGGAATCGACCAGTTGTACATCACGGCGCGGCTGAACCGGCTGCTCACCGCCGCCGAAGACGAAGCCGCCAAACTCAAAGACGAATACATTTCGGTGGAGCATGTTCTGCTCGCCGCGATCGACGATGTGGGGACTTCCGGACGCCTGTTGAAGGAGTTCGGGCTGACGCGCGAACGTCTCATGCAGGCCTTGCGCGAGGTGCGCGGCAGCCAGCGCGTCACGTCTCAGAATCCCGAAGCGACTTACGAATCGCTGGAGCGTTACGGCCGCGAACTCACCAAGTTGGCGGCGCAGGGCAAGCTCGACCCGGTGATCGGGCGCGACGAGGAGATCCGCAGGGTGATCCAGGTGCTCTCGCGCCGCACCAAGAACAACCCTGTGCTGATCGGCGAGCCCGGCGTTGGCAAGACCGCCATTGTCGAAGGGCTGGCGTTGCGCATCATTCGCGGCGACGTACCCGACGGGTTGAAGAACAAGCGCGTCGTGTCGCTCGATATGGGAGCGCTGGTCGCCGGGGCGAAGTTCCGCGGGGAATTCGAAGAGCGCCTCAAGGCTGTGCTCAAGGAGGTACAGGAATCGGCGGGCGAGGTCATACTGTTCATCGACGAGTTGCACACCGTGGTGGGCGCGGGCAAGGCGGAAGGCTCCATGGACGCGGGCAACCTGCTTAAACCCATGCTGGCGCGCGGCGAGCTCCATTGCATCGGCGCCACCACACTCGACGAATACCGCAAGCATATTGAAAAGGACGCGGCCCTGGCGCGCCGCTTCCAGCCTGTGCTGGTGGACCAGCCGTCGGTCGAGGACACCATTTCGATTCTGCGCGGTCTCGCCGAGCGCTACCAGGTCCATCATCGCGTCGGCATCAAGGACTCCGCGCTGGTGGCGGCGGCCGTACTATCGAACCGCTACATCACCGACCGGTTTCTGCCGGACAAAGCCATCGATCTGGTGGACGAAGCGGCCGCGCGCCTGCGGACCGAAATCGATTCCATGCCGGCGGAACTGGACGAAGTCCGCCGCCGCGTCCTGCAGCTTGAGATCGAGCGCGAAGCCCTGCGCAAGGAGACCGATGCGCCTTCCAAAGACCGCCTGAAGAAACTGGAGAAGGAACTGGCCGATCTCAAGGCCGAATCCGACGCGCTCACCGCCCGCTGGCAGCGCGAAAAGACCGCGGTGCAGAGCCTGAGCCAGCTTCGCGAGCAGGTGGAACAGACCAAGCTCGAAATCGAACAGGCCGAGCGCCAGTACGACCTCAACCGGGTCGCGGAGCTGAAATACGGCAAACTCGCCGGACTCGAACGCCGGTTGCGCGAGGAGTCGGACAAGTTCGCTCAGCAGAAGACGGCCAGGCTCATCAAGGAAGAGGTGGATGAGGAGGATATCGCCGAAGTGGTGAGCCGCTGGACGGGTGTTCCGGTCACCAAGCTGCTGGAAGGCGACGTGCAGAAACTGCTGCACTTGGAGGAGCAGTTGCATCGGCGGGTGGTGGGCCAGGACGAAGCCGTCACGGCGGTGGCAGAAGCCGTGATCCGTGCACGTTCGGGATTGAAGGACCCGAACCGTCCGATCGGCAGCTTCATCTTCCTGGGCCCTACAGGCGTGGGAAAAACGGAGCTGGCGCGGGCTCTGGCCGAATTTCTGTTCGACGACGAGCGCGCCATGATCCGCATCGACATGTCGGAATACCAGGAAAAACACGCCGTGGCGCGGCTCATCGGTGCGCCTCCCGGCTATGTGGGGTTCGAGGAAGGCGGGCAATTGACCGAAGCCGTGCGGCGGCGTCCTTTCTCGGTGGTGTTATTCGACGAAATCGAGAAAGCCCACCACGACGCGTTCAACGTCATGCTGCAAATCCTGGACGATGGACGCCTCACCGACGGACAGGGCCGCACGGTGGATTTCAAGAACACCATCGTCATTATGACGTCCAATATCGGCGGCCAGCGCATACTGGAATACCAGGGCGCGTTCGAGGGTGCGGGATACGAAAAAATGAAGACAGCCGTTCTGGAGGAGATGCGGCATCATTTCCGGCCGGAGTTTCTCAATCGCGTGGACGAAACCATCGTGTTCCACTCGCTTTCGGATGAACATTTGAAGCAGATCCTGGAGATCCAGCTTGGCGGGCTGCGGGCGCGCCTGGCGGACCGCCGCATCAAACTGGAGTTGACCGAAGCGGCGCGGGCCAACCTGGTGCGGATGGGGCATGACCCGCACTATGGCGCGCGCCCACTAAAGCGCGCCATCCAGAAGAGGATCGAAACTCCGCTCGGCCGGTTACTGCTGCAGGGCGGCATCCGCGATGGCCAGACCGTGCGGGTGGATGGCCATCCCGACTCCGGCGATCTGACCTTCACACCCCAGGCCGCCTCTGCGGCCGGCGCGCGCGGACCGGGCTGAGCGCGGCGGCCGGCCGCCTCATGCCACTCGATCCAGTGAGACAGCCAGAGCGTTGCTATAATCGAGCCAGCGCTGACAATTGCAGCGACTGTTGGACCACGCCGCCCTCACGGGCTGCATGTAAGTCCAGGACTTGATCGATTTCGACAGGTACCGAGGCTATGCCGAGCGATGTTCGCTAAAGATTTTCTCCACTCCAAAACCGAGAAGCGCAAGCTCTCGATGGTGACGTGCTACGACTACACCTTTGCGCGTCTTCTCTCTCAAACCCCCATCGACGCGATCCTGGTAGGCGACAGCGTCGCCATGGTCGTATACGGCCATCCTTCCACTCTCCCGGCGAACATCGATATGATGCGCGGCCATACCGAGGCCGTGGCGCGCGGCGCGGGCTCCAAAATGGTGGTAGCCGACATGCCTTTTCTCACCTACCGTAAAGGCATTCCGGCGGCGCTCGACGCGGCGCAGGCGCTGATGAGCGCTGGCGCGCACGCCGTGAAGCTGGAAGGCGTGGAAGGCCACGAGGACGTGATCCAAAGGATGGTGCAGAGCGGCATTCCGGTGATGGGCCATCTCGGGCTGCAGCCGCAATCGGTCCACCAATATGGGGGCTACCGGATTCAGGGCCGTGGCGACGATGCGGCCCGCGCGATTGTTCGCGAGGCCCTCGCTCTGCAGGAATTGGGAGCCTTCGCGGTGGTCCTGGAATGCATTCCGGCCGCGCTGGCAGCGGAGGTTACCGCGGCCCTCCGCGTTCCCACCATCGGGATCGGCGCCGGAGCGGCGTGCGATGGCCAGATTCTGGTGCTCCAGGATCTGCTGGGGATGAATATCGATAAGAAGCCGAAATTCGTGCGCTGTTTCGCCGATGGCGCCCATAGCGTCGCGGATGCCATCGCCGGCTTCGACGCAGCAGTCAAAGATGGGACCTTTCCGGCGGCCGAGGAGAGTTACCAATGATGCAAGTTTGGGATAGCGTGGCGCTATGGCAAGGCCGACGAAGCGCGATCAGCGGGCGGTCCATTGGCTTCGTTCCCACCATGGGCGCGCTGCATCGCGGACATGCCTCCCTGGTGGAGCGGTGCCGGGCGGAAAACGAGCTCGTGGTGGTCAGCATTTTCGTGAATCCCACGCAGTTCAACGATCCGCAGGATCTGGAACGCTATCCGCGCACCCTGGAGAGCGATTTAGCGCTTCTCAAATCGCTCGGCGTAGACGAAGTGCTGGCACCGCCCGCCGCGGACTTTTACCCGCACGGCTACCGCTATCGCGTGGAGCCTTCCGGCGGTGTCGCGATTATGGAGGCTGCACATCGCCCCGGTTTTCTGCAGGGCGTGCTGACCATCGTGATGAAGCTGCTGAATCTGGTGCGGCCCCACCGGGTATATTTCGGCGAGAAAGATTTTCAGCAACTGCGCAGCGTCACGCAGATGGTGGAAGAATTCTTCATCCCCACCCAAATTGTCGCCTGCCCCACGGTGCGGGCGGCATCCGGACTGGCCGAAAGTTCGCGGAACGCGCGGCTTTCGCCCGCCGGCCTTGAGAAAGCGGCCGCGCTGCACCGGGCGCTGGTGGAAAGCCGGGATCCCGCCGATGCGCGCCGGGTTCTCGAAGCGCAAGGATTCGGCGTGGAGTATGTCGAGGAACATTGGGGGCGGCGGCTGGCCGCGGTGTTCCTGGAAGGCGTGCGCCTGATCGATAACGTGCCCCGGTAATCCTATGCTGCTCTGCATTGACGTCGGTAACTCCCAAATTTTCGGTGGCGTGTACGATGGCGACGAATTGCGCGCCACATTCCGCCGGACCTCCAATATCCGAGCTTCCTCCGACGAGTTCGGGACGTTTTTTCGCATGGTGCTGCGCGAAAATGGCGTCGATCCGAACGAGATCGCCGAGGCCGCGATCTGCTCGGTAGTGCCCGACGTAGTTCACTCGTTGCGCAATTCGTTCCGCAAATATTTCCGCTTCGAGCCGTTCCTGCTGCAGCCGGGCGCGAAGACCGGATTGAAGATCCGCTATCGCAATCCGCTGGAGGTGGGCGCCGACAAAATCGCCAACGCGATCGGCGCGGTAGCCCGATATCCCGGACGGAATCTGCTGATTGTCGACCTGGGCACGGCCACCACACTCTGCGCGGTCACGAAAGACAAGGAATACTTGGGCGGGATCATCGCTCCAGGCATCCATACCTCGATGGCGGCGCTGGAGTCGAAAACCGCGCGGCTGCCGGCGGTGGAGATCGTTCGGCCGCCGGAAATGCTGGGCCGGTCGACCATCGAAAGCATCCAGTCGGGGTTGTATTATGGGACTCTCGCGACCATCCGCTCGTTCGTCGCGGCGGTTACGAAGGAGTACTTCGCGAAAGACAAGCCGGTGGTGATCGGGACGGGCGGGTTCGGACGGCTTTTCGAGGAAGAGCAGCTCTTCGATGCTCTTGTGCCCGAGCTTTCCTTGATGGGGCTGCGGCGCGCGCTGGAGCTATCGGCCAAACGGCCGGGGGGAGAAACGTCATGAAGAGATATCTGTTAGTGCTCGCGATTTGCGGTCTGGCGGCGGCCCAACCGGTGTTTACGGGCGCTGCTATCTTCCCGCCGGAGGAATTCGCGTCGCGCCGCGCGCGCGTAATGGAAAAGATCGGCGACGGCGCCGCCATCGTGCTAGGCGCCACCGAGCCGCCGGGCGAGATGCCCCTGCGCCAGGGCAACCAGTTCTTCTACGTATCGGGAGTGGTGGAACCCCGCGCGATCCTGGTGATCGATGGCAAGAGTAAGCGGTCTACGCTCTTCCTGAATCCGCGCAATGTGCAGCGCGAATCGTCGATGTATGGGCCGGGGCTTTCGCCGGGCGAGGACGCCGCCAAGGCAACGGGCATAGACGCCGTGCTGCCGCGCAGCGATTTTCAGGCCATGGTGGATAGCTTTTCCAGTGAGGGCCGCGCGATTTACACGCCGTTCCGTCCCGAAGTGCTGGGCAGTATTTCGTCCGGCGACCCGGACCGCTTGTGGGCCGCCAACAAGAGCGACCCTTGGGACGGCCGCACGTCACGCGAACAGGCTTTCATCGCCCACCTCCAGGAAAGGGCCCCCAATTGCGACGTCCGCAACCTGGATCCGATTCTCGACGCCATGCGGGGGATCAAGAGCCCGCGCGAGATTGCGGTAATCCGCGAGGCTACGCGCATCGCGGGACTGGGGATCATGGAGGCGATGCGCGACGCCCAACCCGGCATGTTCGAATACGAGCTGCAGGCCGATTCGGAATTCGTCTTCAAGAAGTATGGTGCGTTCGGAGCGGCTTACTTCGCGCTGATCGGCGCTGGGCCGAACACTTACTACACTCATTACCACGGCAACACCGCCAAGCTGCAGGATGGTGACCTGGTGCAGTTCGACTATGCGCCCGACTACAAGTATTACCAGTCCGATGTGACCCGCGTGTTCCCGGTGAACAGTAAGTTCACGCCGCGCGAACGGGAGTATTACGACATCTATCTGCGGCTCTATCGCGCCGTGATGACTTCCATCAAGGTGCACGCTTTTCCGCGCGACGTCATCAAGGATGCGGTGGTCAAGATGGATGGCATCATGGCCGGCTACAAGTTTGCCGACGACAAGATCAAGATTGCGGCGCAGAAATTCGTGGAGAACTACCGGCGCCAAGAGGCTCGCGCCACCAGCCTGGGCCACAGCGTGGGGATGGAAGTCCACGACGTGCGGATGCCTACCGATACGCTGGAGCCGGGAGAAATCTTCACCATCGAGCCGGAAATGCGCATCGAGGAAGACCACCTGGGGATGCGCTTGGAAGATATGCTGCTGATTACCGAGACGGGTTATGAGAACTTATCTTCGTTTGTGCCGATTGAGATTGCGGACATCGAAAAATTGATGGCCGATCGCAAGCACGGGCTGTCGGCGGCGCACTCCACGCTACCGGGGAAGTAAGTCTGGTTGTACCACTCGCCAGACTCCCCCGATCTCGCCCACGCTACGAAGCGAAGCCGTGCGAGCGCTCGGCTTCCTTCAGAATCCGCAGAGCCGGGTATTCAACGTCGGAGAGGGCTTGATGATCGTTTCGCAATCCATCGGCCACAAGCGCCGCCAGAAGGAGAGCCAGCTCGGCTGTCTCCCTCGCCGCCCTCTTCAGGATTTCGTTTCGATCACTGCGCTCCCCTTGGACTAACCCGAGTGTAAACGCACGTGTGGTGGTTGCCACCACATAAACTGACGGGTCCGCGAAGAAGGGTACCAGTGTCGTGCGTCCAAGACTCCGCTGATTATGTTCGGTCAGAAACCGCTCGGCTGAAGAGCATCCTGGAGTCGGCGCGTCGGGCTGAAGCCCTCCGCGGACTCGAGTCCGCCCCACGGAGCATCCAGTTCTTCTGAGCCACGGCCGCCAGGGAGTGGTCACTACACTAGCTGCATCAACCCGCACCCTGGCTCGGAACCGCCATGGGAGCCGCCCATGGGGCGAAACCACGCACTTTGAGCCGGCGCTTGAAAACCTGCTTTCCGTCCGTGACGTAGAGCACATCGAAATGCTCGCCCGCAAAGCAGAGGCTTCGCACCGGTCCGCATGGTGTGGGCAGCGGTAGGATGGCGCGTACGCGGCCGTTCTGGTCGCATACCTGGATGCCCATTCGAGTCGCCACATAGAGGTTGCCGTGAGTGTCGACGGCAAGATCTTCGGCGCCGCTGTCGTTGGGAATGTCCGTCATGTGCAGCCAGAAGTACGATTGCTTGTCGCGCAACGAGCCGTCCGGCCGAACCACATAGCTATACACCCACTTCGTGGTTTTCTCGGCAACGTAGAACAGCGCGCCATCGGGCGAAAAGGCAACTCCGGAGGCGGAAGCCAGTCCCTCGTCGACCAGCTTCTTCCCGGTACTCCCGATCTGCCAGACGCGGCTGGGCATGTCGCTGTGCTCGCCCGGCTCGCTCACGTAAACCGTACCGTCGTGTCTGACCACGATGCCGCGGGCGGCGATGCCTTCGGCAACCGTCCGGCTATGGCCCTGTGGACTTAGGGCGACAATCTTCTTCTCGCTGGGCACTACGGCGTACAGCGTCCCATCCGGGCCAAAAGCCTCGCCGGCAATGCCAGACGCTTGCCGCAGGAAGACCGACGGCTCGCCGTCACCGGCGATGCGATATATTGCGGCCGCGGGCAAATCGCTCAGGTAGGCGTCGCCCTTGGCATCGGCGGCGAGCCCGGCGGCATCCCGGAAGGTCTGAGATATTTTGCGCCATTGCTCGCCCGGCAGCGTGATTTCCTGCAGCGTACTATTCTGCGAGATGCCGCTCGCGACCGGCTCAGGATAGCCGCGCCAGAGCCAGCGCATCACATCGGGAAAGATCACCTGTCCCGGCCGGCCATCATGCCCGTGAGTGCCCCACGCGTGAGCCACGTCATAACCCGAGAAAGTCAGGGCCGATTCCATATGTAGATTGGCTTCGAACCAGGAACCGAATAGCGGGTTCCAGGCGTCCGTCGAGCCGTCTTCGAGGAAGATGCGAATCCGCTTGGGATCGGTCTTGCGAATCAGCGCAGGGTATTCGTGGCCTCCGCGCATCGAGACAAATGTTCCGATGACGGAGTAGACGCGGGTGAACTGGTCGGGCCGCCGCCATGCCAGCGTGAAGGAGCCGATACCGCCCGTACTGCCGCCGGTAGCGGCATGGTCGTTGCCGTTGGACGAAAGCCGGATCGGCCGGCCATCGCGCGTTTTCAATTTCTGTACGGCCGGAAGCACTTCGTTGAGCACGAAATCCGGAAAGTGATCGTTCATGCTGTCGAACTCGTAGGATCGGTTGAAACGGGTAGCTGCCCGCTGGGGAGTTCCTGGCGGATCTTTCCAGATGGTTCCGGAACCAATCCCGACGCCAATGATGACCGGTACTTCATTCCTGGCGATGAGATTATCGAGCACGGTGCCCTCGAAAGAGCCCAGGCCATCGAGCTTGACCAGGAGGCATGCCGGCCTGGCAGGATCGTACTGTGCGGGCACGTAAACCGAAAAGCCGTTTTCGGTGCCCGGATAGATTTTCGAATCGGTGATTGTGCCCTGCAGGAATTCGCCATGCGGAACGCTGGCGTCGGGTTTGCCTTCATCGGGTGGGAAAGGGCCTGAGAGCTCGCCCCGGATCTTCTCCAGGAGCGCATTGGGATCCACTGGACGGGGGCCTTGCGCAGGCAGGGTCGAAAGCGTGGCGACAAGCAACACTGACGACAAAATAAGACGACAAAGGCGAAGTATCATTTCTTCATCCGCTCCAGTTCCACTTCCGATCCGATAAAGCCCCACGTCACCCAAACGTGCCCCTTGGCGACGCGGCGGAAGTACTGCTGCGCGGTAGCGGCGTCATGGTTGTAGAGGTGCCAGTTGCCGATACCGTACGCCACGGTGTCGAAGCGCAGCTCGGTTTCCATATCGCTCGAGCCCACGGGCGGCTCGGGCGGCAGCGCCTGCGCTTCCTGCATCGCGCCCTGGAAGAAGCGTACCAGGTTGAGATAGAACAGCGTATGCTCGGCGCTGTTCTTCATCTCGGGCGGGATGGCCGCGGCGGCTTTGGCGGCCTCGTCCGGCTGGTTGGCGCGGCGCAGCGAGGCGTACAGCCAGTTGGTGGAGTTGATGCGCTCGTCGTCATTCGGCGCGAATTCCACGGCATGCCGGAACGCGTCCGCCGCTTTGCCGAAGTCGCCCAGAAAATAGTTCGACAGCCCGAGATGATAGTGCGCGTCCATTCTCTTGGGATCGAGCTCAACGGCGCGAGCCAAGTCGGCGCGAGCCTTGGTGAATTCGCGCAAGGGAAGCTCGCGGTGGCCGCGCTCGGTATAGAGTTGGGCATCCTTCGGCGAGATTTCCAGCGCGCGCGTCAGCGTTGCCACGGCTTCGCGATCTTGCCAGACTCCAAATTGCGACTGCGCCAGCTTCAGGAGAAGAGCGGGATTCCTGGGATCGGCCGCGAGCGCCTTTTCTGCCTCGGCCACGGCGCCTTTTTCATCGGGTTGGGAAAAAAACTTGGTGCCCCGCGGCGAAGTTACCTGGTATGTCTGCGCCTGTAGCATCGCGGCGCAAGCGAGGATCCAAGCGGTCTTCATGTTGGAAGCGATTATAGCTTATGGCTGAAAGTTCGGCCGGTGTACACTCGAAGGGATGAAACGGGCCCTGAAAATCGCTGTCGCTGGGGTAGCCGCGCTGCTGTTGGCTGCGTTCGCTATGTCTTTGCTGATCGACGCCAATCGGTTTCGGCCCATGTTGGAATCCAGATTGAGCCAGGCTTTGGGGCGCGACGTAAAAGTGGGCAACCTGAAATTGTCCCTGCTTTCCGGCGGAGTGACGGCCGACGACCTCTCGATTTCCGACGACCCGTCGTTTAGCCAGACACCGTTCGTCGAGGCGAAATCGTTTCACGTCGGTGTCGATCTCGCGGACCTCGTCTTCTCCCGCAAGCTGACCGTGACCAGCCTCACCGTGAACAAACCGGAAGTCCGCTTGCTGCAAGCGCCTTCCGGAGACTGGAACTTCTCCAGCGTCGGCGCCAAATCGGCAACCCGGCCGGCGGCGGCCGAGGAGAGCGATTCCAAATTCGATCTTTCCGTAAAGCTGGTGGAGATTACCGAAGGCCGTTTCAAGGTGGCGCGCACCGGCGGCCGCTGGAAGCCCCTGGTATTGGAAAACGTCGATGTCGGGCTGCACGATTTCGCGGCGGCCAGTTCGTTTCCGTTTACGGTCACGATGAATGTTGCGGGCGGCGGCGCCATCAAGCTGGATGGCAAGGCCGGCCCCATCGACGAGAACGACATCGCCATGACTCCCGCCACCCTCACATTGAAAGTGGACAAGCTCGATCTGGCCGGATCGGGACTCAATGAGCTCGCCCCCGAGTTGGCGGGGTTGGTGTCGTTCGACGGCGGCGGCCAGAGCGGCGCCAACGGTGTGGAGCTCAATGGGCGGTTGAAGATCGACAAATTGAAGCTGTCCGCCAGAGGGACGCCGGCAACACGCGTCCTGGAGTTGGATTTCCACGTGGCGCACGACTTGAAAAAACGCTCGGGCCGGGTGCATCAGGGCGACATTCATATCGGAAACGCCGTCACGCGGCTCACCGGAACCTACGTGCCGCAAGGCGATTCCCTGGCCGTGGATATGATTCTCGATGGGCCCCGGATGCCGGTGCAGGAACTGGAGGGAATGCTGCCGGCTTTGGGAGTTGTGTTGCCCAACGGATCGTCTCTGCGGGGTGGCACCGCGGGCGTGAAGGCGACCATTCAGGGACCGGTGGACCGGCTGGTGATCGCCGGTTCGATCACCATGAGCAACACCAAACTGACGGGCTTCAACCTGTCGAGCAAGCTTTCGGGTATCGAGCGGCTGGCGGGCATTAAGAGCGGGGCCGATACCGAGGTCCAGGAACTCAGCGGTAACGTGAAGGTGGCCCCGGAAGGCATCGTTGTCGACAATCTCAAGCTCGTGGTGCCGGCGATCGGCGACGTGGCGGGAGGCGGCACGGTGAACCCCGACAGCACCTTGAATTTCAAGATGACGGCTTCCATGCATACCGGCGGGCTCGCGGCAGCGCTCGCCAACGAACCCGTACCGTTCACCGTGGAGGGCACCTGCGCGGAGCCGGTCTTCCACCCGGACATAAAGGCCGTGGTGAAGGACGAAATGAAAGGCGTGGGCAAAGCCGCCGGTGGCCTGATGAAGGGCTTGCTGGGAGGAAAAAAGTAAGTGCCGGCCTTTTCGTCAGGCTGTACACTGTTCTACAAGTTGGCAATGCGCGGCTGCCAGCCGGGATGCACCCGCGCCAGATCTGGCAACAGTGCTTGCCGGAGGTCGGGGGCATTGACCATCCCATTCGTTTTGCCGTTTCAGATTGCGCGTTGGCCCGCGCAACTCGAGCCGATCGAAAGCCGGTTTGCGGAGCCGGGTAGGACCCATGCCGGATTGTGAAGAGCCTCTTCCGGATCCCGGCGCCGAGCCGCTGGCTCCGCTGCGCGTTCCGCGCTTGTTTTGGCCGGTGGCACTCAGTCTGGCCGGGCTCATGGCAGCGGTGCTGCTGGTTGAGCCGCTGGAAGGAATGTTTACGCGTGGCGCCACGAACTACAACGAGGGCTGGAATTCGTACCATCAGCAGGAGGCCGAACAGGGTAAGCCTCTGTACGGCGCACGACCAGGATGGGTCTCCACGAACTATCCGCCCATTTCGTTCCACCTGGTTGGGTTGGCAAGCCGGTTGACGGGGGATGTCAACCAGACGGGCCGATGGGTGGCCCTGCTTTCGCTTGCCTTGGTGGCTATGCTGTGCGGAGCGATTGTTCGGTGCCTGACCGGTTCCACTCCGCTGGCGGCGTATACTGCATTTTCGGTCGTGATCTGGTTGGCGGTTTACAAAGCCGACCGGATCGGATCCAACGATCCGCAGCTTCTGGGAACGGCGTTCAGTCTGGTGGGGCTCTACGCGCATTTCCGCGATCGCGAGAGGCCGCTCTGGTTGTATGCTTCAGCCATCGCCTTCACGGTCTCGGTGTTCACCAAACACAATCTGCTCGCGTTTCCCGCCGCGGTGGGCTTGCACCTGATACTGTGCGGCAGATGGCGGGATTTGCGGACGTGGATTGGTGCGATTGCAGGCGGGTCCGCCCTGCTGCTGCTTCTGACGCGGTGGATAGACGGGCCTTACTTTTTCGCCCATATCCTCGCGCCTCGAGCCCACAGTCCCGGTTGGTGGATGATAAGCGATTATTTGATGCTATTTCAAGTGCCGATCGCGCTGGCTGTATTCTGGTCGCTGCGCCATCGGGGACGATCCAGTGACGCCATGGTGCTGGCGTTGATTGCGGCGCACGCACTGGCGTTGGCGTTCGCCGGCGGAGACGGCGTGGATAAGAACATTTTCTTCGACTGCATTTTAGCTCTGGCGGTAGTGGGAGCGCTGGCGTTCGCGGAATACGCCCCGCTCTTGAGCATGGCATACCGAGGCTTCCCGCTGGCGGCGCTGTTGGTTGCGCCCATATTCGGCGCCGTGATCAAGATGCCCGAGACCTTGAGATGGGACTTGGGTATGTGGAGGGCCCTGCCGAACCGCGAGACAGACTTCGATTACGCGGTGGGCCTGGTGCAAAACCGGCCCGGGCCCGCGCTGTGCGAGGACCTGCTGGTCTGTTTCGAAGCCGGCAAACCGTTCCTCTACGATGCGTATTTTGCGAACGCCATGGTAAAGGCAGGCCGATTGAAAGAAGAGGAGTTGGTGGCGTTGGTGGAGAAGGCCAGCTTCCGCACAGTGGAATTGGACTTCCCCCTCGAACAGGAACGGCTGATGGAGCCCCACGACCGGCGTTTTACAGCCGGGTTTCTGGACGCGCTCCGAGAGCACTACCATCAGGAGATACGGCTGTACGGCTGGGTGATATTAGTCCCCAACGAGTGACCTCCGCGATCCCAAGCTCCGCTCGCCTCGGCAAGCGGGAGCATTCCCCGCCAAGTCAAGATGCAGAAAGCGCGGACGTGGCCGGCGGCCTCCCCCCCGAGATCGGTCGTTTCGTGAGGTCACGGGCAGGAAGCCGGGACGAGATGGATGCGCGGCGTTCTTATTCCGACCTGAATACTGAATTCCCTCCTATGACAGTTGTCACCTCGCGAACCTGACTTTCTCCACTGGTGGCCGGTCCCGCTTTCCCGCATCATCGGCATGGAGGGCATAACTCATGCCAGTTGCTGAATTACGCGGCGTCACCAAGCGATACGGCGAGGTGCAGGCGCTGTGTGGAATCGATCTGTCCATTGCGCGCGGGGAATTGCTGGCGCTACTCGGGCCAAACGGCGCGGGCAAAACCACCGCGGTCCGCATCCTGCTGGGCCTGGCCGCGCCCACTTCGGGCGAGGCCACAATATTCGGCTATCATCCCAATAGCCAACAAGCCAAGGTCCGCCGCGGCGCGCTTTTGCAGGTGGCCAAAGTGCCGGAAACTCTCAAAGTGCGCGAACATATCGAGCTGTTTTCGTGCTATTACGAAAAGCCGCTGCCCATGGCCGAGACCATCGCCGCGGCCGGCCTTGGCGGCATCGAAAACCGTCTTTTCGGGGATCTCTCCGGGGGCCAAAAACAGCGCGTGCTCTTCGCCCTGGCCATCTGCGGCAATCCCGACCTTCTGTTTCTGGACGAGCCGACGGTGGGGCTCGACGTGGAATCGCGCCGCACCCTGTGGGCGCACATTCGCGGCTTCGTGAAGCGCGGCGGCAGCGTGCTGCTCACCACTCACTATCTGGAAGAGGCCGACGCCCTGGCGCATCGCGTCGCGGTGATCGACCGGGGGCGGATCGCCGCCGAGGGTACACCCGCCGAGATCAAGGCGCAGACCCGGACCAGCGGCCTGGAAGACGCATTCCTGGCCATCATGCAAGAGAACGGCAAGACTATCGAGGAGGTGCTGCAATGACTCGCGTTTACTGGATGGAATCGAAAATGGAATTGCGGAAAATGGCCCGCCTGAAGCAGTATTCGCTCTCCACGATCTGTTTTCCGCTGATGTTTTACATCTTCTTCGGACTGGCGATGGCGTCTTCGTTCCCCGGCCCCGTTTCCATCAGCCGCTACACGCTGGCCACCTATGGCGCTTTCGGAGTAATGGGCGCAACGCTCTATGCGTTCGGCGCCGGCGTGGCGGTGGAGCGCGGACTCGGCTGGCTGGAGGTGAAACGCGCCAGCCCCATGCCGCCCGCCGCTTATCTGGTGGCCAAAGGGGCGGTATCGTTGACGTTCGGTGCTCTGGTGGTCACGCTACTCTTCGCTCTCGGGGCCATATTCGGCGGGGTGCGCATGGCGGCCGGCCAGTGGCTGCTGTTGTGGGGTGCGCTGGTGGCCGGCGCAATCCCATTCGGTGCCATCGGGCTAGCCATCGGCAGCTTCGCCGGGCCGAATTCCGCGCCCGGTATCGTCAATATGATCTACTTGCCGATGGGCTTTCTGGGCGGGCTGTGGATGCCCATCGACGTCCTGCCTAAGGTGCTCCAGCATCTCGCGCCGTGCTTGCCGTCGTACCATTTCGGCCAGATCGCACTGGCGATCCTGGGCGTGCCGCCACAGGGCTCGGTGCTGGGCCACGTGGAGGCGCTGGTGGGATTCGGGCTGGTGTTTGCGGGCGTGGCCTGGATCGGGCAATCCCGCGACCATGAAAAAATGTACGGGTAAACAGCTATGCTGGCTCTAAGGCGCATGAAGCTTCTACCGAAAGATCAGGATTGGACGGGGTACGTCTGGTTGGTGTATCTGGGGTGTTTCCTGATCATCCCATTCCTCATCGCCGCGCCAGCGTGGCAGCAGGTGGCCGCGGTGCTGGGAACGCTGGCGGCACTCCCGCTGTACTTTTTGGGCTATTGGCTGAACGGGCGCCGCGTTCTGTGGGTCGTAGGCGGATTCACCTTACTCGGCAGCCTGTTCGCGCCTATTAATCCCGGAGCCGCGAGCCTGTTCATCTTCGCCGCCACCTATCTGGCCAGGATGGGCGATCCGTCGAAGGCTTTCCCTTATCTGGGAATTCTGTTGGCCATCGAAGCGCTGGAAGCCTGGCTCTTGCGCCTTTCGCCAACCTTCTGGATTCCGACGATGGTTTTCTCTTCGCTGATCGGCTCGGTCGTGATCCAGTGGGTGCACCGCCGGCGGCTCTCCGACAAGTTGCTGGCGGCGCAGGCGGAGAGCGAGCATTTGGCCAAAGTGGCGGAACGCGAACGCATCGCGCGCGATCTGCACGATCTTCTCGGGCACACCTTGTCGGTAATCGTGCTCAAGTCGGAGCTGGCATCGCGGCTCACCGCGAGCGACCCCGCGCGCGCCGCCGAAGAGATCCGCGACGTGGAGCGCATCTCGCGCGAGGCTCTGACGCAGGTGCGCGCGGCGGTCCGCGGTTACCGCTCGGCGGGGTTCGACAGCGAGTTGCGAATTGCCATGCAGGCGTTGGAAGCGGCAGGCATTCAGGTGGAGACGTTGGTGGAGCCTCCGCCGCTTTCGCCGGCGCAGGAGACCGTGTTCGCCATGGCGCTGCGGGAAGCGGTTACCAACGTGGTGCGCCACGCCCACGCCACGGTTTGCCGGTTGACGCTGCGCCGGGTAGGCCGATTCTGCGAGATGGTGGTGGCCGATAACGGCTTGGGCGGCGCGCTCGACGAGGGCAGCGGATTGAGCGGCATGCGCGAACGCGTGGAAGCGCTGGGCGGCGCGCTCCAGCGCGACGGTTCGCATGGCACCGAACTGCGCATCAGGGTGCCGGTATGAAGATTCGGGTGATGGTGGCGGAGGACCAGGCCATGGTGCGCGGCGCACTGGCGGCTCTGCTGGCCACCGAGGGCGATTTCGAAATCGTGGGACAGGCGCAGAACGGCCGCGAAGCGCTCGACCTGATGCTCGCCACGCCGCCCGACGTCTTGCTCACCGATATCGAAATGCCGGAGCTCACCGGGCTCGAACTGGCGGGCGAAATCAAGCGCCGCAAGCTGCCCGTGAAGGTGGTAATCCTCACCACCTTCGCACGCGCCGGATACTTGCGGCGCGCCTTAGACGCGGGGGTGTCGGGCTACCTGTTGAAGGACGCACCGGCGTCCACCCTGGCCAATGCCATCCGCAAGATTCGCGCGGGCGCCCGCGTGGTCGACCCGGAACTGGCGGCGGAGGCGTGGACTGAGGCCGATCCGCTGACCGACCGCGAGCGCCAGGTGCTGCGCCACGCCGGCGAGGGCGCCGCCAGCGCTGAAATCGCCCAGCGCCTGGAGCTCAGCGAGGGTACGGTGCGCAATTATCTGTCGGAAGCCATCAGCAAATTGGGCGCGGCCAACCGCACCGAGGCCGCGCGGATTGCCCGCCAGAAGGGATGGCTTTGAGAATTGGAGGTGTGAGGCGGACTGAAGAGGGAGTCGCAGAATCAATGGCCGACCGCTCCCTTACGGGTCGCGGCTCTGTAAGCACCCGCCATTCAACGTGCTGCTACGGAGCCGCGCGCGTAAGCAAGCGGATTCGGGAATTTTGCAACGCCTCTGAAGTCCGCCCCACTGTGGGGCGCGCTTCATCAGCCCGCCCTAGGACGACAGGATGGCGTCCGGGTGGCATCGTGGCTAAAGCTTCGCATTCGCTACTGGTCCAAAGCCTTCTTAGCGTATTCAAAAGAGCGCTTCACATCGGCGGGACGATTAGTAGTCTTGTAGTCGCAATCCAGGTAGCAACGGATGGGGTACTTCCCGTCACGGATCAGCCGAAGGATCTCGGCCACCGGCGTGTCGCCTTCGCCCCACGGGACGCTCAGCCGGTCTTTGCGCCGGTCCTTGAGATAGATCAGGCTAATGCGGTCGTGGTGCGTCTCGACGAATTTCAGCGCATCGTACCCGCCGCCGGTGGCGTCGCCGATATCGAAGCTGATCCCGTAGCTCTTGGAGAGCGATACCGCCTCGTCGTAATTCTCGGGCCTCGAGATCGCGTCCGGATTGGTGGGGTTCATGTTAGGATTGCCCTGGATCCCCACCAGGAATCTGCTCTTTTCGACGAGGGGCACGATCCTCTTTGCAGCCGGCAGCGTTACCGTGAGCGTAATGAGCCGGGCGCCGAGAACCTCGGCGATCTCGAATGTGCGTCCGAGGTCCTGGTCGGTCGCCCAGGGGAATCCGCTGAGCCCGTAGATCGCGATTCCGGCGTCATCGAACTTCTTGCGGACGGTCCGGAAGGAGTCGAGCGATGCGGCCCCTTCAACCAGCGGCGCATAAAAGTCGCACTCACCGAGGCCGCACTCGACCATGGAAGCGATCACCGTCTCGACAAGGCCTTCCTGTGGCAGGCCGATCCTGGTGAATATGTAACTCTGCAGCCCGAACTGAATCCCGTGGACCACAGAATCGATTTTCTTAGCCGCTATTGCGGACATAGACAACGCTCCTAAAGTCAGCTTTCCGAGTTCGCGTCTGGAGAACATGGCGGCTCCTCAGATCGAGTTTACGCCCGATGCCAGAAACCCGCCATCCACCGCGAGGCATTGGCCGGTAATGAAACTGGCGGCGTCGGACGCCAACAGCACGGCGGCGCCGATCAGTTCCCGGGAATTGCCGAATCGCGCCATGGGGGTGCGCAGTTTCAATTCGCGGCCGCGTTCGGTGCCATCCAGGAAAGCGGCGTTCAGGTCGGTGCGGAATACGCCGGGGGCGATGGCATTGACGTTGACTCCAGCCTGCGCCCACTCCACCGCCAGACTGCGCGTGAGCGAGAGCACCGCGGATTTCGAAGCGGCGTAGGCGGCCACCTGCACCAGCGCCACGTAAGAATTCAGCGACGCTATATTGACGATGCGTCCGCGCCGGTTGGCCGCCAATGCCGGATAGAACGACTGGCACGTGCGCAACATGCCGGTGAGGTTGACGTCCATGAGCCCGTCCCATTCGGCCTCGCTAATGTCCACCGTGGGTTTGCGAAAGATCTGACCGGCGGCGTTTACCAGGACGTCCACCTGTCCGAACCCTGCCAGAACGGCATCGCGGAACTGGTCCACGGACGCGCGGGAGCCGATGTCGCAAACGCGGCGAAGAGTGCGGCCGCCGGCGCGCTCCACTTCCGCGCACACTTGGTCCACCAGCGCCTCGCGGCGGCCGGTGGGGACTACGTCGGCTCCGGCGGTCGCGAGGCCGATGGCCAGTTCGCGGCCCAACCCCGAGGTGCCGCCGATGACCACTACGACACGCCCGGTCAAATCCATCAGATTCTTGGCTGCCATTAAGTGCTCCTATATGCTCCGATATGCTCCGATCCACTCCGTCCGAAGGCGCGAAAACTATTTCTGGCCGCCGATGAGCGCAGATGAACGCAGATAAGAAATTAGCTTTATCGGCGTTTATCGGCGTTCATCGGCGGCTAAATTCTTGCCGCTGAATGCGCGACGACCCGCCCTACCTGGTCCGGCGGTCGCAAGGCCGATAGCCAGTTCGCGGCCCAACCCCGACGTGCCGCCGATGACCACTGCGACACACCCGGTTAAATCCATCAGATTCTTGGCTGCCATTAATTGCTCCTGATTTGTGGACCGCTCCCTGACGGTCGCGGCACGGTAAGAGGCGCGAAGGCCGCACCCGAGCCGTGACCGTCAGGGAGCGGATCTTATCGTTGAATGCGCGACGAGCCGCCCTTGGCGAACGCCTTCACCTGCTCCAGCGTCGCCATGGTGGTATCGCCCGGGAAAGTGGTGAGCAGCGCACCGTGCGCCCAACCGAGCTTCACGGCTTCCTCGGGAGACTCACCGGTCAGCAGGCCGTAGAAGAAGCCCGACGCAAAGCCATCGCCGCCACCGACGCGGTCATACACGTCGAGCTCACAAACCGGAGCGGTATAGGTCTTGCCGCCGACCCAGGCCACGGCGCTCCAGCTATGCCGGCAGGTGGAATGTACCTCGCGCAGCGTGGTGGCCACAACTTTGATCTGCGGGTGTTTTTCCACCGCGCGGTCGATCATGCCAAAAAAGGCGCCGGGGTCGAGCTTGGACTTGCCGGCGACTTCGGGACCGGCAATTCCCAACCCCTTTTGCAAGTCTTCCTCGTTCCCCACCAGCACATCCACATTCTTCACGATGCGTCCCAGCACTTCGCTGGCGCGGGCGGTGCCGCCGGAGATTTTCCAGAGCTTCTCGCGATAGTTGAGGTCGAAGGAAACCACCGCACCGGCGGCCTTGGCGGCCTCCATGCCTTCGATCACGACCTCCGCGGTGGTGGGGGACAGCGCGGAGAAGATGCCGCCGCTGTGGAACCAGCGCACGCCGCCCTGGAAGATGGCCTTCCAATCGAAATCCCCGGGCTTCAGCAGACCGGCGGCTTCATTCGAGCGGTTATAGAACACCACCGGCGCGCGCACGCCAAAGCCGCGGTCGCTATAGACAGTGGCCATATTGGGGCCGGTGACGCCATCGTGCGCGAAATGTTTGTAAAACGGACGGACCCCCATGGCGCGAACCCGCTCGGCAATCATGTCGCCGATGGGGTAATCGACCATGGCGGTGGCGATTCCGGTTTTCAGGCGAAAGCAGTCGGCCAGGTTGGCGGCCACGTTGAACTCGCCGCCGCTCACGTGAATTTGGCAGTGAGTCGCTTTGCGGAACGGGATGATTCCGGGGTCGAGGCGGTGTATCAGAGCGCCGAGGGACACCAAGTCCAGGGCTCCCTGTTGAGGAACATGAAGGGGTTGGCTCATTTCGTTGTCTCCTCCACGCTATGGTCCTGCGCGGCGGCTGTCAAGTAGGGTGGACTGAAGGGACCGTTTAGCGGGATTGAACGAACCGGGTTTGCGTGCTCTCGGCGGCTTCTCCTGCTACCATCGATGTTGATAATAAAGATAGGTCCGGATGATCTCGCTCCGCAAACAAATTGAGGAATCTGAAAACTCGGAGGCCCGTGGTAAGGCCCTTACCAAAGCTTTTCTAGGCTTGACCTCCGCGGTTCCCAAGGCTGCCTTGCCGGCCAATGCCGAGCTGGCCGCTCAATCCCGCGAGACCCTGGAAAAGGTCACTGCACCTCTCAAGGGCGAAGCGCAAGTGCCGCAAATCGACGCCGCCGGCTCGGTCGCGGTGCAGCAGGTGGACGAAATCTGCAAGTCCAACAAACTGGCCATCGAGGAACGCGACGCGGCCTTGAAAGAAGTGGTGGAGACCGTCGCCTGGGCTATCGGTAGTTTCAAGAGCCATGGCGAGCGCCACAAATCCAACCTTAACCGCCTGGCCGACGGCTTCGAAGCGCTCTCCCACGTGGAAGACGTGGGTGAACTCCGCCGCCGGCTGCGGGAGGACGTTTCCGCCCTTCGCCAGACGGTGGAGCTGATGCGCCAGGAGGCGGAGGAATCGGTGCGCCGGTTGGAGTCCCAGGTCACGGCCTTTCAAGAGCGGGTGGAGCAGGCCCGCAAGGAAACGAGTGTCGACCGTTTGACGGGGCTCGGCAGCCGGCGGGAAGCCGAGCGCCACCTACAGAAAGCCGGGAAGCGCGAAGGACCGGTCTGTATTGTGCTGTTCGATATCGAGGACTTCCGGTTGATCAACCGGGAGCACGGCACGATGTTCGGCGACAAACTGCTGCGGGCGCTCACGCATGCGCTGCGGGAGCGGTTTCCAGGAGAAGGAGTCCTGTTCCGGTGGGGCGCGGACGAGTTTCTGGCCATCGCGGAAGGATCGCAGAAGACGCGGCTCGACCAGGCCCGCGGGATCTGCGAGTCCTTTGCGAGGGGCAGCTATTTCACAGCGGAAAGCGGAACCAAGAAACAGATCAGCGCCAGGGTAGCGTGCGGCGTGGCCCAGATGGTCCGTGGGGAGAGCACTGACGACTGGTACCGGCGTGCGCGGGAGAGCCTGGAGCAAAGCCGCGGGAGTTCACGTCCGTGACCACGCCCGGTATCGAACAAACGCTGAGTGACCTCATCGGCTTCCAATGCGCCCTGGTGGCCTTGCGAGGGGTCGGTCCTGACGCCTCCGAAGAGATGCTCTGGCAAACGCTGCTCGCGGCGATCGTGGAGCAGTACGGATTCGGCCGCGTGTGGTACGGCCGGAGGGTGCCGGACGGTGTCCGCCCGGCCGTTTCCGCGCCGGTCATGGCGCCCGGCATGGAAGATCTGCCGGAGGAAATCGAAGACAACTCTCCTATTTTGACCAGCGCCGACTTGTGCCTTCCGGTAAGCATTGAGGGACGGCTGGAGGGACGGCTGGTGATGCAATCGGGCGGCTCGGTGACGCCCGAGCGTGCCGGACAATTGCGCCTTCTGGCTACCGAAGCGGCCACGATGGTGGCCGAGCGGCGCGCCCGCGCGCGCGCCGAAGAGGCGCTGAAACACGCCAAATGGCAGGCCGAAGCGGCCAATCGCGCCAAGAGCCAGTTGCTCGCCAACATGAGCCACGAGATTCGCACACCCATGACCGGCGTGGTGGGCTTTGCCAACCTGCTGGCCGGCACCCCGCTCACGCAGGAACAGCGGGATTACGTGGATGGCATCCTTTCCAGCGGCGAGGCGCTGCTCACTCTGATCAACGACATTCTGGACTTTTCCAAAATCGAAGCCGGCAGACTGGAATTGGAGTCGAAACCGTTCGAGCTTCGCCCGGCAGTGGAGAAGGCCGTCGCGCTGTTCACGGCGCGCGCGAGAGAAAAGGGCCTGCGCCTCACGGTGACCATCGATCCGCGGGTGCCGGCGGCGATCTCGGGCGACGCGGGGCGGCTCCGTCAGATTCTGATCAACCTGCTGGGGAATGCCGTCAAGTTCACGGAAGCGGGCGAGGTGACGCTCACGGTGACGGCGTCCGATGAGCCTGGCAGGTGGCTGCGGATTTCGTTCGTGGTGCGGGACACCGGGCCGGGGATCGCGCCGGAACATCAGCAGCGGATTTTCGAATCCTTCAGCCAGGTGGACGCGAGTATCAGCCGGAAGTACGGCGGCACGGGACTGGGGCTGGCTATCAGCCGGTCGCTGGCCGAGCAGATGGGCGGGCACATGCGCGTGGAAAGCCGGCCGGGCCACGGAGCGGCGTTCTCTTTCAACATCCTCGCGGAGACGGCGGAACTGCCGCAGCCGGCGAGCGGATCCGCGGCCGCGCGCGGCCCCGCGGCCGATCTGCCGGCCCTGAAAGTGATTGTGGCCGACGACAACCCGGTGAACCGCAAAGTGGCTGTGAGCTTATTGAAGCGGCTGGGCTACCAAGCGGATTCCACGGCCGGCGCGAAAGATCTGTTGGAGCGCCTGCGGCACACCGACTACGATGTGGTTTTCATGGACGTGCAGATGCCGGAAATGGACGGGCTGGAGGCCACCCGGCGTATCCGCGCTGAGTTGCCCTCCGCCCGGCAGCCGCGAATTGTCGCCATGACTGCCGCGGCGTTCGCGGAAGACCGGGCGCGGTGCCTGGACGCTGGCATGGACGACTACGTCGCCAAGCCTGTCAGCCTGGAGGAACTGGCGGCCGTGTTGGGTCGGGCACGCCCGCTCGGGAAGCAATAATCAAGGGCTCCACCCTTGACTGGAGATTGGCCATCTGCTCTGAATGGGCGGACTGAAGCCCGCCCCACCACAGGATTGAGGCGTCTTGGGTGGGGCGGGCTGAAGCCCAGGCTTTAGCCCGCCAAAATCAAGGGTTCCGCCCTCGATATCCTTTCAGGATTTGGAAGACAGAAACGGTCCCGGCGGGCCCGAAGAAGTCTGGCAGCCGGGACGCCCAAAGCTTCTTGCCCGCGGTCCCGGCGCGGGAGGCGGCAGGGCGCGCCGGGGCGGGCGTTGCGAAACCGGAAGTTACCGCCGGGCAATCTTCACTTTGGGAATCGACACGTAGCCGATGACTTCGTCTTTCTTCACTTCATTGACCACGATTTCCTCCGGCTGGCGGTTGCCCGCGAGGTAGAGCTGCACCGGTTCGTTGATGGTGCGGTCGCGCTTTTCCACCATCTTATCGTCGGCCAGAACCTGCAAGGTGAAACGGTTGTGTTTGGGATCGGCCTTGGCCAGTATCAGTTGCATATCGCCCACCTTCTGCCGGCCGGACGTCCGCCTCAGATGGAACTCGACATAGTCCCGGTCGCCCAGTTCCTTGAGCGCGTTGAGCTGCGAAGAATTGGTGGCGATCAGACCGCTCATCACACCCATGTCGCCCATCACGCGTTTCAGATCGCTGCCGGTCTTCTCGAGTTCGGACTGGGTGGACGCCACGTCGCTCTTCACGCCGCTAACGTTATCGCTGATCTCGCCCAGCTTTGCGGCGGCTGTGGTGTTCGCCTGCTCGAGGTCGGTCAACTGGCCGGCTATCTGCTCACGCTTCTGCTCCTCTTCCTGCTGCTGTTTCGCTAGCGCGGCCGACAGGCTGGCGCTGGTCTTGTGCAAATCTTGTTTGGCGTGGGCTTCAGCCTGCGCGGCCGTATCCTGGGCCTGGCGGGCCAGCGCGTCCACGCTCTTTTCGACGTCGGCGCTCGACTGGGCCAAGTCCTGTTGCAGCTTGGCGATCTGTTCCCGATCGTGCTGGTCTAACTGGGCCAAGGATCCCGCCAGCTCGCGGTTGTTAATATATAACGCCACGATCGCGACGAACGCCACAACTATCGCGGCGTTCCATAGAATATGTCCCGCCCGATGCGGATCGGTGTTCTTCAACATGTGATTTTTCCTCCATTTGTATAGGACTGTCCGTTTCCGCGGCCGCGCCGGATCGTCACTGGAGGGGAAGCACTTTGCGTGCCAATCGAGCAGTCCTGGTCTTATCCTGCGAACCGTGCACCGGCGAAGCACTTCTTACGCGGATTGAGTGAAGTTCTTACCCAATCGGCGGCCTTGCAGCGGCCATTTCGGCGGGGAGATGGAGTTTCGGCAATGCGATTGCTCTCGCACGGACTGTTATGCGAATGGGCGTGCGTCTCTCACTTTGGTTGATTGCGGGAATTACTTGTGTCTCCCTGCTGTTCGCCGTCTATCAGGTGGAAGTGGAGTACCAGGGCCGCCGCCACGAATTGCGGCGGCGTGCGGAACTCCTGGGAGAGAGCCTGCAGGAGACCGTTGAGCGGTTGCGGGGCGATGGCTCACTGCCTGAATTGCAACGGCTGGTGGACCGGTTCGGCAACCGCGACCACCTGGAGGGAATCGCCATCTACGACGAGAATGCCGCGCCTGTCGCGATGACCACGAACCTGCCCGCCAAGCTGGAACCGCATATCGCAGCCGTGGAACAGGCGGCGTTTCGGGGCAAGGAAACGGGAGAATTCATCCGCTCGAAAGGCGTTCCGATGTATGTGTACGCCGTGCCGGTGCGGCGCGGCGGCGGAATTGTGGGAGCAGTGGCGATATTCCACGACGCAAGCTACATCGATTTGCAGGGTTCGAAAATCTGGCACGATACGGCCCTGCGGGTAGTGGTGCAAGTCTTTCTGATCGGCGTGATTACTCTGCTCATCGTGCGCTGGAGCATGATGCGGCCGATCGCGCGGATTGCCCAATGGGTCCAGGAAGTGCGCGCGGGGCGGCCGGCGACCCATGTGGATCTGCCGGCGGATGCGGGGTTCGAGCCGTTGACCGTGGAGGTGCGCAAGCTGGCCACCAGTCTGCTGGTGGCGCAGGCCTCGGCCGAAGAAGAGGCCCGGTTGCGGGGCGCGGCGCAAGCCCATTGGACCGCCGAGAGCCTGCGCGTTTACATCGGGAACATTCTGCGCGACAGCCGTCTTTTCGTGGTCTCCAATCGCGAGCCCTATGAGCACGTGAGGCAGGGCAGTTCCATCGCGGTGAAGGTGCCGGCCAGCGGGCTGGTAACGGCGCTCGAACCGATTCTGCGCGCCTGCGACGGCACCTGGATCGCGCAGGGAGCGGGCGACGCCGACCGCAAAACCGCCGATTCCAAGAGCCGTTTGCGCGTGCCTCCCGACACCCGGCAATATACGTTGCGCCGCGTCTGGCTCGATAAAGAGGAAGAGCGCGGCTTCTATTCCGGTTTCTCCAACGAGGGAATCTGGCCGCTGTGCCATATCGCACACACGCGGCCGGTCTTCCGCGCGGAGGATTGGAAGGCATATCGGGCCGTAAATCTCAAATTCGCCGAGGCGGCGTTGCAGGAGATGGAGGGCGCCGACCAACCCATCGTGCTGCTGCAAGATTACCATTTTGCCCTGCTGCCCAGACTCATCAAGGAGAAACGGCCGGATGCGCGCGTGGCCATTTTCTGGCACATTCCGTGGCCCAATCCCGAGGCGTTCGCGATCTGTCCCTGGCAGCGCGAGCTGCTCGACGGTTTACTGGGGGCCGATCTGGTCGGCTTTCACATTCAGTCGCATTGCAACAACTTCATGGAAACGGTGGACCGGACGCTGGAATGCCGGCTGGAATGGGAGCGCTTCGCGATCAATCGGGGCGGACGAATCACGCTGGTGCGGCCGTTTCCGATCAGCGTGCCGATGGTGGATCCCCCTTCCGCATGGGAAGGGGAGCGCGGCGATGTCCTGAAGAAACTGGGATTGAAGCCCGGGCTGATGGGTGTTGGGGTGGATCGCCTGGATTACACCAAAGGGATTCCCGAGCGGCTTCGGGGAATCGAGGATTTCCTGGAGAACCATCCGTATTACCGCGAGCGGTTCACGTTCGTGCAGGTGGGCGCGCCCAGCCGTGCGCACATTCAGCGGTATCAGGACCTGCAAACCGAAGTCGCGGCCGAGGTCCAGCGCATTAATGAGCGGTTCGGAACGCGGTCTTGGAAGCCGATTGTATTCCTGGACCGGCATCACAACCACGAGGAAATCGCGGACCTGTATCGCGCGGCCGACCTGTGCATGGTGACGTCGCTGCATGACGGCATGAACCTGGTGGCCAAGGAATTCGTGGCGGCGCGGGACGACGACGGCGGAGTGCTGATCCTAAGCCAGTTCACGGGCGCTTCGCGCGAACTGGAGGACGCCATCGTGGTGAACCCATACGACACGCAACAGGTGGGGGACGCGATCCACCAGGCTCTGACGATGGACCCCGAGGAAAGAACCCGCCGGATGCGGCGGATGCGTCGCGTGGTGAAGGAACAGAACGTCTACCGGTGGGCTGCCAACATGGTCCACGAGCTTTCGGAGATCCGCGTCGAAGAACCGGCGGCGGCTCATATTGGCGTGGGCGGGGCGTGAGGGAGGCAGATTCACCGCAGAGACGCAGAGGCGCGGAGAAAAAAGAAAGGAACACAGGGAGAGCGCAGAGGGGGCAGAGCTAACCGCGTTTCCCGAGCGCGGACGCATAGAGTGCAGGCCGATGGACCCTTGGTACGAACACGGCGGACACGCCGCGCGGTAAAGGAACCGGCTTCAGCTCATAGTAGCGTGGGAGGGGCGTGAGGTCGCTTACTTGATTTCACCGCAGAGACGCGGAGACGCAGAGGAAGAAGCAACGAACACAGGGAGAGCGCGGAGGGGGCAGAGGTAACCGGCGTTTCCCGAGCGCGGACGCACAGAGTGCAGGCCGATGGACCCCTGAACGAACACGCCGGACGGGCCGCGCGGCGAAGGAGCCGGCTTCGGCTCATATCAGCGTGGACGGGGAGTGGGCAAGCGCAGCGGGATTTTCACCACAGAAACGCAAAGGGACAGGACGGGCGGACGAATACATCCGGAGAAACGTTGGTTACCTCTGCCCCCTCTGCGCTCTCCCCGTGTTCCTTTCTTTTTTCTCCGCGCCTCTGCGTCTCTGCGGTGAGTCTCTTTCCCGGGTGCTAGTCCAGCGCTTCCGGCGCCAGTTCGATGTTCTTTTCGCCGGCCGCTTTGCGTTCGGTGTATTTGCGGATCCAGGCTTCCCAGCTTCGTCCGTCGGCCATGTCGCGGCCGGTGAAGGAGAGCTGCGCGACATCGGCGTATCGCACGGTGATCTTTTGACCGGGCTTGGTCATGATGCGCAGAGTGGAAGCGGCGAGGTCGGCCTTCTGTTGGCGATCGAAGATGTAGCCTTCGAGTTTTTCGCCGGTGCCTAGGGTGACGGTGACGTCGCCGCGATAATCGAAGGCTTTTTCGATTCCCGTAGCCATTTCAGCGGGAGCCGCGACCTGGGCGCCCGTGAGCGTAGGCCGGGGCGCGAGGGCGTCGATCTGTACCAGGGCGGGCCTTTGATTTTCTGCGGCAACCTGGCGCGCCGCTTCCTCGTCGCGATACCGCGAGAACAGCATGGCGCGAACGGTGGCGAAGATGCCCTTGAACGAAAACGTGTAATCCACCGCGGAGGCTTCGTAGCCGGAGTGCAGCATGCAGTTGGCGCACTTCGGATTGCCCGATTCATAGCCGTATTTCGACCAATCGGTGGAGTCGAGCAGTTCCTGAAAGGTGTCCGCGTAGCCGTCCTGAAGCAGGTAGCAGGGCTTCTGCCATCCGAAAATGCTGTACGCCGGCATCCCCCACGGAGTGCATTGCAAGTTGCGCTTGCCCATCAGGAACTCGAGAAACAGCGGGGACATGTTGAACCGCCAGCGCGCGTCGCGATTGGAGAGAATCCTGCGGAACATGGACTGGTTCGATTCGCGGTTACTGAAGTGCTGCTGGTCGGGCGCTTTGTCGTAGGAGTAGCCGGGCGAAAGCATCATGCCTTCCACTCCCGCGTCCATCATCCCGCTGAAAAACGCGCGGACGGATTGGCTGTCGGTCCCTTCGAAGATGGTGGTGTTGGTGGTGACGCGGAAGCCGCGCCGGACGGCCTCGCGCACGGCGTCGAGCGCGATCTCATAGCCGCCTTCTTTGCAAACTGAAAGGTCGTGGTGTTCCTTCTCGCCATCCATGTGGACCGAAAATGTGAGGTACTTGCTGGGCGTGAAGAGGTGCAGCTTCTGTTTGAGCAGCAGCGCGTTGGTGCACATGTAAACGTACTTCTTCCGGGCCACCAAGCCGCGCACAATCTCGTCGATGCGCGGGTGCATCAGCGGTTCGCCGCCGGGAATGGCGACTGTCGGCACGCCGCACTCGTCGACGGCGCGGAAGCATTCCTCGGGAGTGAGCTCGCGCTTGAGAATATGCCCGGGATATTGGATCTTCCCGCAGCCGGCGCACGCCAGGTTGCAGCGATACAGCGGCTCGAGCATGAGCACCAGCGGATACTGCTTGCGGCCCTTCAGCTTCTGTTTGAGGACGTAAGTGGCGACGGTCCACATCTGCGACGCGGGTACGGGCATATATCTCCTATAATACAAGAAGAAGGTACACGAATGCGAATCGCATTCGCGTTTGCCGAAACCATGACCGTTCCCGCCAGCCGCAGGACGCCGCTACAGGCGCGCAGCAATAAGACCGTGGAGGAAATTCTCGACGCCGCCGCGTCGCTGCTCGGACACATTCCATTCGAGGAGATCACCACCAGCCGCGTGGCGCAGGAGGCGGGCATCTCGGTGGGTGCGCTGTACCGCTTCTACTCCGACCGGCAGGAGATTTTCGACGCGATCGCGGTGCGCGAACTGGAGGCGTTCCGGCTCGAGATCGAGCGGGCGTTTACGGCCCGGCAGTTGATCTTTTCGCCGCGGAAATCGTTAGGGCGGGTGCTCGATGCTTACGTGAACTTCGTGGAGAGCCGCCCGCACTTCCGCGAACTGGCGCTGGGCAACCACATCAGCGAATGGACGCGCGAAAGCCAGTCGGATCCGCAGACCGGTCCGGGCGGAATACTCGGCGATCTGCTGGTGAGGAAATGCGGATGGAAGCCCGGGAAGCGGTTGCAGTTGAAGATCCGCGTGGCGGCCGAAGCGGGCGACCGGGTGATTGCGTTCGCGTACAAGCAGGAGACGATCGAAGCGCGGCGCGCGGTGCTGCATGAGCTTAAGGAGATGCTGACGCGGTATTTGTTGCCGTAGGGTGTATTCACCGCAGAGCAGACGACCGGGCACGCCCGGTTTGGAGGGGAAGAAACTCGGCTGCGGCGGCCAGTTTTTTTTGCCTCCGCCGTGGGGTACGCCAAGTCCTTTTGTTTTCCAACAATCATAAATTTTGTTTCTTAGGAGGCGCAGAAACGCTGAGAAAAAGGAAAAACGAACACAGGGAGATGTTTACGAATTTCGACGATGGGTTGCCCGCACCCTACTCCATCGCATCTTCCACCGCCTCCGGCAGCGGACCCGTCATATCGTGGAGCTTTTCGTAGAGATCGTCGTATAAAGACGCGTATGCCTCGATCGCCGGATGGGTCTTGCGCGGCTGCGCGAACGTGCGGCGCATCTGGCGCACCGCCACCAGCAGAAGTTTCAATTCGTCGTCGCTGAATCCGAACGTTTTCGCCATATGAAAAGAGCCGCCAATGCGCCCGTCCACGCGAGCGCGCTGATCGCGGCCATGATCCGCGGCTCCGCCCCCACACGATACCGCAACTCGATGTGCACGGCGGCCGATGCGGTGGGGCGCAGCACCACAAATCCCAGACTATCAGCCTCGATCGGGATCTCGCGCCCATCCTGCGCGGCGCGCCAACCGGGGTCGGCATTCATGCTGACGGCTATCAGGCGCCCCGCGTCCACCGGGCCTTCGATCTCGAGGGTGGTGGCGCCGCGCCAGGCGGTGCGCAGCACCGGGCGGGTGGCATCTTCCATGGCGGCGATGTATGGCTCGAGCACTTGGGGATGCCTATCGGGCTCGGGGCCTGGCAGTTCCGCGGCGCTCACCAGATGCGCCAAGGGATGCGGCGGAAGCGCGTAAACGGTGTCGTCCTCTTGGTGGTAGACCGGCGGGAGTGTCGCGGCGATGTGCTCGGGCCTGACGAAATCGCGATAATACTCGCGTGATTTGGGTCCGTGGATCGCGACATACTGCGTGTCCATGGCCTTCAGCATCAGCAGCGTGTCGGCAGTCTCGCGGCCGGCTTCGAGGTCGTGGCCGGTGCGCACGCGATAGGCAAGTTCCCACGGCACGCGGTTTTGCAGGCCGGTTTCAAAACCGCCGCCGACTTGCGGGATATCGAACCAGGAGTTCATGCGGAACCGCAGCCCGCCGGACGCGAAAACGCGGCCCTCAGGCGGATGCTCGGCCATCCAGTGCGCCAGACGATACTCGATGGAGTCCTCGCGAGGCGCCGGCTTCCAGCGGCTCCAACCTTCATTCACGTAGGCCCACAGTTGCGGCGTGCCGGCCAGCAGCACCACGATCGCGGTGCCCACAGCGCACAGGCGCACCGTTGAATTGGCATGGCGCGCGCCCAGGCGAATTGCTTCCACCAGCGCCAGCGCCAGGAACAGCTCGAACTCGATGGCGTAGCGGCGCGATTCCGGAATGGTGTCGTAGCCGCCCAGATAAAAAAAGCTCGCGATCCAGCCGAAGGTGAAGGCTGCCAGCGTGACGAAGCACAAGTAGACTGGCGCCCGCGTAAGACGGAACAGGAACCGGAGCAGCAGCACGCTTGCGATCAGGCCGCCGGCCAGCCATTTCTGCGGTATGCCGAACTGGTAAGCGAACGAGTCGGTGGGCCAATTGAATACGATGGTGGCAATGAAGCTTGGAGTCAGCCAGAAGCAGGCCAATAGGTAGCCGAGTCCGCCGGCGGCGCAGACCGGGGCGATGCGAAAGTCGCGCTCGCCAATGCCCGCCAGCAGAAGAAGCACGCAGGCGATGGCCAGCGCGAACGCGCCCACCCAATTGACCAAAGGCGTGAGCCCGAGCAGCAGCGCCGCCGCCAGAATGCGTGGATATCCGCGCTTCGTGGCCGCCAGCCAAACCGCCAGCAGGACCAGCGGTATCAACATCAGCGCTGTGTTGTGCGGGCCCTCGCCGTATTTGGCCAGCACTTGAATGCGCCAGGGAAGTTGGACGATCCCGCGGTCTTTCTCCACCGCCGGAAACAGGCCGTACGAGGGCGAAAGAAAGCTGTACGCCAGCGCCGCGGCGAAAGACCACGCCCGGCTGCGCGTGAAGTACAGCGCAAACAGGAACATAGTGACCGGCGCCAGGCACGTCGCCAGGGACACGGTCGCGCGGTAGATGTAATCCAAAGGAACGCTGGGCGTCAGCCGCACCAGCAGCGCCGTGAGATACGGCAGCGCCGGCACGTACAGGAAGCGCGTGGGGATGCCGCAATATTGAAACGGATTCCAGCCCCACGGATTGGGATGCTCCGAAATGAAGCGTGCTGTGGCCACGTATCCGGCCTCGATGGAACCGCGAAACGGCAGGTCGCCGCGCATGAAAAGCGGTCCGTTGAGCCACAGGTTGGCCGCCAGAATCGCGATGGCGGCGAGCGGGGTCCACAGGCGCTTCATGCTACCGCTCCTTGCGGATTGCGAGCAGCGCCAGCGCAATCAGAGTGAGCCCAGTCAGCCCCCAGCCCACGCGATTTTCGAGCGGCATCGAGAATTCCAGGCGAACCGTGCGGCCGCCGGGGGGCGGGTCCACCACCATGAAACCCATCTGGTCCTTCCGGACTGGCAGGCTCTTGCCATCGACCGAGGCCCGCCACGCCGGGTCCCAGGTTTCCTGCACCAGCAGGCTCTGCCCGGAGTCGAATTTCGCGTGCAGCAGCATGGCGTCGGTCGACGGACGCTCGATGGTGACGGGCGAATCGGGTCCGTTCTCGATGACGTCGACATATGCGCGGAGATGCTCGATGTCGAACCGGTCGCGGGGCACCGGTACACCATTCAGCCCCGCCGTGTCGACCACCCGCGCGCGAGGGCGAAAGCGGCGCTGCGTGCTCCAGAGCTTGTTGCCTTGGCCGTCATCCCACAGCAGCGGCAGCGCGGCAAACCGCTCGGTGTTGTGAATGTCTTTGTACGGCTCTTCGGAATTGGGGCCCGCGGCGTACATCACGTCCACCCCCATGGCCTTCAACCAGAGAGAGACGAGTTCCGGATTGGCGCCCAGGTCGATCTCCCACGTTGTTTCGTACACCACGGGATTCAACAGACCTTGCTCCGACCCGCCGCCCATTTCCGCCAGGTCGTGCCAGGTGTCGAACCAGAATCGCACCGTGCCCGAGGTCAGCACGCGCGCGTCAGGCGTGTTCTTCCAGAGCCAATCGGTGACGCGATACTCCACGCGCGATTGGTAGTCGGGCCATGGCTCGACGATGTGCCTCCCGTGCTTGATGTAGTGCCTGGTACTGGCGAACGCGACCATCGCAATCGCCGCGACAACGATTTTCAGCCACGGCCCCCGCCGGCGCCAAAGCCATTCGAGGAGCAGCGCGGCGCCCAAAATGACGACCAGATCCAGTTCCGGTATCAGCCGCCCCGGCTCGCCGATCACGCGGAAATTCAGAAAGTGATTGCCCGCCACGTTGAGCCCGAAGAAGACCAACGACCCGATGGCAAATAGGGCCCAGGTGCGCTCCGGCCGGCCCTTCGCGAGTTTATAACTGGCGAAGCCGAAACCCAGGACCGCTACCGCAGCCACGACGCCCGACCACGAGTTGCCTTTGTCGGAGACGTACTGCATGTTGTGCAGCGTGATCCGCAAGTACGAAGGCGAGAGCCAGAACGCCGTGAGCCCGTAGGCCAGAACCGGGATCGCCAGCGCCGGGAATAGCAGGCCGCGGCTGCCACGCGTGAGGAAGAAGCTCCACACCAGCAGCGGGAAGAAAATCGCCAGCGACGTGGCGCCGTAAAAATTATTCGAAACCACCGCCGCGCAGAATATCGCGGCCAGCGCCAGGGAGCGCGGCCGTTTGGCCTCCAATGCCCGCCACGCGAAGGCCAGCGCGAGGGGCAGCAGGCACAACGCGGTGATGTGCGGGCCCTCGCCATAGCGAACCAGCGCGCCGAATCGCACCGGCACTTGCCAGGGGCCGGCGTCGTCCCGCATGTTCTTAAAGAAGAGCAGCGACGGTGACATCAATCCGGCAGCCAGCGCGCAAAGATAAGCCGCCGCGCGCGAGCGGCCCGCCACGCGCACCAGCAGGTACACTCCGGCGATGCCCACGCAATAAAAGAAGATGGTGTAGAAGTGGTACGCCTTGACGGTCCACCAGCCGAATACCTTGGACAGCAGCGCGGTCCCGTAGCGCAGCGCCGGCGGATAGATATAGTCGAAGCGCGTGCCGGTGTACCACAACGGCTGCCATTGCGGATGCGGCCAGTGGGCTGCGAGAAAGCGCGCGTCGGAGACAAATGTGCTCTCAATCGACGGCCACTGGCCGGTGTATTTGCGCGTGTAGTAGGGCGCCAGGAAAATTGTGGCCAATAGAAACAGCAGTAGGCAATCGAGCAGAATTTCGCGGCGGCGCGTCAAGCGCATCACACCAGCGGCTCCCAGAAGCGCCGGAACAGCGCCATCGCCAGCAGCACGAGCATGGTGGCCAGCGTCACCATGCGGCCCAGGCGATTTTCGAGCGGCGTCACGAATTCCAGCCGGATGTCCCGGTCTCCCGGCGGCGCATCGATCCACAGGAATCCCATGATGTCTTTGCGGATGGCGAGCGTCTGCCCGCCCGCGGTGGCTTGCCACGATGGATCGTAGGTTTCCTGCACCACGATGGATTGGCCGGGTTCCACTTTGGCGTGCACCAGCATGGCATCCGGCCCTTCGCGCGTCAAGGTGGGTGGCGCGTCGGGGCCTTTTTCGATGGCGTCGACGTAAGCTCCCAGGTATTCCACGTCGTCGTTGGCGCGCTGCGGTTTGAGGCTTTGGAATCTCGCGGTGTCCACCACGCGGGCGCGGGCTGGATAGCGGCGCGGCACGCGGTAGATGGTGTTTCCCTGGCCGTCGTCGAACAGCACCGGTAACAGCCCCGCGACTTTTTCGGGGTGCTGGAAATCTTTGAAAAATTCCTGCGATCGTTTATCGGAAACAAAAAGCGCGTCCACGCCCATCGATTGCATCCAGAGGACGGTCGGCTCGCCGGCGCGGCCCAGGTTGGATTCCCACTGCGCCGGCTCCACCTGTTTATTCAGCAGTCCCTGTTCGGAGCCGCCGCCGAGCTGTGCCAGGTCGTGCCAGGCGTCGAACCAGAAGCGCACCGACCCCGACGGCGCCACGCGCGCGTCCGGCATGTTTCTCCACAGCCAGTCGGTAATGCGATATTCTACGCGGCTTTTGTAATCCGGCCAGGTGGGGAACATGTGCCAGGCGTGGCGAATGTAGCCCGTCGCGGTATAAAATGAAGCCAATACCACCACGATGGCCACCCCGCGCAGGGCGATGCCGGGGCGGTTCCACATCCACTGGAGCACGAGCACAATGGCCATGATGTAGATCATGTCGAGCTCCGGCAGGAGCCGGATGGGCTCGCCAGCGATGCGGAAATTGAAGTAGAAATTGCCCAACACGTTGAGCGAAAAAAAGACAACGCACCCAGCCACGAATACGCCCCAGGCGCGCTCCGGCTTGCCGCGCGCCAGCCAGTCGGATGCCAGCGCAAAGACCACCGTCACCGCTAAAGCCAGCCAGATGGACCACGTGGTGCCGTGCTGCGATACGTAGATCATGTTCTGGGCGGTGACTTTGAAATACGAAGGCACCAGCCAGAACGCCGTCAACCCATATCCCAGCACCGGAATCGCGATGGCCGGCGCCAGGATGCGCTTCTGCAGCCGGGTGATCCACAGGCTCCACACCAGTACGGGATAAAAAACCGCCAGCGCGATGGCCCCATAGAAATTAGTGGAAACCACCCCCGCGCAGGAAAGCGCCGCCAGCGCGATGGCCCACGGCCGCCGCTTTTCGAGCGCCGCCCAGGTGAACGCCAGCGCGATGGGAATCAGCGCCAGCGCGCTCATATGGGGACCTTCGCCGTACTTCACCAGCACGCCCAGCCGCTGCGGCTGCAGCATCCAGGCGTCGCCGCGAAATCGCGGCATGAACAGAAAAATGGGCGACATGAGCGATGTGGCCACCGCTCCCAGCCACGCCGCCGCGCGCGACTTCGTTCCCACGCGCATCAGCAGGTAGACGCCGGCGATACCCAAGGCGTAAAACAAGGAAACATAAAAATGGTAGGCCTTGGCGGACACGAAACCCGTCAGCTTCTCCACCGCGGCGGTGCCGTACCGCAAGGCCGGCGGATAGATGTAGTCGAAGCGCGTGCCGGTGTACCACAGCGGCTGCCACTGCGGATGCGGCCAGTGTTCCGCGAGGTACCGCGCGTCGGAGATAAAGGTGCTCTCGATGGATTGCCACTTATCTTCGTACTCGGCCTTAAAATACGGGCGGATGAGCATCGCCGTGTAAAGGAACACGAGGCAGAAATCCAGCAGGATTGCCTTCTTGCGGGGAAACTTCGGCAGGGCGATCAACTTAGGTTTCCGTTGCAGAGCCGGCGGCGAGAATTATGTTCCCGCCTCCTGGAGGCGCGCGCTATCGTCATTCTGACTTCTGTCTCCTGACTTCCTCGACTTCCATATCCTGAAAGGATATCAAGGCGTGCGTCCGAAAGTGATGTTGATGTACTTGCTGAATGAAAGGAATCAGCTCGGGTAATGACTCGCTCACCCGATAGCCTGGTCCCCTCCGGCTCGGGGCAACCTGAACCGGAGAA
>Ga0326727_10002676_pt1 | contig 59698 bp, 52 predicted proteins | sample MB2enrmetagenome_FD_207643 | JGI IMG/M metagenome (GOLD analysis project Ga0326727, IMG submission 207643) | Lab enriched peat soil microbial communities from McLean, Ithaca, NY, United States - MB29MY | ecosystem: Environmental > Terrestrial > Soil > Wetlands > Peat | place: USA: New York... | reverse complement strand
TGCCAAGGACCGCGTGTACGCGGCCACCTCGCCCGATGGCAAGGTTTACCGCATCGCGGGCAAGGCCAAGCCGGAAGTTTTCTTCGATCCCAAGACCAAGTACATCTGGGCGCTCGCGTTCGACGCGGCGGGGAATCTCTATGTGGCCACCGGCGACCCGGGCGAGATTTACCGTGTCACACCCGACGGCAAGGGCACCGTCTTTTTCAACGCCGATGAGACCCATGTGCGGTCGATGACGCTGGATGCGAAAGGCAACCTGATCGTAGGCACCGAACCGCGCGGCCTGGTAATGCGCGTTTCGCCGGCGGGCGAGGGTTTCGTGCTCTACCAGATGCCGAAAAAGGAAGTGACCGCGGTGGCAGTCGCGACCGATGGCTCGATTTACGCCGCGGCGGCGGGCGGAAAATCAGCGCCGTCCGTGCCCACGCCGTCCCTGCCGCCTCCGTCCGTGCCGCCCGCCGCAGCCGCGGCTCCAGTCGCGCCGGGAGCCGCGCCGCAACCCACGCCGCGCGCGGTGGCGCCTCCGCCCGCGACGCTGGCCGCGTCCACCGGAGTGACCGGCGGCAGCGACGTTTATCGCATTCACCCCGACGGCAACCCGGAACGCATCTGGACGAACACGGCCGATGTGGTCTACGCCATCGGTTTCGATGCCGCAGGCCGCGCCATTTTAGGCGCCGGCAACCACGGCAGTGTGTACCGCATCGAAACGCCGTTTCTCTATGCCGCTCTGGTGACCACCGCATCCACCCAGGTGACCGCATTCGCGGGCGGCCCCGGCGGCCGTCTCTACGCGGTTACCGGCAACGTGGGCAAGCTGTATGAAATTGGGCCGGGCCTGGAACGCGAGGGCACGCTCGAAAGCGACGTGTTCGACGCCGCGTTGTTTTCGCAATGGGGAAGGCTCAGTTTCGAGGCCCACCAGGAAGGCGGCCAGGTCGCGCTGGCCACGCGCAGCGGCAATCTGGATCAGCCGCAAAAGAACTGGAGCCCGTGGTCGTCCGCTATCTCCGATACCAAGGGCGCACCCGTGGCATCGCCGGCGGCGCGTTTCCTGCAATGGAAGGCCACCCTCACCGCCAACGCGGAAGGCCGCTCGCCACAACTGGAATCGGTTGACGTAGCTTACCTGTCGAAGAACCTGGCGCCGCGCGTGGAGCAGATCGGAATCACGCCCGCCAACTACAAATTCCCCGCCCCGGTCACGCTGGCGCCAACCGGCTCGCAACCGCAATCGCTGAACCTGCCGCCGCTCGGAAAACGCGCCGCTCCGGCGCCCGCGCTGACCCTGGAGTTGCCGGGCACCAGCACGCCCGCTTTGCAATGGGCCAAGGGATGGATCGGCGCGCGCTGGGTGGCGTCCGACCCGAATGGCGATTCCATGAACTACACCGTCGAGATCCGCGGCGAAGCCGAAACCGAGTGGAAGCCGCTCAAGCAGAAGCTCGGCGAGAAGTACTTTTCGTGGGATTCCACGGCCTTCGCGGACGGCGATTACCGCGTCCGCATCACCGCTACCGATGCACCCTCCAATCCGCCCGCCGATGCGCTTACCGGGCAACTCGTGAGCGAAGTTTTCACTATCGATAACACGCCGCCGCGCATCACCGGACTCAGCGCGATCCGCAATGGTGGCAAACTCGAAGTGCATTGGCACGCCGCCGACGCGCTCAGCAACGTCACCAAGGCGGAATACTCGCTCGATGGCGGCGATTGGTCGGTGGCCGCCCCGGTGACCAAGCTCTCCGATTCGTTGGAGCTCGATTACGCCCTGGCGCTCGACGCCGCCCCGGGCGAGCACACCATCGCCATCCGCGTGGAAGACGATTACGCCAATCAAGCGACGGATAAAGTGGTGGTGAAATAGAGGCGGCGCGCGTCCACACAGAAAGAAATGTCGAGATGAATCTCGACACAGCAGGCTTGACAGCCCGCGCCACGTCGCCCCGCTCAGTGAGCTTTTTCTTCCTGCCAGGGCGGCAGGAGCTTGATCAGGACCAGGAAAATCACGAACGGCAAAATCATCAGCGCGATGGCCGACAGTAACCCTTCTCGCGTCACCAGCTCCATTTTGTAACTGGTGTAGCCGAGAAAGCTCTTGGAGAACAATTGCCCGCCGATTACCACGTTCCAGCGCATGGCGAAAATGCCGATCAGCGTCAAACCGCCGGCGGTCATATACATCGCCTTGCGGGCCCCCTCGGAGAACTTCCACAACTGGTTGGCCGCGAGAATCGCCAGCGGCACCAGCGTGCCCAGCATGATTTGCAGAATCACCTGCGAGAACCACAGCCGCGTGTGCACCATGAAATCCAGGCTGCGGAAGCTTTCGTCCGCTTCATACGTGCGGTGCACCAGGTCCAGCATTTCCAAGGTGAAGTCGATCACGAAGGTATAGAAGAGATAACGCGCAATGGTGTCCAGGCATCGCATATCGATGGCCACTTTCCGCAGTTTTGAACAAACCACGTAGAGCACCATCACGGCGGCAATGCCGGAGACCATCGCCGAGAACAGAAACACGATCGGCATCAGCGGCGTGGACCACCATGGATTGGCCTTCACCGAGCCGAAGATGAAGCCGACATACCCGTGCAGCAGAAACGCCGAAGGAATGCCGATGACGGTGACGGCATAGCCGACTTTGTCGTCGATGCGGCGGGCTTCCGGGCTGACGTTGTAGGAACCCAGCGTCAACGCGCGGTAAAGCAGGCGGCGGATGCCGCTACTCGTTTGCGCCAGCCCCACGATTTCGGCGCGGTACTCGAGCCAGATTTCGACCAGCAGCACCACCGTCAGATACCACAGGTAGACGAAGCCGAACATGGCCATGGCGGAAGAAGTGTGCGGCGTCAGGTACATTTCAAGCGACCGCTCCGGGTGCCCCAGGTGAAGCTGCAAGGGCAGTGGGGCAACCAGCAGGAAGGCCAGCGCGGTCAACAGGGCCAGCCGGTAGGTGGGCCGCACGGCTTCCACTTTGAAAACGCGCTCGAGCGAAGCCAGAATGAAAGCGCCAGCCACCAGGCCGGTAATGTAGGGGTAGAGGACAATGAGAACGCTCCATTGCAACTCGACCTCGTTCGGGTACATGAAACCGTTCACGCCAGGTATCATCGATCGCTTCCTCTAACGCACCGCGCCGTCCAGGTTCTTGTAATAGACCTTGGCCTGGGTAGCCATGTACGGCTTCAGCACTTCCACCTTGTTGTTGCGCAGGATCTCGTGCACCGGATCCTTGGGGTTCTTAAAATCCACCAGCAGGCGCGCGCCGGTGGGGCAGTTTTCGCAGCAGGCCGTGGTGAGACCCTTGGTGATGCGGTGATAGCAGAGCGTGCATTTGTCCACCGTCTGCGTCCGCGGATGCAGGTAGCGGCACCCATACGGGCAGGCTTGCACGCAATAGCGGCATCCCAGACAATAGGTTTCATCCACCAGCACCACGCCATCCGGACTGACAAAGGTGGCGCCAACCGGGCAGACCTGTACGCAAGGCGAAGCGGCGCACTGGTTGCAGAGCTTGGGAACGAAGAAGCTCTTGAGATCCTCGCGCGTGGATGGCGGGAAGCCCTCCATGGCGCCATCGGGCGAATCCACGCGCGGCTGCTTCCCCTCCTCGATCTGGTACCGTTCTACCCAGGTACGGAAATAGGCGTGCGGCACGCCGTTCTCCGTCGAGCAGGCGCGCACGCAGTTGCCGCAGCCGATGCACAGGTCGATATCGACGATCATGCCCCACCAATGATCGGCCATACGGTAGGCATCGTTCGGGGGCTCGGCGCCGGTGATCTGCTCCAGCGTGGCGCCCACCGATGCCAGCACCAGCACCTTACCGCCTACCTTGAACAAATCGCGCCGGCTGATATCCATGCTCGTCTCCTTGCCTCAGAGATGCGGGTTGTGCGGTTTATGGCACTGGTTGCAGGCCATGCCGCCGGAATGCTCCGCGGTAACGACCTGGGGGAAAGTTCGTGGTTTGGCGGCGTCTTTTTCGTGGCAACGCCGGCAGAGGTTGGCGACGTCGGGCAGTTGCGGAACGTGCGCCGCGGGATCGTCGGCATGTTGCGCCAGGGCCCCATGACAGGCTTCGCACGCCACGTGAGCGTGCTTGCCGGCGGCGCGCGCTTTGGCTTCGTCATCATGGCAGAGGACGCAGGTGTCCTGCCCGGCGTACGCGATGGGCCGCTGCCGCACCAGCGCAAGGGCACCCGGGCGATAGTGGCCGTATTGTCCAAACGCTTTGGGGACAATCGCGCTGCGCACCACCAGAAATACAATCACACCGGCCAGCAAAACCAGGGCCGGGCGAATCAAATGACCTGCGTCCCGCACCAATCGGCGCACCGCTCCCTCTTTCCGCGCAAACCTTACCTCTGCGCAGGATGATCCCATGGCGCTGTGGCAATATCATCACCAACAGGCCTCTAGATCGAGAAACCGGCCATTTGGCGCAGGTTTGTTGAGAAATTCAACACAAAAACAACACGCACTATAGTTCTGATTGAGCTACATTGCGCAACGTTACGCGACGAGTGGGGCAAATCCCGCCTTCATCAGGAATGATCGCTCACAGAGTGGAGTGATCCGGGCTTCAATGGCCGCCCACGGGCGCATCCGCCATGTTATGGCAACTGAACAGCCGCATATAAGCATTTGAGAATACAGGTCTTACTGTCCAAACCCAGCTCTGGGGATCGCTCCAGACGGGGTCGGTGTCCTTGGCGGCGATCACGTCGATGGGCAGATCGTGGCAGACTTCCGCCAGGCTGATTCCGGCCGGTTGACCGGCGGCTGGAAAAAGCCGGTCCAGGCGGGCCATGATCGGGCCGCAGAGTTTGGGATCGCCGCCATAGGGCGTGTCGCACTGCCGGCCCGCGGCGACGAAGCGGCGATCGGCGTACAGCATGGCGTCCGTCTCCTGCTGGTCGACGTCGGGGTTGTATTGCAGCGCGGCAGTCTCCGGGGTGGCCGCCCTCACCCATTCATAAGCGGCGCGGGCGGCGTAGTTCCGCTTGCCGAACTGCCGGTCGGGAGACATCGAATGGAGGGGCGGGAGAACCCCCCGGTCGGCCAGAATCCCGTAGAAGCGAACGATGGCACTCTCATACACAGTGCCGGCCGCGCCCAGCACGATGCAAACCGTCAGCAACCGTTTCGAGCGGGCGGAAAGGAAGCTCAGCCGGTCGCGGCGCGGCCAGATATCCACTGCCCAGAGGAGCAGCACGAACTGCGCGGGCAGGAACCCGCGCCAGCCCAGGTCGTTGTAGCCGTTCACGTCGGAGCGCAGGAAGGTGCAGATGAGAGCGCTGGTCAGCAGCATGGTCAGGCACGCTGCGTCCTGCCGGGAAGGCCGTTCGGCGCCGGAACGGTATTGACGCCACTTGACGCCCGCCACAACGAAAAAGAAACCGAACTCCAGCGCGTAGTTCAGCGGCAGCAGGGGCCCGTTCACCAGAACCAGGCGCAGCCAGCCCGGCATGCCCGGCCAGGTTGGAACCAGGGCCGCCATCGAAAAGGTTCGCACGGTGAAGTGAATCGGGAATCCGGCCGTGGGATTAGGCCCGAGCTCGTGCAGGTACGGAAAGGCGAGCGCGACACAGGCGATGCCCGCAATCGCCAGGACCGTCACGTCGCGACGCCAGCGCCTGCCAATCGAGATCACGGTCCAGACGCACAGAAAGGCGGCGAAAACGAAGGCGACCCAGATTGAGGCGCCGGCCGCCGATGCGAATGCGGCGCCGGCCGCCAAGCCGTAGCGCGCCCAGCTAGCCCAACCGATCTTCGATGCCCCGTGCCACAGCAGCAGAAAGCCGGTGACGGCCGCGATTAAGGCGGCAATTGCATGCGGCGCCCAGATGGCGCTGTGCAGAAACCAATCGACGTACTCGTTCCAGCATTCCAGGCTGGGTAGAACGAAATCCATCTGCCCGCGTGCGTACAGAAACAGCAGGAACATGCCGGGCAGGATGTCGAGGCCGGTGATCGCCATCAGCAGCACGCCGGTCCGCAACCGCCGCACCAGGGGAACTTCCGAATTTGCGACGAACAGGCGCAGGCAGGCCGCCAGCAGAGCCATCAGCCCGATGCCGCACCAGAACGCACCGCCGATTTCCGCATGGCGCGCGCTCACCCACGGCGAACCCAGACGATTCACCAGGCTGCACATCATCAGCCAAAAATAGTGATAGCGGAGCGCCGCGGGCGGGCTGGGCAGGAACAGCGGATTCTGCGGCGGAACGCCGGTAGCCGTTACGGAATGAACCAGCGTGGCGCGCAGCGAATAGTCCGGTGAGTTGGTCGGATAATAGAGCCGGCCGCCGGCCTGCACGTCCACCAGGTAAAACAGCGTGACGACCAGCCACACGGAGACGGCCGCGGCAAAGAACGCCCATCCTTCGGGCAGCCGCGGCCAGCGCGCCCAACCCTTCCTCGCGTGAAATGCCAGAAACGCCAGCAGAGCCAGGTCCACCGCCAGGTACAAACCGTGCGCGATGCTCATGGAACCGCACCGGCCCACGAAATAGGTCAGAATCGGGCAAAGCGCGACGGCGAGCGGAAGGCTGACAACGGCGCGAAAAGCGGCGCTGCGGCGTCGAAACTCAAACAGGTTGAAGGCAAATCCAAGGACGTATCCCGGCGCCCACACGAACAGCGGGAAAATCAAGATGGCCAGCAGACTTCCCTTCACGTCGGCGGCCATGAAATGATATTCGGGCATTACCGTCTTAGTTTCGTTCCAGTGTACCCGTTTTCAGCGTCCGATCCGTTGCCCAAGACAGGCTCGAAAACCGCCTCGACGCTTTAGGAATTGTGGCAAATCACCGGCCGCAAAGACCAAAGACCGCCGGCGTTACCCTGCTCTTCATGGAAATTCGCGGGTGGCGGCCCATCCCAACAGACAGGCGAAAAAGGATCGGGCGGGTCTGCTAGCTGGAGATAATTCGATTGCGCCGGGCGCCACGCGGGCAGAGCCTATGCGAAGATGTGAATGACCATGGCGCCGTCCATGGAACGCGTCAGGAATCGCGATCGCACGATCGGGGGCCGGCGCGCACTCGAAACCCATGACGCAGGATTATCGGACAGCGGATTCGCGGCGGGCTGTGATCGTCGTCCCGTGCTACAACGAAGGCCGCCGCCTGCCGGTTGCGGATTTTCGGCAGTTTCTCGACCGGCCGGGCGCCGAGCTGCTGTTTGTCGACGATGGCAGCACGGACAATACGGTGGAAGTGTTGCGTGGCATTTGCGCCGGGCACGAAGGCCGCGCCAGGTTGCTTGAATGCGGCAAGAACGGAGGAAAGGCCGAAGCAGTGCGGCGCGGTATGCGGGTTGCGCTGGAGAGCGGCGCCGCGTACGCCGGTTTCTGGGATGCGGACCTGGCGACACCTCTCGACGACATTGCCGAGTTTCTGGGCGTGCTCGAGGCGCGGCCGGAAATCGATATGGTGTTCGGCTCCCGCGTGAAACTGCTGGGCCGCAAGGTAGAGCGCCATGCGATACGTCATTACCTGGGACGAGTTTTTGCCACCGCGGCTTCCATGGTGTTGCGAATGGCGGTTTACGACACCCAATGTGGCGCCAAGGTTTTTCGAGTCGCGCCGGCGACGGCCGGTCTTTTCGACGAACCTTTCTCGAGCCGCTGGGTGTTCGACGTGGAGGTGTTCGCCCGTTACATACGGAAGGTTGGCACTTCCAACGCGGCAGCGGCGCGAATCTACGAATTCCCGCTGATGGTCTGGCGCGACGTTGCCGGTTCCAAAGTCAAGCCAAGCGACTTTCTGGTGGCCTTCCGCGACATCGTGAGAATATATTGGAAGTACATGCGTGCCGCATGAGGGCGGGCGGCGCCGTACCGCCCTCAGGGTGCAGGCATGGCGGGTGCGGACTCCATGACTTATAATCGAGGCTAAATGACGGATGCGCCCGAAGTCAGCGTAATCATCCCTTCCTTCAAAACCACAAAGTACATTGGTGCCGCCATAGAGTCCGTCCTGGCGCAGACATTCAGAAGCTTTGAAATCATCGTCGTCAGCGACGGCTGTCCGGATACATCGGCTCTCGAAGAACTGATGCGGTCGTACAGCTCGCGCGTACGATATATCTGGCAACCTAACAAAGGCACCGCAGGGGCCCGCAACACGGCCATTCGCGCAGCGCGCGGAACCTGGATTGTGCAGCTGGATGCGGACGACATGCTCGACCCAACGTGCCTGGAGTCGCAAGTGCGCATGATGCGAGAGCATCCGGAGTTCGACGCTGTGTATTGCAACTCGTTCAACTTCGCCGATAGCCCCGAAGCGGCGGCTGTTTGGGGCGAACATTCTGGCCGCTACTACATGGAGGTCAGCCCTTCGAGCGGGCCGGTTTCATTTACGAGCATCGTCGATGCTCGCACGTCACCGAGGGTTCTGGGCTCCATCATACGGCGGGATACGCTGTTGCGCATCGGCCTGCACGACGAGAGCAAGCCCATGGCCGAAGATTTGGATCTGTGGCTCAGGATGCTGAAGGCCGATCCGCCAGGCCAGATCGGCTACACCTCGGAATCGTTGGGACGTTATCGGCTGCGCACCGACAATGCCACGCTAAACGGGGAGGGCGAAGAGCGTCTGCTCAGTGCGCTGGAAAAGGCCGGGCGCACGCTTGATCTCACCGCGGCGGAACGGGCCTGCCTCGATCGCCGATTACGCGAGAATCGGTTCGATGCCGAGGTGGCCCGCGGCAGGAAGGCTGTCCGTGAGGGACGTTGGAAGGACGCTGTTCAAAACTACAAGTACTGTCACGAATACAGTGGGTCCAGGAAGTATTCCGTTGTGCTCATGTTGCTTCGGACCTTCCCGTGGGGGATGCCGATGGGGATGTGGGTTTGGGATCGCCTGCGCGGGCGGGCCTAAAGACCTAAGGCAGCGACGGGTGGGTGCGTCGGCACTACGAAAAGAGTGGATGGATGCAATACAATCAACAACAACGTTTGGTGCCCGCGCCTTTCAGAGCGGCGGGGAGACCCATGGCGATGGCGCCGGGCACGGCGGCCCCGGTGGCTGTTGGGCAAGCCCCCCTCTCGTTTGACGACGCGTGGGAAATTGAGCCAGTCCGCAAGATTTCCTTCTACTTTTGCCTGGCGGCGCTGTTCTTGCGCCTCGGCGTCGTGCCCGAGTTAATCCTTTATCTCACCCACGTCAACACCTACCTTTTGTACGTGGTCGCGCCGCTGGCGATAGTGTCGACGCTGCTGAAGGGAGGCGTGCGCCGCACATTCCAAGCGCGCGCTTCCTACTATTGGTTGGGTTTCTTTGCCTGGATGGCCCTGGCCACACCGTTCAGTTCCTGGCAGGGAGGTTCGGCGGGGAGATTGATAACGTATGCGCGAGTCGATGTCATTTTTCTGGTCTTGGTTGGCGGCATGGCGCTCAACTGGAATGAAGTCCGCGTCATATTTCGCGCCATAGCCGCTGCCGCCATTGTGAATCTGGTCTCCACGCGCTTTTTCGAGAAAATCGCCAACGGCCGGGTGAGCCTGGAGTCGAGCGGGACTATCGGCAATTCGAACGATCTGGCGGCGCACCTACTATTGGTGCTGCCTTTTCTGTTGTTCTTCATGTTGGGCCGGGACAGATGGAAGGTTGTCCGGATGGCGATGCTGGGTTTGTTATTGTACGGGATTTGGATCATATTGGGAACCGCGTCCCGCGGCGCCCTGATTGGTGTGGCGGTGGTGTTCCTTTGCATCCTGATTCGTGCTTCGCTGCCGCAGAGGCTGTTGTTAGTTGTCTTCGCCGGCGCGATTGCACTGCTGGCGGTGGCAGTATTACCTTCCATGACTCTCACCCGCCTGAGCTCCTTGTTTGGGTCCAAGGAAAAGGAGGCTGATGAATCGATGGAATCGCGCACGTATCTCTTCAAAATGAGCATCAAGTATACAATCGAGCACCCGGTTTTTGGCGTGGGTCCCTCTCAATTCGAGAATTTTGAGGGGAAGTCGAGCCGGGCGCAAGGTTTACACGGCAATTGGCACGCAACGCATAATGCCTACACTCAAGTGTCGTCCGAGTGCGGCGTGCCTGCGTTTCTTTTCTTCACTGCCAGCCTCGGATCGGCAATGCTGCTTGTGTTAGGGACCTATCGCAAGGCCAAGCGAGAGGGCTACGAGGAAATCGCAAACGGGTGCTTTTGTTACCTGCTCTCGATGACGGGTTACCTGGTGGCTCTGATTTTCTTGGCGCAGGCATACTCGTACCAGTTGCCGGCGATGGTGGGGCTCGCCGTGACCCTCAGCTACGGGGCGAGGCGAACCATGGAATCGAGTCGGGCTCAAGAAGCTTCCGCACCACCGGGGCCGGTCCCGCGGAGAGCGATTCGCCGCGGATGGACCGTGGCGGCTGCTCGCGGGCCGGCGTGAGCTGGCTGGCGGAGATGCCGCGAGGTGTTCAGTTGTGCATGCCAACAACCTCTTCCCGGTAGTACTCGTCGAGAAGATCGGGGTCTACGCCCAGGCGCTTCAATAAGTAGCGGTTCGCTCGCCGCGTGTTGAGTCCCGCTTCGATGGTAACCGCTGTTTGAAAGCCGCAACGCGTCAGCACGCCCAAAACCGCGCCGTTATAGTCTCCATTCGGATAGCAAAAGTGAATTATGGGCCGGCCCAGTTCTTCTTCGATCCGCGCCTTTGAGCCCGCGATCTCCTCCTCAACCAACTCCTCGTCCTCCACCAGCGGAAGAACGGGATGGGTCTTGGTGTGGGAGCCGAATTCCACTCCCGCGCCCGCCAATCGCCGGACATCGTCCCACGTGAGCGCGGCGTGCTCCGGTGGCGGCTGGCACGGGATCTCCACATCGAACAGGTCGGCCAGCCGGTCGAGTAAAGCGAGCCGGCAGCGGTTCGGGATGGTCACCACCTGCGCGCCGATCACTTTCGCTGCGTGCCGCCGCTGCTCCTCGGTTTCGAGCAGCAACTCCCGCTCGGCCAGATCCGGCAGAAGGGAGAGACGCACCCGGCCCGCGCGCCCGTGCTCGGTCGCATACGACACCTGGTTCCACCACGGCCATGTTTTGCGATCGAGAAAATCCGTCATCAGGAAAACTGTTACCGGAATCTGCCACTTCTGAAAGATGGGGAACCCATCCAGGAGAAAGTCCCGGTATCCGTCATCGACCGTCACCGTCAACGCTCCCGGAGGCAGCGGCGCATCCGTGTCCAGGCTACGCGCAATATCGGATAGCGCCACCGGGTGGAACTGGCGCTTTAGAAATGCGCATTGTCTGTCGAGTGTCTCCAGCGCCCCCGGATGCTGAAGAGGGGAAAAACGATGATACGTTAAGATTCGGAATTGCTTGCGGCTGCTCCATATCAAAGGCTGCAAGCCGCCCAGCCGATGCAGCCCGAACCGGGCGATGCGCTTAAGCGTCGTCGGGAGCGGCGCCGATCTCATCAACGTCGCCCATCCGTTCCACCATCCTGAGTTCCCATCGTCCTCCTATCTTAAGTCATCTGCTGAGCCAGGGAGTTTTCTGAGTTGAGTTTGCACGCGAGCTCGCGCAAGATACGGCTGAGCCTGCACGCCGAGAATGCGGACTCGCACTCCAACGGGGTATGCTTAGACACATGATCGAGGCTGCGGGAACTAATCCGGAGCGTGCCGAGCCAGGCTGGCCGCCGGTTGTCGTGGCGAGCGGTTTTCAGACTGGCGTCCTATTGATGCGCAACCTGCTGCGGCGTGGGCTGAAGGTTTATTGTGTCGATTGGCTTCGTGAGCAGCCTTGTTTTCGCTCGGTGTACGGGACCTCGTTCGAGTGCCCGAATCCCGACGAAAAACCGGGCCAATGGCTCGAGTTCATGATCGGTCTCAGCGGTAGGATCGGCGGAAAGCCGGTGCTAATCCCGGCGGCGGACCAGTTTGTGACGGCGATCGCACGGCATGCCGGCCAGCTTGAGTCACATTTTCAATTCTGCCGCGACGGGGTCGCTCTGCAAGGCCTTCTGGCCACCAAAGAACGGCAGTACGACTTGGCGAACGAACACGGATTGCCAGTGCCGCACACCCGCTTCGTCACATCTCCCGCCGATCTGGCCGACTTCGCTTCCACGGCACGGTTCCCGTGTCTATTCAAGCCGTTGCACTTTCGCGAATGGGAACGGCTCCCGGCCGGCCACCCTTGTCGCGGCGCACAACTGGTCCTCGCCGGCTCCCCGGAGGAACTTCTGGAAAGATATCAAACGCTGGCTGGTCTGAATCCGGAAGTGGTAGTTCAGGAAGTGATTGAAGGACCCGATACCGCCAAGCTGGTGTACCTGTCCTGTTACGGGCGCGACGGCCGCCGCCTAGGCGCGTGCATGGTCCGGGAGTTGCGCACTTCGCCCATCTATTTCGGGTCGGCCAGCATCGTTGAGCCAGTCTCGGACCCGGAAGCCGACCAGCTCTGCGATGGCTTTCTCCGCGGCATCGGTTATGCCGGCATCTGCGAAATCGAGCTCAAGCGGGACACGCGGGACGGCCGTATCAAGATGATCGAAGCCAACCCGCGTTATAGCGTCACTGCGGACGCCGCGCCTTACGCTGGCGTCGATATCGGCTGGCTGCATTATCTCGACGTCATCGGCCAGCCCGTCGCATTCGTAACCCACCACGGGCGCGATTTTCGCCATATAGTCCTCCTCAGGGACTTCGCTGCGTTTCGCAGCTACCGCCGTGCCGGCCTGCTCACCTGGCGCGAGTTCTTCCGCTCTTACCGGCCGCCAGTCGCCTTTTACGATTTCGACCTCCGCGATTGGCGCGTCACCGCCTGGACCATCAATGTGCTGATTCGCCTTATCCTCGGACCGCCAGTTCGCAAGATCTTCCCCAAGAGGACCCGCTAGAATCCTCGAGCAGCAACGGGACACCGCATCCTTCTCAACCCGCCAGGCAATACTTACAGCCGGGCAAACCCACATTTGCGTCCATCGGCTATCCGCACGCTGCCTTGCGCGCGGATCTGGAGGCATACAACTTTGTGCTGGAGACATTGATTCCAGACACCGAAGAATACGGCGCTTCGTTCCGCGGCGTTCGCGCGCGCCACGCCGCCAACGCCGCGGTCTGAGCCGCGGCTGAACTCACACACCACAGTTACGGGCGTTCCTGGACGGTCTCGGCGTTTGCCGGTTCGGCGCCGACCGTGAAGCGCGCCGAAAAGCCGAGCCATAGCAGAATCGCGAGGATCGAGAGCGACGCCATGGCATTCAGAAGCCAGCCGGCCGCAAAGCCCAGGTTGCGGGTAAGCCAGTTGCACAGCCAGCCGGACGTGGCGTCCGGAAACGACATGAAAACCAGCGCCGCGAGCAACGCCGAGACCGCCAGGCGCGGCCGCTTCCGGTTCCAACCCCGGATTAACACCGCCAGCGGAAGCAGCATGATTGGCAAGTAGCGTCCCCACGAGATGGGCGAAGCCAGGAGCATCGCGGACACGAACACCGAGTATTCGACATCCAGCCGCTCCGGCAGAGCGTCGCGGCGATTCCAGGGCCCAAGAAAGAGCGCCAGCCCTCCCGCGACGATGAGGAGCGTTGCCGGCGCGACGATCTTCACATTCGCGCCCCAGCCGATTCCGGCCGAAAAATTGGCGAATAGCCCCGCCAACGAGAGATTGCCGGCTCTCGGAATGAATCGCTGGCCGATCGCGTCCGCCGTGTTCAGCCATTGCCGAAAGGTCGATTGGACAGTGACCGCGGCGGCCGCCGCGCTGAGCAGCGCTATGGTGCCAACCGCCGAGACGAACGCCCGCCGCGATCGGACGGCGAAGTAAAGCACGAGCAGCGCCGGGAATGCATGAAGGCATGCAGCCAACCCAATCGCTCCCCCCGCCATCCACGGCCGGTTCCGGCGCAGCATCAGCCAGCTCGCCGTAGTCAGAGCGAAGAGAACAATGCTCGGTTGGCCCGATCGCAAGGTTGTGCCCACCGGATACCAGCCGAAGACTAATCCCATCGCTGCGCACGACGCCCGATAGGGTAAAGCCGGGAACAACTCGCGCAGGATCGCGGCCACCGACACATACAGGAGCGCGACGGACAACAAGAACACCAACACGAAGCTGCCGCGAAACCCAAGCAGAAGCACGGGAACGGCCAGCGCGATCCCGAGCATTGGCGGGTGCGCATTCGCGGGAGCAGGCGGATCCGTAAGTGTGTCCAGATCGTGCCGAATGACCGGCAGCCGCTGCAGTTCTTCCCGGCCAACGATGGGCGCCGACAACTCGACGATTCCCATCCGGGGCAAATCGGGGGGATACATGGTCGCGTGTTTCAGAAACTGGCGCGCGGCGACGACATCCTGTAGGTAGTCCCTGGGGTTGATATAGCCCGCCAAGCCCGAAAATGCGACGTTGACGCAGGCCCCGAGCAGAAGGACGGCCAGCACGGCGCGCTGGGATAGAATGCGCGCCAGAAGGTCCCGAGTCGCCTGCGCGCCGAGCATGCCGAACCTCGCGGCCCTGACCAGAGACCAGACCAGCAGGATTGCAAGGACGACCAGCGTCGAGTTGAGTGGCAGCGCTCGCGTAGCGCATCAATATAACACGCGGCGAAATCCGGCCAGTTGCGGATTCAGTTGGCGCTTTCGACGACCATGGCAACTGCGGTGGCCGGCGAACATGATCTCCACCACCGTCAGGTAGGCGTCGAGGGCCAGCCCGATGCTGGCGCCGGCCACGCCGGCTTCGCCGATCGGCGTGGAGATGACGCGCTCCGGAAACTCCGTGCTCAAAGCGGACGTCACGTTGAAGGCGCCGCCGCAGGAGTCGTGCAGATCTTCGCCCAACAGAATCACTTTGGGCGAAGTCTTCATCATCGCGCGGAGAGCCGCGTTCAGGTGGCCGCGCACATTCGACCGCGCCACGGGAACCGGCGGGGATGCGCTTGCGGCGGAAGCACGAAGATGAAATCGCTCGCCAGCAGCCGCTGCGCGGGCGGCGCCGCGATCGCGCGCGCGCAGAACGCTGCGGGAGGAGTGAGGGCGGCTTCCTGTTTCAGCCTATTTGGCCAGGCTCGATCTCCGTCGATGCTCGCGAGCCATTACTCCGCGAGCGCCTCAAACCTGCCGGCCGTAGATCGGAATGGCCGCGCCGGTCACCTGCGCGCCGGCATCCGATGCCAGGTACACCAGCAGCGCGGCCACTTGTGCGGGTTGCACCCACCGCGATGGATCGGCTGTCGGGTCGGCCGCCCGGTTCGCCGCCGTATCCATGGTGCCTGGCAGCACCGTATTCGCCGAGATGTTGCGGTCTTTGTTTTCCAGCGCGATGGCGCGGATTAACGCCACCAGCGCCGCTTTGGAAGCGCTGTAGGCTCCCACCATGGCGCCGGGCTCCACGGCCTGCCGGCTCGCCACGGCCAGGATTCGCCCGCCGCCTTGCTGGAGCATGTGCGGCAGCACGGCCCTTGCCACGAAGAACGCGGAACGATAGTTCAGATTCAGCATCTCGTCGAGCGTCGCATCGTCGGTTTCGGCGACGCTCTTACCACCGTCGAAGCCGCCCATCACATGTGCCAGGACGTCGATGCGACCGAACCGGGTCATGATGTCTCCGGCGATCTTGCGTGCCGCCTCGGCGCCCGAGAGCTCCGCTGGCAGGGCGGCGAATCCCGGGTGCGCGAAGTCACTCGCCTGAATGGATCGCGACACTCCCACGACCTTCGCCCCTGCCGCCAGAAACGCTTCGGTAACATAGCGTCCGAGCCCGCCCTTGGCACCGGTAATGAGTGCGACTTTGCCTTCCAGTGCGTTCATGATGCTCCTCCTGGAACGATCTTACCCTCCCAGAACGGCGCAAACGGCGGCGTTTGTGTTCAAGGGACCAGCCAAGAGCGCGATCATCCTCGGGTCGGAGTTTTCACAGGAGCCGCGCCAGGTGCAGAACCTGCCGGGCGCGATCGTGCCGACAACGAATGGTACGGCCACCGAGAAGGCCGGCGTCCTCTCGTTTGTGCTGGACGGCGTCCGCACGGAGGAAGTTGGCGATCTTCTCAACCGCGAAGGAATCGCCGTTCGCGCGGGCCATCACTGCGCCCAACCCATACACCGGCGCTTCGGAATCGAAAGCACGGTACGCGCGTCGCTGGCGCTCTACAACACCTGCTCCGATATTGACGCGCTGGCCGACGCGCTGCTGCGCATCCAAACCGCAAGACCCAGCCGCAAGGCGTGAGCTAAGACAAGAACGGCGGAGCCGACCGATAGCCAGCCGGCCCCTCGGTTTCAATTGCGGCTATCTTAGCCCGGCGATGCCGTCCGGTTCGCGGCGAGCAATTGCTCCACCTTCGCAATGAACTCCGCCTTCTCTTTCTTGTAAAGTTCGCCGCTGCCGGGGCTCGGGAACCCGGCGTGAACGAATTTCACGAGACCGTCGCGGCCAACGAAGAACGTTGTCGGCCAGGAGTCCCAGTCGCTCGCTTGCGGCAGCTTGTCTTTCGCCGTGCTGGTTTCGCCGCCCAGCAGAACGGGATACTCGGTTCCGTATTCCTTGACAAGTGTCTTCAAGCGCACGGGGTCGGCGAGTTGCTCCGGCTCTTCAAAATCCAGAGCGACGATTTCAAGCCCTTGCGCGTGGTACTTGTTGTACAGCGCGGGAAGGAACTCGTCTTCGTCATGGCAGTTCGGGCACCAACTGCCGGTGACGTTGACTAACACGACCTTACCCTGAAACCGCTGGTCCGTATTGGATACGATGTTGCCGTTCAAATCCGGAAAGCTGAAGGTGAATGGCTTCGTGGGGTCGGTGACGCGCGTATGTTGATCGGCGTCGGTGGGCAGATCGAGGCCCTTGGCGCGCGCCTGCTCCGGCCGCACAGCGGTAATCACGCCTTCGTGATGCTGGCCCTTCAGGTCGACCAGCAGCGTCCCGTCGTTTTGCGGCGTGACGACCAGCAGCGCTGGCCGCCCGCCGGAGAAGTGACTCAGCACGAACTTGCCGTCCCGATAACTGCCCGTGAGGGTGCCGGTGTCGCCATCCACGCGGAGAATCGCGCCGGTAACTTCCGGCCCGCGTTGCTGAATGACGAACTGCCAGGCCTTTTCATCATGTTTGCGGCTGCTGACTCCCTCCAGGTACCAAAGGCCGGAGATATTGGGAGCCTTAACTTTGGATGGAGGTTGCGGCACGGCGCGAACCGCATGGATGGGCAGCGGCTTGCCCCGCGTGCTGTACTCGCCATCGAGCACGCCGTCTTTCAGCGTCGCTTTCAGTACGGACGCATAGCTGTCGAAGTTGAGAACCAGCGAACCGTTTTCGAACTTACCGCCGGTTGAGTTCTCGTGCTCGTCGCCGTTGAAGAACCAACCTTTGATGTTGGCCCCATCGCCGGCAAATTCGATCTTGAAGGGGATTTCGGTCCCATTCAGATTGAGCGTTGCATTCCAGAGTCCCGCGAGGGTCTCGGACCACGCTGCCGGCGCGAATGCCAGGATAGCGGTCAGTAGTAATCGTCTCTTCATGGTCAACACAAACCCGGCCGGCGCCTGCCTTTGCACCTCGAGCGAGTATTCCTGAACATACCCGGCCGATTGGGAGCCGTTAGCAAATACAGTGATCGCCTGGCCGACTCCAGAGAGTCCTCCCAGCGAGTTCCCCGTCGGCTGCAGCAGCCCGTTCGGATAGGGATTGGAGAGCGAGCCGGCCGGCAGAAAGTTGCCGTCGTGGAAGTCACGATGGACGTCGTTTGCGAATAACCCGCGGCGTTCTGGAAACTGAAAAATCCCGGCGCCCAGTAGATACCGTATCCGCCGCGGACCACCGTCTTGTCATTCAGCGAATACGCGAAACCGATGCGCGGCGCCGGCTTAACGGCCAACGGGTTGCCGGTTTGAGTCGGATTGCCGTTTACTCCCGCATATTCCACCTGGCCGGAAATCTGGAGACCCGAGACATTCTGTTGAAGCGGGTTGGCCACGGTTGGGTTGAAGCCGACGATCAGCTTGTGGTTGGCTTCCTGAACTCCCGATTCGTGCTCGAAGCGGAGCCCGAAGTTCAAGGTCAGTTTGGGCGTGATGCGGAAGTCGTCTTGCACGAACCCGCCGAAGTAACGCACAAAATCGTTAAACTTAGTAACCACGCCCATGCTGCCGCTAGTTGGATAACCGAGCACCAGCGTCGCCAGGTCCGCGCCGGATCCGGCCGTCGAGACTTGCGGCGTGGCGCGCGTGAAGACGTCGGTAAACCCGAGGCTGGTTGGGCCGACCGCAGGTGTGCCGAAGTCATGCAGCGTGCGGAAATCGAATCCAGTTTTCAGCGTGTGCCGGCCGCGGAACTTGGACAGCGCGGTGTTGAACGAGCGCCCATAGAAAACATCGCGCGTGGTTGTGCCGCCGCCGTAGCTGGCGAGCGTTCCCATGGTGACCGCGGGAAATGGCGGTGCTCATTTTGACGGAGGGGAAACCGTGGAGACAGAACTGGCGGAGAGGGGGGGATTCGAACCCGATTGGCAACAGTCCCACCGGCAACTTGCAGATTCTGCGTTGCCATGGCGTCGCCTAATGCCATGGTTGCCATGCTTGCTTGTCCGATATTGCCCGACGCTCCCGAAATCGGCCGGTGGCGAAAAGGGCCGAGGTGCCGGAGTTCGAGACGGAGGGGGAGAGGGATTCGAACCGTTAGGCGGTCTTGCGACCCTGCAAATTGCACAAGCCCGTTGCCGCCACCGCTCGAATTGCCACCGATGCTGTCTACCATCGCACGCTGGCCGGAGCCGATCCGCAAATTGATTGAGCACAGCAAGAGATGTCCGTCGAAGCGCGTCGTCTATCATTGTCCGCCTCCGGCGCTCGCGTTAACTCGGGACCTCTTGCACCCCAAACACGTGGCCGGTCTCCACGGGATTCACGGTTTGCGGTGTTTTCAATGGCTTACACTGATTCGGGGCGTCTGCTTCCGCTCACCGCAAACGGCTCTGGGATCGACGACATGCACACTTCTGCGCACACTGTTTTGGCGGCTGCGGGGTAACGCCGCAGGCTCGCCGCGTGCCGCAGGGACCACTAGCGGCCCAGGAAACCGCCGGCTTCGGGGCCAAATGTCCCGTCCGGGAAGCGGCGACGGGGCAGCGGCGGCAAGGGCAATATACCGAACCGTTCGTGCCAGCGCATCCACGTCTCGCTGGTGAACACGCCTGCAGGTGCATCGGCCAAGACCTTCCGAAATTCCACGTCCGGCACGAAGCGTTCGACCACGGACACGTCTGCGGCCGTGCCATACTCCATTAGATGCGCTAGAAACGTCCGCATGTCCCGCAGCGTCCGATCCGGCGCGTCGTACCAAACAACCTTGCGCGCTATGCGCGTCAATTCAGCGGGGAAAGGCTCGGAGAGCGTCATCGACTCCTCCCCTCCGGCGCCAAGCCACGACGCGAAGGCAGCGTCGAAAGCTTAGCCAGGTCCACCTGCTGTGCCCAACGCGTCAGGTCCTGCTGCATAGCCGCCGGCACGCGGTCGAGATTTCCATCGCCATAGAACTGCAAAGCACGAATGCTTGTCGCGGGCTCGAATTTCGAGTCTATCGCGGACGCGGCGGCAAGCCCCGTTGCGATGTCAACGCCGTTTGCAGCCAGGGTGTGGAGGTCAACGTAGTCCTTCCAACTGCCGCGCATCTGAATCACGCGCATCTTCATCCCAGCCAAATCCACAAGGGATGCCACCCGCACGCGAGAGCCGATCAGGTAGCGCGGATCATCGACGCGCCGGAGATTGCTCAGACCACCGAAAAAGGCGATCTTGACCGCCTCACCGCAACGTTCGACATAGCCTTCGAGGTTGTCTCGCTTCCGATGGACCCACGCGTTTGGATCATTGGCATCGACACCACGAAAGAAAGGAAGACGCGACTGCAGGCGCCCCGCGTCGAATCCGTCGGACGAGAAGAAATCGAAGTCGTCCGATGTCCGATGGCCCAGTTGCAGGGCAAGCGCCGTCCCACCGTAGAGCACGAACTCCAGCGGCACGGCATCAAGCTCCGGCCACAATGCGCGCTGGGGTTCGGCGAGAATGTCCAGTCTGGGTTCGAAAGTCGCGCTCATGACTCGGCCACTGCTCCCAAACTTCGAGCTTAGCGCAGACGCGATCTGCATTCATCTGGTGCGGCCATGCGATTTCATTCCCAGGGTATCGTCATTGCTCATGATAAAGCACGAGCACACGGCCGGAACCAGCGGCCGGGCATCCTTCCCGTCTCCCGTCCAGGTTTTTGAGTTGTGACGACCTTTCATCGGCCACCGGAAAACATAGACTACAGCGGAGAACGCGCGATGCTAACATATTGAGGCTTCATGAGCGCCTACACCTATCGGATGCTGCTCCTGCAGGGTTTCAGCAAAGCTGACGTCGCAAACTACCCGAACGTCAGCCTGTTGGCCAGATGGACGCCATTTGCTTGCGGATGTCTTGGCGTCCTGGGGCTCACCTTGCGGTCACCTGCGTATCTGTGGGCGCTCGGAATCCTGACTCTCATCGGCGCAGTGAGTTCGAGAAGCTTTTACGACCATTTCTACCAGATATTCCTACGCCCATTGGTGGGCCTCGGGGAGATGCCTCGGCACGGCGCCCCTCGTCGCTTCGGTTGTGCCATTGGTGCCGCTCTGTTCATTCTCAGCGGCACTGGGTTCTACCTGCAAAGCCCACTGCTGTCCTTTATCCCGGCATTCATAATCATCCCGTTGGCGTTCGGTGCGGCCTTCACCCAATGGTGTTTCGCATCGGCCTTGTACCGCCTTATCTCCGGCACGCAAGCAGACTGCTGCTGATTGCCGCCACCTCAGGTCCTTAGCCGGCTGGTCAGCTCTGGGACAAACCTCGTTAGGCGCTCCTTCGTTTGCGCGTCGGATGGGCGAAGGAGATGCACCGACCGGACCGCTTCATGAAGAATGATGTGCCTTCGGGGACGAGCCCATCGGCCAGCCAAGGCGTAAGCCCCATTTAAAATATACTAAATCACTAGGAGTTAACGACGATCCACCCGTAGGTATGGATTGGAACGCCAGTTTTCCCGAGTATCCTGCCGTCAGAATACATTTATGTATATGTAAGCAAATATGGTATGTATGCCGATTTTTTCTCTTGACACCAAGCCGTTTATGTTGGTAGTTTAGCATTATACGTAAACTAGATAGAGTTACACTAGTTTAGTGGACACTCCCCGATCGAGTGGTCTCGCAAATTGAAGGACACTCCTCTCCGCCAAGAGCGGCGAGCCCGATTCGCGCGCGACACGTGTGTCCCGACGCGGAGCGGCGATTGAAAGGACGCAAAGTGAACGATCGAAATATCTTCCGTGCCTTGGCACGCCCGGCGCCGTATCTGCTTTTGGTCTTGTTGCTGGCGGTTTCCTTTTGCCGCGCCCAGAGCGTGGAGGCGGGCCGCATCTCTGGCGTCGTACAGGACGGTTCCGGCGGCGTGATTCGGAACGCCGTTGTTAGTATCCGCAATCTGGCGACCGGGCTTGCCGACTCGGTGGTAACTAACGCAGACGGCTTGTTCGTTTCCCAGCCGCTCCAACCGGCCGACTACGAAGTGAACGTGGAATTCGTCGGTTTCGCCAAGCTGACGGAGAAGGTCCATCTGGAAGTGGCGCAGCGATCCTCGCTCACGCTGGTTCTCACGCCGGGCAAGACGACGCAGGAGGTCACAGTTGAAGCGGCAGCGCCGCTGCTTAGCACGGAGAGTTCCACGCTTTCCAACGTGCGCACCGAAACGGCCGTGGCCGATCTTCCCTTGAATGGGCGCAATTTCGCCGAACTGATGAGCCTTTCGGCTGGCGTGGTTTCGGCGCAGCAGCAGGCGGCTTCGGTGCCGCTTACGGCGTTGCGCGGGATGACGAGTTACTCGACCAACGGCAACCGTCCTGAAGAGAACAACTACCTGCTCGATGGCATTAGCGACACGGAGAACCACAACGGCGGCGGCATCGCGCTATTTCCACCGCTCGATGCGGTGCAGGAATTCCGCGAAGAAACCTCGGTTCCCGACGCGCGCTTCGGCCGCGGCGGCGGCGGCTCCGTGAACCTGGTTTTCAAATCGGGCACCGATAAACTTCATGGCGACGTGTTTGAGTTTCTGCGCAACTCGGATCTGGACGCTCGCAACTTCTTCGACAAGAGCAAGCCCGCGTTCCATATGAACCAGTTCGGCGCCACGCTGGGCGGGCCGCTTGGGCGCAAGCAGCCGCGCACGTTCTTCTTCGTCGACTATCAGGGCACGCGCATCGGCCAAGGGCTGACCTATGTCAACACGGTGCCCACCGCGGCCGAGCGCATGGGCGACTTTTCGGGCGTGTCCACGCCCATCTACGATCCCAATACGACAGTGGAATCGGCCAGCGGCACCTACTCACGCTCGGCCTTCCCGGGGAATAAGATCCCGGCATCCGAAATCAGCACGGTGGGCTCGAACCTGATCAACCTCTACCCGCTGGCGAATCTTTCCGGCACCGCCAATAACTACCTGTACAACCCGCTGCGCACCGACAACGGCGACGAATTCGACGTAAAGATCGACCGCCGCTTTTCGAACGACGACAACGCCTTCCTGCGCTACAGCCAGGCGCGCGACGCCATCTACCAGCCAGGCACGCTGCCTAAGCCGGCGGTAGGCGGTGGGATTTCGGGCCTCTCGGAAGAACCCTCCCGCCAGGTCGTGCTCAGCGAGAACCACGTTTTTTCCCCGACCATCGTGAACACGGCCCGCGCCGGCTTCACGCGCGTCGCCATCACGTCGACCGATGCCAACGCCGGCCAGGCGCTGGCTACCGAGGTTGGCATCCCGGGCAGCAACGTGGCCGGCAATCCTCTCACCGACGGTCTGCCGCGCATCCCCATCACAGGCGCCACGGCGCTTGGGTCCTACGGCAACCTGCCGGCGATCATCGTGAGCAACAACTTCCAGTACGACGACAGCGTCAGTCTTGTTTGGGGCCGCCACACAGTCCAAATCGGCGGCGAAACCCAGCGCCGCCAGTACAACGTGTTCCAGACGGCGAACTTGCGCGGCACGCTGAATTTCACCACCGCCTACAGTTCGAGCCTCGGCAGCGGAACCAGCGGTCTCGGTCTGGCCGACCTGCTGCTCGGCACTCCGGTTTCCGGCAGCTTGCAGTTCCTCGATGGGATGCGCGGACTGCGGCAAACCGAATTCGCGGGATTCATCCAGGACGATTTCCACGTGAGCGGCAAGCTGACCTTGAACGCCGGCCTGCGCTACGAGAACTACCTGGGTTGGCCTTGGACAGAGGTCGACAATCGCATGTTCACGTTCGTCGGTGGGGCGAACGGTGTCGAGCAAGTGGGCACTAACGGCATTCCGCGCAGCGGCGTCTACCCGAACAATCTCGACTTCATGCCGCGCCTCGGCCTGGCTTACCAGGTGCTGCCGAAGACCGTCTTTCGCGCCGCGTACGGCATTTTCTACTCGGCACCGCAGATCCCGATCGCCAATGATGCGACGGCGAACCCGCCGGAAATGGTGAGCACGGCGTTTTCCAACAGCCAGTACGATTTCGTCGACGCGCGCACGGCTGCGCAAGGTCTCTCGCATCCCTCAACGGGCACCGTGGCCGGGTCGGCGTTGTATGTCGTCGACCCATACGCGCATCAACCGTACACGCAACAGTGGAATACCACGATCCAGCACCAGATCACCCAGTCCACGTTGTTTACGGTCGCCTACGTGGGTACGAAAGGCACCCATCTTCTTTCTTCTAACGACATTAACCAGCCGGTGCCGGGGACCACGGCTCTTGCCTCGCGCCGTCCGTATCCCTTGTATCAGAGCATTATTCAGAGCGCCGACGTTTCTACTTCGAGCTACAACGCGCTGCAGGCGACGCTGGAACGGCGCCTCTCGCACAACCTGAGTTACCAGTTGGCCTACACCTGGAGCCACAGCCTCGATTACCAGTCGCTCAACCCCGGAACGGGCGGCGCCGCGTTCCTCGATTCCTACGACCACCGGCTCGACTACGGCAACTCGGACGACAACAGCCCGCAGCGTTTCGTGGCCAGCTTCGTCTACAAATTGCCGTTTCACACCTCCGGCTTCGCGCGCCACGTGGTGGATGGCTGGGAATTCAACGGCATTCTGACCCTGTCGGACGGCATTCCGTTCAGCGTCTATTCGGCATCGAACACGCTCAACAATGGCGTCACCTCGCGCGCCGAACTGATCGGGCCAGGCAACGGGAGCTTGTCTTCGAGCCAGCGATCCATTGCGGAATGGTTCAACACCGCGGCCTTTTCGACGCCGCCCACGCTTGCCTGGGGCGACGCCGGCCGCAACACTATCCCCGGGCCGGCCACCAAACAACTCGATTACTCGCTGTTCAAGAACTTCTCGATCGCCGAAAGCCGCAGCCTGCAACTGCGCGCCGAGGCATTCAACCTGTTCAACACGCCGCAGTTCAATAACCCAGCCGCAACCATCGGCGCGGCCGGCGCGGGCACCGTCACCTCGGCCGGTTCACCCTTCACCTTCCAGCGGCTGTCGCGCGAAGTGCAGCTGGCGGCGAAGTTCTACTTCTGAACCGATGACGTCCCGATTGCAAGATCTGGTAAGCGAGCGCCTCACCTGGTTTCTCGCCCTGGCGGGAGTCGTCTTCGCCGTTGGCGCCATCGCGCAAAAACCTCCAGCCCAGGCCAGCCAACCCGCTGGCCGAGCCGGCGCCTTATCGCGAGAAGAAACGCTCTACCGGGAAGCGTTGGCCAATGGCCTGGGTCGGGACGACCCGATCATCCGCCGCCACCTGGCGCAGAAAATGGATTTCCTCTTCAAGGATCCGGGGCTGATCGCCACTCCGGATGACGGCGCGTTGAGCGCGTACCTCGCGCAACACGCCGGCCGTTACCGCACGCCGGGACGCACGGCGTTTTCGCAGGTTTTCTATAGCCGCTCGCGGCGTGGAGCCAGCATGAACCTCGACGCGCGCACCGCGCTGGCCGCGCTGACCGCGAATTCGCATCCGCCCGAACGCTCACCCGAGTGGGGCGACCCGTGCATGGCCGGGTACGATTTTCCGCTCGAATCTACGGCGGAAATCGAAGCGCAATTCGGCGGCGGATTCGCCGTGGCCGTTGCCGCGCAACCACCCGGCGCTTGGCTGGGGCCGATTGAATCCGCCTACGGCGCGCACCTGGTTCGCATCCGCGCGCGCGAGGCTGGGCGACTGCTGGCGCTCGCGGAAATCCGCGCCCGCGTTTTCGACGATTGGATCAACGACCAGCGCCAGGCCGCTGCGGACCGCCAGTACGCGCTCGTTCGATCGCATTATCAAGTCATCGTTCAACAGGAGAAGCAATGAGACGAATTGCCCTTTCGATGGCGCTGGGGGTCTTCCTTGCCGCCACCGGCGCCTTCGCGCAGACCGCGCCGCCCCAGAACCCGTTGCGCAACGCCTATTTCGGCGACTTGCATGTGCACACCTCCTACTCGCTCGACGCCTACATCATGGGCAATCGCAACGATCCGCGCGCGGCCTACCGCTTCGGCCGCGGCGAGCCCATCACGCTGCCCGGCAACGTGAAGAGCCAACTGGCCGTGCCGCTCGACTTCATGGCCGTCACCGATCACGATATCTGGCTGGGAGAACTCGCGCTCTGCACGGACCCGAAATCGGACGTCTACGCGAACGACTTCTGCACCGCGATTCGCAACAGCTCGACCGATCGCGAGGCGTCGCAGCGCACGATGTTCGCGCTGCTGCCGCCATCGCTGAAGAACCCGTCGGAGCGCGTTGCGGAAATCTGTGGTGGCCCAGACGCGGCTTCCGGCAACTGCTACGAGCGGTCGAAGACGACGTGGAAGGAACTGCAACAGATCGCCAACGAAAACTACCAGCCGGGCAAATTCACCACCTTAATCGGTTTTGAATGGACCGCGAATCTGAAGCGCTTCGGCATGCTGCATCGCAACGTGATCTTCCGTGGGACAAAGGTGCCGGACGTGGTCCAGAGCGCCATTCAGCTGAACAATACGCCGGAGAGGCTGTGGGAATGGCTCGAACGCGATTGCACGGGCGAGTGCGAGGTGCTGGCCATTCCGCACAACACGAACTTCGGATGGGGCGTTGCGCTCGACAGCAGGAATAGCGACGGCACGCCGTTTACGAAGGAAATCCTCACGCGGCGCGCCAAGACCGAACCGTTGATCGAGATCTTCCAGCAAAAGGGCAACTCGGAATGCGCGCCGGGGCTTGGCACTACCGACGAACAGTGCGGCTTCGAGCAACTCTTCCAGGCCTGCAAGGAAGGCCAGCACGACTTTTGCGCCGTTGCGAGCGATTATGTGCGCAACGCGTTGAAGACCGGCCTGGTGCTGGAAGATCAGTTCGGCGTCAATCCGTTCCGCTACGGTTTCATCGCCGACACCGACACGCACACCAGCGATGCGGGCAACACGGAAGAACAAGGGCGGCCGACGCTGAGCGGGCCGGTTAACGAAGACGCACCGATTTCCAAGACGTTCCCCATTGCGATGGGCGCCTTCAACCCTGGCGGACTGGCTGGCGTTTGGGCGGAAGAGAACACGCGCGAGGCGATCTTCGACGCGCTCAAGCGCCGCGAGACTTTCGCCACCAGCGGCACCCGCGCGCGCGTCCGTTTCTTCGCCGGCTGGAACTATCCGGCGAACCTCGACCACCAGCGCAACCTGCTCGATATCGCCTACAGGACCGGCGTGCCGATGGGCGGCCAGTTGAGTGGTCCCGGCCACACGGCGTCGCCGAAGTTCGTAGTTTGGGCGGCGAAAGACCCGCGCAGCGCGAACCTGCAGCGGATTCAAATCGTCAAGGGCTGGAGCAAGGGCACCGAGACGTTCGAAAAAACATACGACGTGGCTTGCTCTGATGGGTTGCAGCCCGCTCCGGCCACACACGCCTGCCCGAGCAACGGCGCCACGGTGAGCCTGACCGATTGCGCGGTGACGCCCAACAAGGGCGCGGCCGAGCTTTCCACCACCTGGACCGATCCGGAGTTCGATCCATCGCTGCACGCGTTCTACTACGCTCGCGTGCTCGAAAATCCGACCTGTCGCTGGAGCACGCACGCCGCGCTGGTGGCGAAGACGAGCATTCCGAAGAGTCTGCCCGCGACGATCCAGGAACGCGCCTGGAGTTCGCCCATTTGGTATGAGCCTGCTGCTCATTAGTCCCGTCGCCAATCATCCGCTCGCCCCACCGCGCGCGCCCGGGCTCACGGTCGGCGCGCGGCTGCGCCGCGGCACTGTAGCCGTGGCGCGCGAACCGCTCGTGCAATTCATCCTGCTCGGCGCGCTGCTCAATATGGCTGGCGCACTCTGGAGAAGACCCGCCGCGGTGGCGCGGAACACGCGCATCGAGATTCCGGCGGCCCAGATTGATCGCCTGCGCGAAGTCTGGTCGCTGCAGTGGCGCCGCCAGCCCACCTCTGCCGAATTGCAAGGTTTGATCGATGACTACGTGCGTGAAGAAGTCCTGTCGCGCGAAGCGATCGCCCTGGGCCTCGACCGCAACGACGATATCGTGCGCCGCCGCCTGATCGACAAGATGGAATTCCTCTCGGGCAACCCCGGCGCCAAGGGCAACGACACGGTGGAGGGCGCCGACTGATGCGCTGCCTCGCGCCGTTGCTTGTCCTGCTCGCCTGTGGCGCCGCGCGCGCGCACGAAAACCTGCCGGCGTTTCTGGAAATCGCCGAGCAGCAGCGCGGCGTCTACCGCGTCTATTGGAGAGTCCCCGCCGTCGAGGGCGTGCCGCCAGCCATCCTGTTTTCGACACCCGACGGCTGCCGCGAGATCGCCGAAGCCGTGCCGCCCCAGACTCCAGGATCATTTGTGCGCGCATGGACGATGGAGTGCCCCGGCGGCATCGCCGGCCACAAAATCGAAATCGCCGGTCTGAGCTTGACGCTGCTCGACGCGCTGGTCAAGATCCGCTATCGCGACGGCGGGTCGGTGTCGCACATTTTGCGTCCAGCCGAGCCCTCGTTCGTTCCCGCGGCGGGCGCGACCGGCACCGACGCGTGGGGCTACTTGCGCCTCGGCATCGAACACATCCTCTACGGCCTGGATCATCTCTTCTTCGTTTTCGGCCTGCTGCTGATCGTGCGCGGCACCAAACTGATGCTGAAAACGATTAGCGCGTTCACCGTGGCGCATACCATCACGCTGGCGCTTGCCACGCTCGGCCTGGTGCGCGTGCCCGTGGCGCCCACCGAAGCCGTCATCGCGCTCAGTATCGTTTTCCTCGGCTCCGAACTCGCTCTTCGCCGACGCGGCATCGTGGGTCTGACGTATCGCAAGCCGTGGCTGGTGGCCTTCGCCTTCGGCCTACTGCACGGCTTCGGTTTCGCCGGCACGCTGGCGCGCATCGGAATTCCGCATGCGGAGATTCCGCTCGCGCTGCTGCTGTTCAATTGTGGCGTGGAAATCGGCCAGGTGGGGTTCGTGATCGCATTCGTCGCCTTTGCCGCTTCGCTGCGCGATCTGAACGTGAGATGGCCGCGGTGGACGCGGGAAGCCTTGCCCTACGCTTTCGGCGCAACTTCGGCCTGCTGGTTCCTTCAACGATGCGCATCTCTACTTTGATATCGAAACTCGCCGCGCACCCGCGCGTCGCCCTTCCGCTGGCAGCCGTCGTAGCCGCGCCGGCCGCGTTCGCCCACATTCTGCCCGGCACCGCGAACGGCTTGGTTAGCGGCCTCGAACATCCCATTTCCGGGATCGATCACGTGCTGGCGATGGTCGCCGTCGGCATCTGGGGGGCGCAACTCGGCAAGCCCGCCATTTGGATGTTGCCTGTCGCGTTTCCTCTTGTCATGTCGATTGGCGGCGTGCTCGGCGTGCGCGGCGTGCCGCTGCCCGGCGTGGAAATCGGCATTGCCGCATCGGCGCTGGCTCTCGGGTCGGTGATCGCGCTGGCCGCGCGCCCGCCTCTGTTGGCCGCCGCCGCGCTGGTTGGCGTGTTCGCCATCTTTCATGGCTACGCGCACGGCGCGGAGTTGCCGCACGCGGCGCAGCCGCTCGCCTACGGAGTCGGCTTCGTGGTGGCGACCGGCCTGCTGCACGTCACCGGAATCGCAGTCGGTGTGATCGAACGTTGGAGGCAAGGCCGCCTCGCGCTGCGTTTGGCTGGCGGCGCCATCGCCCTGGCCGGCGGCGTTTTGCTCAAGGGAGCGTTCCACCTCGCATGAATCTCTTCCGCCGCATCGTACCCGTTCTGCTCGTGCCCGCCCTCGCGGCGGCCCACCCGATTCCGGGCGTGGGCGATTTTTATTCGGGGATGCTGCATCCGCTGCTATCGCTCGATCAAATCGTGCCGTTGATCGCGCTCAGTCTCCTTGCCGGCCAACAGGAGCGGCGCACGGCGATCGCGGTTTTGCTGGCGCTTCCGCTGGCCGTCATCGCCGGTGCCACGGCGGCTTTGGTTTGGCAACCTCCGGCGTCGTTGGCGCTATCTAATATCGCCGCCATGGTCGTGCTCGGTGCGCTGGTCGCTCTTTCGCGGCCGCTGCCGCGCGGACTGCTATGCTCGATCTCGATCGCGCTCGGTCTAGCACTGGGCTTAGCCTTGGGATCTGAAATCACGCTCGATGAAGCGCCGCGATTCATACCCGGCGCATCGCTCGAATCGCTCGCCGTCGCCGTCTACGGCATTGGCCTCGTGCGCTGGTTGAAAGCGCCGTGGACACGCATCGCCGTGCGCGTCGCCGGTAGCTGGGTGGCGGCGATCGGAATCATGGTTCTGGGTCTCAAACAGTAATCTTGAACGCAATTTAAGGAGAATATCAGATGTTGCCCGGGGCGGTTTGGATCTGGCACTTGTCTGCCAGCACGCGGGCGGTTTCACCATAGGCCTAACGATTGCTGCCTCAGATCTGATAGTCCAACGCGTTGCTGTCGCGCGAGTGTTTGGGGATCACTCTCACGTGGGCCGCCTCCACGACGACCAGCGAATTCGCGGGAACACTGCTCGTCAGGTAGACACTGGCGCTGATGGTGCTGCCTGCTCCAACTACCGGACGCGGCCGACGGTGGTGGCGCCGGCATAAACCGTTACGCGATCTTCGGCAACGGCTCGACCACCTGCCTGAGCTTAGAAGGAGAGCCGGGCGCTCACCTGGAATTCGCGGCCGGGAGTGGTGGCTTCGGTAATGGTTCCGAATTGGGGCGTGTTCACGAAACGGTTGGGCGTGCCCCAGTTCGAATGATTCAACCCGTTGAACGTCTCGCCGCGAAGCTCCGTGTGCAGCCGTTCGGTGAAGGCGAAGGAACGCACCAGCGCTAGGTCCATGGTTTGCATGCCGGGCCCGTAGACGGTGTTGCGTCCGAGGTTACCGAACGTGTATGCGGCGGGAGTGGCGAACGCATCCGGATTGAACCACGCCGCCGTCGTGCCGGTGCCCGAGCCGAAGACCGGCTGTCCGGTGTAGTTCGCGCGGATCGCGTTCTCGCCGACCAGAGTGCCGGTGTTGGCGGTGTCGCCGAAGACCGATATCGTGAACGGCATTCCGGACTGCACCTGATAAATCGAGGAAAGCTTCCAGTTGCGCGTGATGGACCGTGTCCAGTTGCTCACTGTCAACGGATGTATGTCGTACACCGCGCTAAGCGAGAGGCGGCTGCGGACATCGCACGATGGGCCTTTTTCCGCTTCCAGATCGCTGTCGTTCTGTGGAATTGCGGATTCGAACATGGGCGACCGGAAGTCGGGGGCATTGGACAGATTCTTCGCGAACGTGTAATTGACCAGCAAACTCAAACTATTCGCATAGCGGCGCCTCAAGTTAACATAGCCGGCGTCATACCAGCTTCGGGCGGTGTTCTGCAGCAGGTTTACCGAACTGACGGGGAAAGTCATGCTTGCGACCGTGAGGCTGGATGGCAACACGGTGCCGCTTACGAAGGTGGCGTCCTGATACGGCCGCCGGGCTTGTAGAGCGCCCGGCGCCGGAGGGGCGTCGTTGATAAGGTCGGCGCGTTGCAGATGGAAGCCGCGCTCACCGTGATAGCCGGCCTCCAGCGTGGTGTTGCGCCCCAGGGTTTTCTGCAGGGAAGTGCTCCATTGCTGCACGTACTGCGACGGCGCGTGCGGATCGAAGGCGGAGAAACTCACCGTCGTCTGGCCCAGCACCGGCTGCGGGAAGTTAAAGCCGTTGATCTGCGGCGTGAAGTTGTTGCTCTGCTGAGTAATTGGGAATAGGACTGGCACGTTGTGCAGTTCGTTGCACCACGTATTCATATCCACCGGAGTGTAGAAGATTCCATACGCGGCGCGGAGCACGATGCCGGTGTTTTCGAAGTGATGCGCGATGCCGACGCGCGGTGCGAAGCGCAGCTTGTTCGCGTACATTAAGCCGCGCGGCATGCCGTCCTGGCCGCCGATGAATGCGACCAACTGGCCGTTCTCGACCTCCAGATTACTCCACGGCTGCCTAGTATCCGCGAGCGGCGTTTCCAGTTCATAACGCAAACCGAAGTCGAGGGTGGTGGTCTGCGTTAAGCGCCAGGTATCCTGAGCGAAGGCATTCGCGGACCAGTTGCGCAGGTTCATGCTGGGTACGCCCGCCTGAACCTGGCGCGATGCGGGAAGGCCCAACAGGAAGCTCGCCAGCGCGGAACCCGTGCCGTCGTTGTTTTCCGTTTCCGTGGTGAATCCGGGAGTGAACTGATAGTAGCCGCGGCTTTGCACCAGCGCCCACATCGGCCAGATCACGCGCCGGCCACTGGCGCCGAACTTCAGGCTGTGACGGCCCCTTTGCCAGCTCAGCGTTTCGCGAGCCTCGACGGTGGTGTTCCATTGATCCATGGGTGTGGCCTGCCAGGAGTCTCCGAACGGCGAGTACCCCTGCACATTGAAGTAGGGCGCTCCCCACCCTTTCTGTCCGCCGAAGTTGGTCCCGGTGATTCCCAGTGCGTCCACGATGTCGTCAATTCCGTTGTCCTGCGACCAGTGAGACATGGCCAGGCGGGAAACCCCGACCGAAGCCGTATTCACCATGGTGGGCGAGATCACTTTTGTCCAGACGATGGCGCCATTCTGGGAGGCATTGTTGAAGTTGAAGCCGTAGCCGGGCAGGTTTTGCGGCGTGAATCCCTGCTCGTTGCTTGACGAGAAACGCACGTTGAGCGTATCGCTGCCGAGTATCCGGTCCACGCGGATCGTGCCCTGGTTATTGCGCTCCTGTGCGTCGCGGACATCCAGCAGGTTGTTGGAATCCAGGCCGGCGCCGAAGACCGTCGGGGCGCCGTTCATGGTCATGCCGAGACCCATGTCCCCCGACGTGTTCGGACGCGGCGTGTAACTCTGCAGCATCAGGAGGGCCGCGGAGTTGATCCGGCTGGCCGGAATTATGTTATTGGGGAACTGAGTGCGCAAGACCTGGGAATTGGTCGCGCTCACCGGCTGCGACGCGTTGTAATTCGGATTCGTATAAGTGCTGGCGGGATCGTAGATGGCGACTCCGCTGGCGCCGAAGTTACCAACGGCCTCTGCCGTCGTTGGCACGGTGTCCATCGCGGTCTGCGCCTGGGTCTGCCGGTAACCTTCGTAGTTCGCAAAGAAGAACGTGTTCTTTCCGAAGAGCGGCCCTCCCAGGGCGCTGCCATAGTTATTCTGCACCAGATGGTCGCTGCCCGGCATCTCGTTCCAGGTGCGCGCATCCAGTGCGTTGTTGCGCAAGAACTCATAGGCGGTTCCATGAAAGTCCGTGGTGCCATGGCGGGTGATGACGTTGATTTGCCCGCCCCCGGCGCCGCCGAGTTCCGCCGAGTAACTGCCCGTCTGAACCTGAAACTCCTCCACGGCATCGGGCGACAAGCTCAGATTCATGGTATTGAAAGTGGGGTCCGTATTGGTTACGCCGTCCAGCAGGAAATAGTTCGCGTTGGGACGATTGCCGCCGATGGTGATAGCGGAACGCTGTCCTGGACGCCAATACAGCGGGCTCATGTCGCCGGTCTGCGCGCCATGGCCGATGTGCGCGTCCGGAACGGTCAATGCCAGGTCGATCAACATGCGGCCGTTCAAAGGCAATTCCTCGATCGACTGCGGCTCGACCACTTCCCCCAGGCTGACGTCCTGCGTTCGCAGCAGGTCCGCAGCCTCGACAATTTCCAAGGTTTCGTGCTTCGCGCCGAGCGCGAGCGCCAGATCGAGAGCCATAGTCTGGCCAACTTCGAGCAGGACGGCGCGGGTCTCGACGGCGAATCCGGGTGCGGAGACCTGAACCGAATAGCCGCCCGGAAGCAGGTTCGGGAATTCGAACAGACCCTCGCCGTTGGTGACTGCCTGGCGGACAGCGCCGGTCGCTTTGGCCGTCACTGAAATGTGCGCCCCCGAAACGGGCGCCTGCGACGGATCCTGAATCCTTCCACTCAGCGTCGCGAAGTTACTCTGCGCACACAGAGACACGCAAGCGATGACAATAACTGTTGTTAGTCTGGACATTATAAGGCCTCACTTAAGTTCACACAGGTCGAGCGAAACGTCCCGCAGCGAAGGAATCGAGGCCCGCTGCTGGGGGTAGCACCCTGCTGACACACGACTCACGCGTTCACTTGTTGCGGGTGTCCGACGTTGTTCTTACTCTTCAGTACTGTTTAAGGCGAGACTAATAAGCGGCGCAGAAGCGTTCACCCGGACTCGGTCGAGCCTTAGACGCCGCCACCCGCGATCACCGAGCCACTTGCCCGACGGGAAGAAGCGCGCAGATGGACGCGGATAAGTTAATCGGATTTCACAATTCTCACTTGGGAGTATAGTACCTTCAAATCTTTTTAGTGGTCAATAATAGGAATTGACTACCCACCCGTTCCGGTGCTTGCCGGGTTGTGGTGGGCTTGCGGGCGAACACGGCGATGCAAGGGCGGCCGCGAAGCTCTAGTTTGGCGCCGTTGCGAAGTGGGCGGTAATCGCCGAGATGGTGCGAAACGCGACCATTGGCCAATCGCCTCAGATCTGATAGTCCAAAGCGTCGCTCTCACGCGAGTGTTTGGGGATCACTCTCACGTTGGCCGCCTCCAGGACGACCAGCGAATTCGCGGGAACACTGCTCGTGAGGAAGACGCTAGCGCCGATGGTGCTACCGGCTCCAACTACCGTATCGCCGCCGATGATGGTGGCGCCGGCATAAACTGTCACGCGATCTTCGAGTGTCGGATGACGTTTCCGGCCGCGCAAGGCTTGGCCGGCGGCGAGCGACCGCGCCACCAGGCCGACGCCCTGGTAGAGTTTGACGTGGTTTCCGATGCTGACCGTCTCGCCCACGACGGTTCCGGTTCCGTGATCCACGAAGAAATGGGTGCCGATGCGAGCCCCGGGATGGAAATCCATGCCGGTGCGGGTGTGCGCCCACTCGGTCATGATTCGCGGAATGAGCGGGATACTCTCGAGATAGAGTTCGTGGGCGAGCCGCTGCACGGCAATCGCTTCGATGAACGGATAGGCGACGATCACTTCGTCCTTGCTGAACGCGGCGGGGTCGCCGTTGAAGGCCGCCTCCGTGTCCGTTTGCAGCAACTCTCGAACGCGCGGCAAGTTGCCGAGGAACTTGCGCGTGAGCGCGTGCGCCGTTCTCGGCGGGTCCTCGTCACCTGATTCACCCGCCGCGGCGTATTCGAGGCTCTTGCGGATTTCATTTTGCAGACGGCCCAGCACGCTATGGAGCAGCGTGCCGGTAACGGCTTCTATTTCCGAAGAGTGGATCGGCCGCTCGTCGAAGAATCCAGGAAACAGCAAGTGCAGCAGGTCGAGCGTGATATCGGCGATGGCAAGCTTGGAGGGCAGGTTCTTGCCGTCCACGTGATTGATCCCGCCGGCGCGATCGTAGGAGGCCAGCAGGCGCTCCGTCAATTGATCCACGGTCAATGGCATGGGTTGGTTTTCTCTCATTGTGGAAGCCGGGGGCGGATGAGCCCATACAGCCAGGTTCCAACGAGAGCGCTGGCGATTGCGGCGATCATCACCGTAACGCCGTTGCCGACCAACGCGAAGAGCGGTCCCGGACAAGCTCCGGTGAGCGTCCAGCCCAGGCCGAAGATGGTGCCGCCCACCGCGTAGCGAATGCCGCGGCCTAGGCTCTTGGGCGGAATGGTGATTGGCTCGCCCGAAACGGTCTTCAGTCCAAGCCTTCTGATGAACGCGACGGAAGCCGCCGCAACCGCTACCGCCGACGCGATGATCTCGTACATGCGCGGAGACTGAAAGCGCAACATCTCCTGGATGCGGAACCAGGAGAGGACCTCGGATTTCGTCAGCGTGATGCCGAAGCAAACACCGAGCAGCAGGTAGGCCGACAGGGCAATCCAGGGCTGGGCCTGGCGGTCTCCGGAAGCTGTCTGGTTCGTGGCTTGAGGGACAGACATGGGCTCTCACAAGAACAACGGAAGCAGAAAATGCGTTGCGATCAGGCCACCGGCGAAGAAACCCACCACCGCGATCAACGACGGTGACTGGAGGTCGGCCAGGCCTGAGATCGCGTGCCCGGAAGTGCAGCCGCCGGCATAAGCCGTGCCGAAGCCGACCAAGAAGCCACCCAGAATCACCGAGATAAATCCCTTGACCGTAAGCAGAGCGGACCACGTGAACACCTCGCGTGGCGCAAGCCCGGAAAAGTCGTGAACATGCAATCGCGCAAGGGCAAGTCTGGTCTGTTCGGAGATCGCGATGTTCCGAGTTTCTCCCCAGTGCGCGGCCAGGAAGCCGCCAATCAGGATGCCGGCCACGAAGAGAAGATTCCAGAGCCCGGTTCGCCTCCAGTCGTAACGAAAATACTCAACCCGGCTCGGGACGATGGCGGAACACAAGTGCCGCAAGCTGCTGGAGACCCCAAACACACGATTGCCCAGAATCAGGAGCGCGGGCACAAACAACCCGATCGCCGGCCCGGCCACGTACCATGGCCAGGCTGCAGTGACGAAGTTCGTCATGCAAAATGCCTCCAGGAACAATCGGGTGTCTCGATCAAGTCCAGCCCACTTCTGGTCCGCTATCATACTACCATATGTCTCTATAGATACTGGTAATACAAGACAGAACCGTGTAATCTTAGAAGTTCCATGAAGTTCAAGACGCTTGCTATTCACTCGGGCCATTCGCCCGCCGACCACATTGGCGCTGTCATGACGCCGATCTATCAGACTTCCACGTTTGCCTTTCGCGGCGTCAACCGTCCCGGAGCTTTCGACTATTCGCGAAGCGGCAATCCCACGCGGAAAGCGTTGGAGACCTGTCTCGCGTCGCTCGAAGGCGGATCTTCGGGCTTCGCTTTCGCGACTGGGATGGCGGCCGAAACCACGGTGCTCATGATGTTCGATTCCGGCGACCGGATCGTGGTCCACAGCGATTTGTACGGCGGCACCTATCGGCTGTTTCAATCAGTCCTGCGCGGCAAGGGGATCGAGGCCGTGTATGTTGACCTTCGGGATGCCGTAGCCACCCAACGGGCGTTGGCCGATGGCGCAAAGGCCGTCTGGATCGAATCTCCCACCAACCCGCTGATGAACCTGGTGGATCTGGAGGCCATCGCCGCACTGGCGCACCAACATGGGGCGATCGCCATCTGCGACAACACCTTCCTCTCGCCCTATTTTCAGCGACCGCTGAAGTTGGGCGTCAACGTGGTCGTGCATTCGACGACGAAGTACATCAACGGGCACTCCGACGTGGTGGGCGGCGCCGTAGTGGTGAAAGACGCTCAACTCGCAGAGAGAATCGGTTTTCTGCAAAACGCAATGGGCACCTGCGCCGGACCGCAGGACTGCTTCCTGGTGTTGCGCGGCATCAAGACACTCGCCGTGCGCATGGAGGAGCATAACCGTAACGCGCTGGCCGTGGCGCGCTGGCTGGATCGTCATGCCAAGGTGGCCGGCGTGTTGCACCCCGGTCTGGAATCGCATCCGCAGCACGCACTCGCTCAAAAGCAGATGAGCGGATACGGTGGCACCTTCTCGTTCCGCCTGCGTGGCGGCCAAGATGCGGCGTTTCACTTGCTGGACCGGGTGCGCCTCTTCATCTTGGCGGAATCGTTGGGCGGGGTGGAATCGTTGATCGAGCACCCGGTCACCATGACACACGCCTCGGTCGCTCCCGACGCTCTCCTGAGGATGGGCATCACGCCCGACCTGGTTCGCGTCTCGGTGGGCATCGAAGATGTCGAAGACCTGATCTCCGACTTGGATCAAGCCCTGGCCGCTGCCTAAGGGCCGGCCAGTTTCTTGGGGCCGCGCCAATCACCGCCATGTCCATCTGATTTTCGTAATATTCCGTTATGGAATAATATTCATAGAATCAGTCAGTTACGATCAAATGGTGAGCCCGTCCAGCACCCCGCTCTTGCCGTTTCGCGGCCAGTAGTATATAGTCTATAGACATAGTTGATAATACGACTAAAACTCTGCAGTCGGACGAGTCAGCAGGGTGCTTGCCCTGCTCGCTCACCGGGCTCCTGGGCGTCGGCGTGTCGGCCGCTCAGAGCCTGAGATTGGGACGGCCAAACCGGCGTCTCCACCACATCAGTTGCTTACACCGCGGCGTCGCCGTGCGACCACATCGTCTCGGCCACGCAAGCCGTTGCAGGGCGGGTGGAATTCGGAGCACGCGCAACCTGCGCCAGGAAAAGCGGTGACACACGGCTTCGCCCGCGCCCCGACGGATTGTAGACAGCAAAGCGGAGAAAACTCATCATGGCAACCTTCGAAGACAACTCACTCAGCATCGGAAAGACGCCGCTCGTCAAACTGAATCGCATTGTGAACGGCAAGGAGACAAAGGTCTACGGCAAAATCGAAGGCCGCAACCCTTCCTACTCGGTTAAGTGCCGTATCGGCTCCGCGATGATTTGGGACGCCGAAAAGCGCGGTGTTCTGAAGCCCGGCGTCGAACTGGTGGAACCCACCAGCGGCAATACCGGAATCGCCCTCGCGTTCGTGGCGGCGTCGCGCGGTTACTCGATTACACTGACCATGCCCGAGACCATGTCATTGGAGCGGCGCAAGGTGCTGAAAGCATTCGGCGCCAACCTGGTACTTACCGAAGGCGCGAAAGGCATGAAGGGCGCCATCGCCAAGGCGGAGGAGATTTACAACTCCGATCCCAAGCATTATCTGCTGCTGCAACAGTTCCAGAACCCGGCCAATCCCGAGATCCACTTCCGCACCACGGGTCCGGAGATCTGGGATGACACCAAGGGAGAGATCGACGTTCTGGTGAGCGGCGTGGGCACCGGCGGCACCATCACGGGCGTTTCGCGTTACATCAAGGGAACGCGCGGCAAGGCGATCACTTCGGTTGCGGTGGAGCCGGCGGCCAGCCCGGTGATCACGCAAAAGCTGGCTGGGCAGCCGCTACAGCCGGGGCCTCATAAGATTCAGGGCATCGGCGCCGGCATCATTCCGGACACGCTGGACCTCTCGGTTGTTGACCGCGTGGAACAGGTCACCAACGAGGAGTCCGTTGAAACCGCGCAGCGTCTAGCACGCGAAGAAGGCATACTGGGCGGCATATCGAGCGGGGCCGCGGTATCGGTGGCCGCTCGCCTTGCCAAGCAACCCCAGTTCGCGGGGAAGACGATCGTGGCGATTCTTCCTGATTCCGGCGAACGCTATCTGACGTCGGTGCTTTTCGAAGGCATCGGGTAGAGGGGAGTGAGGCGGGTGCGGAGGCCCGCCTTTTTATTCGGCGGCCATGAACGTTTCGACCAAAAGCCACTATGCTCTGCAGGCGCTCTTCGACCTGGCTTCCCAGAGCAGCGATGAGCCGGTCAAGATCGCCGACATCGCGAAGCGGCAGAAGATTCCCCAGAAGTTCTTGGAGTTGATTCTGGCCTCCTTGAAACACGGCGGTTTCGTCGAGTCGCGGCGAGGCGCCGACGGCGGCTACTACCTGGCGCGGCTTCCGGAGACGATCACGGTTGGCCAGGTGCTGCGATTTATCGATGGCGCCGCGCGAGAAAAGAAGGTCCCGCGGCGGGAGACTGAATTCACCGAGCTGTGGCGGGAGGTCGACAGGAGCGTCGCGGGAATCGTGGAGCGCACCGACCTTGCCTCAGTCATTCGCGACTGGGCGGACAAACGGAAGACCCACACCTACGATTGGGAGATTTAGGTAGATGGGTGCTCGCCGTCACTCAAACCGCCCGAGCCACGGACGGTGCACGTTCGATCACTTCCAAGGCGATATCACGCATCGGCGTCCTTCGCCGCCGGCTCAGGTTGCGCAGATGCAGGTAGGCCTGTTCTTCGCTCCACTGGAAGCGCGCCTGGATCAGTCCCTTGGCGCGTTCCAGCAGCTTTCGATCGGCGAGTTGACGGTTCAGGTGGTCGATCTCGCGCCGCAGCCTCGCTCGTGCCGCCTCTCCCGCGACCAATGCAGAAACCGGCACGCTGAGACTGAGCAGAAACGAGAGCGCGCTTCCCTGCAGGCTGACCCGATGCGAGCGGCACACATTCATCAATCCGATCACGGTCCCGGATTCGAGGAGCGGGATCGAAGCCACGCCTTCAAATCGGTTCTTGGCAAACTCTGGCAATGCCTCGAACCGCGCATCCGACCAGGCCTGTTCGCGGACGACGACCGGCGCGCTGCGCCCAAGATGCAGCCTGGCCGCACCCGGCGGCACTTCCTCGGGAAGCGCTCCATCGGCTGGCGGCAAACCCGCCCAGCCTGCCAGTCGCGCGGGCCCCGCTGCCGGATTGAAGCTGTAAACGTACGCGCCTTGGGACTGCGTCTCGTCAACTGCCAGGCCCAACAGCGCCGCCATCGCAGGATTACTTTCCTCCGCCCAGCGTTCGTGTGAAGGCTGCCGGTTGGACGTCTGAATGATACCGATTGGGGTAGCCATCTCTCACTCCCTGAATGAACTGTTACGGCCCCGGTCGGGCCACAGACACGAGCTTTACCGACTCAACATGTGGGAGTGACAACAACAGCATGAAGAAGTTCGCAAACGCGACAGGAGGGCATCCGATGGAAGCGTGTATCTTCGGCTGGTCATGGGTAACACTTCTTGTCTACAGATCGTATAGATCAAAAAAACATTTTGGCCGCCTGTTCATGCCCGCCGCCAGTGCCGAATCCTTCCTAGTAAGCCGCCGCAACCCTACCTCCCTGTCGAATTCCTATATGAATTGAGGATATCCGACGACGAAGGCGGCCACTCTGAAACTCAGCGTCCGGGAGCAAGACCTAATACTTTCTGACTCTTGGGTCCACCCGATCGGACCACGCGCGAATCCCGCCCGTCAGGTTTCGCACCTTTTCGAACCCGGCCTGGTGCAATACCTCCACCGCCTTGGCGCTCCGGGCACCCATCTTGCAGAGGGCAACAATCTCCCGGCCGGCATCGAGTTCGTTGACACGAGTAGGCAACTCGGCCAGCGGAATCAGGTACCCTCCGATATTGGAGATTTCGTACTCATATTCCTCGCGCACATCCAGCAGGAACAGGTTTTCACCAGCGTCGAGCCGCTGCTTGAGTTCTTCGACTTGAATCCCAGGTACGCTCATCTGTCGGGCTCCTTGGCCACGTCACAACGATACCACAACATACCATTGTCAATCAAGATGAGGTATTATGACTCTTGTTGCCAGTCGTTTGGTTCGGAAACTTGCGCGCAAATGTCTATAGCTTTAATAGACAACGGTCCTGCCATGATAAACTGGCTCAATTGGGCCTGCAACGCATATAACAGCAGCAACTTGAAGAATCTAAACCCCATAGGAGACACCCCTCGTGGCTGAAGAAAACATCGCACATCAAGCTTTGGGCGAACAGGCTGCATTTCAGTTGGCCAACGTCACCAAAACCGCCCCGCAGTACGGCGCCATCACTCCGCGCTGGCTGGTCCGTCTGCTGGACTGGAAACCGCTCGAAGCCGGCACGTTTCGCCGTAACCGGGTTGACGAGAGCAAACCGATAGACGTAACGTGCGGCCAGGTCGACGAAAGTGCCCTGCCGGAAACGTATGTCCAGTATGAAGAGAACCCGAAGGAACACAAGCTGAGCGCCATTAATGCGGTGCTGAATGTTCACACGCGCATATCCGATCTTTTCAGCAAGCCGCACGAACAGACCGCGGAGCAGCTTCGCATTCTGATTGAGCACATGAAGGAACGCCAGGAGCGCGAGCTGCTCAACAATCCCGACTACGGATTTCTGAACAGCGTTCCGGCCGAGCAGCACATTCAGACCAGGGCAGGCGCCCCCACGCCGGACGATCTGGACGAGCTGCTGACCAAGGTGTGGAAGGAGCCGTCGTTCTTCCTGGCCCACCCTCGTGCCATCGCGGCGTTCGGACGCGAATGCACGTTTCGCGGCGTGCCCCCGCCAACGGCCACGATCTTCGGCAACCCGTTTCTGACGTGGCGCGGCATTCCGCTGGTTCCCACCGATAAGATCCACGTAAAAAGCGCCGACAACAAAACCAAAATCCTGCTGCTGCGTTCCGGGGAGCGAAAACAGGGATGCATCGGACTGTTTCAGCCCGGCCTGGCCGGCGAAGTGAGCCCTGGCCTCTCGGTTCGCTTCATGGGCATCAATACCAAGGCGCTGGCTTCCTATCTGGTCTCGCTCTACTGCTCGACGTCCGTGCTCACCGACGACGCGATTGCGGTCCTGGAAGGCGTCGATGTGGGAACCTATCATGAGTACCAACCCTCTAAGTGAGTTTGGATCGGTTGCCGCGGTGGCTCCTGCAACCGACCAGTGGGCAACGTTGATCGGCGGGACGCAGCAGGTGCCCGCGGGCCTGCCGGATCCGGCGATGCTGGCGCGTATGGCCAATGAGTTTTTCGCCGCCGTGTCCGGCGCGCAGCCGCCCGCGGCTGGAGCTGCGGTTCCGGCAATTCCCGTGATCCCGGTTTCCATGCCGTCCGCGGGAGCCGCGCCGCCGGCGGTTCCAGTTGCTTTCGAGCCAGCTACACCCGGCATTCCCGCTGGTGCCGGCGCCATCGATTCGACCGCGCTGCCCGAACTGTCCTTCCTGCAGGAGATTCGGCCGCGTTATCCGGAACCGGAGGAGACCGCCGCGGCTTTGCGAGCTTTTCTGGAATCGCCCGGCGAGCCCGTGCCTGCGGTTGCCGAACGCAGCACGCAGCAGGCTCCGGCCGTCCCTACTCCTCCGATGCCCACGGTTCCTGGCGGTTTCGATTCCTCCGCCGTGCCGGCGTTCTCCTTTCTCGAGGAAGCCCGGCCGCTCTTCTCGCTTTCGCCGGTTGCCCCGGTGCCTGTGCCGGTGACTACCAGTTCTCAACCCGAGCCACCACCGCTGAAGCTGTCGTCGGACCTGTTCGACGCGCAGACCATCCGCCGCGACTTCCCGCTCCTGCGGGAGCAAGTGAACGGCCGTCCGCTGGTCTGGCTGGACAACGCCGCGACCACGCAAAAGCCGCAGAGCGTCATTGACCGGCTGAGTTACTTTTACGAGCACGAAAACTCCAACGTGCATCGCGCGGCGCATGAAATGGCCGCGCGGGCAACCGATGCCTACGAGTCCGCCCGCGAGAAGGTGCGCCGTTTTCTCAATGCGTCCACGCCGCGCGAAATCATCTTTGTTCGCGGCGCCACCGAGGGCATCAATCTGGTGGCGCAGAGCTGGGGCCGCAGATACATCGAGAAGGACGACGAGATCGTCATTACCTGGCTCGAACATCACGCCAACATTGTGCCGTGGCAAACGCTGTGTTCGGAAAAACAGGCTCGCCTTCGCGTGGCGCCGGTAGACGACAGCGGCCAGGTGATTCTGGAGGAGTACGAGAAGCTGCTCAGCTCGAAGACGCGTCTCGTCTCGATCGCCCAAGTCTCCAACGCGCTCGGCACCGTCACGCCATTGCCCGCCATGATCGAGGCGGCTCATCGCCACGGCGCGAAGGTGCTGGTGGACGGCGCGCAGGCCGTGTCGCACATGCGGGTCGACGTGCAGGCGCTCGATTGTGATTTCTACGTCTTCTCCGGGCACAAGGTGTTCGCGCCCACCGGCATCGGCGTCGTGTACGGTAAGTCGGAGATCCTGGATAGTATGCCGCCATGGCAGGGCGGCGGCAACATGATTCAGGACGTCGCCTTTGAGAGGACCCTCTACAACCCGCCGCCCTCGCGCTTCGAAGCCGGCACTGGTAACATCGCCGATGCTGTTGGATTGGGCGCGGCGATTGACTATCTCGACCGCGTGGGCATGGCTAACATCAGCCGCTACGAGCACGAACTTCTTGTGTATGGGACTGCCGCGCTTTCGCAGGTACCCGGCCTGCGCATCATCGGTACGGCCGCGGAGAAGGCCGGCGTTCTTTCGTTTGTTCTCGACGGCGTACGCACGGAGGAAGTCGGCGACCTTCTCAACCGCGAGGGCATCGCCGTCCGTGCCGGCCATCACTGCGCTCAGCCCATCCATCGGCGCTTCGGAATCGAAAGCACGGTGCGCGCTTCGCTCGCGCTCTACAACACCTGCTCCGATATCGACGCGCTGGCCGCTGCGCTGCTCCACATTCAGACGGCTAGACCCGGCCGCGCGGCGTGAGCTAAAACAGAAACAGCGGAGCCAGCCGAGGGTCTCTCGGCCAGCTCCGCCCCTCCGAGAACGCTCTGAGGGCTCTAGTTACTGCCGCGCTGCCGTCTGGTTCGCGGCGAGCAATTGCTCCACCTTCGCTATAAACTCTGCCTTCTCTTTCTTGTAAAGTTCACCGCTGCCGGGGCTCGGGAACCCGGCGTGAACGAATTTCACGAGACCGTCGCGGCCGACGAAGAACGTCGTGGGCCAGGAGTCCCAGTCGCTCGCTTGCGGCAGCTTGTCTTTCGCCGTGCTGGTTTCGCCGCCCAGCAGAACGGGATACTTGGTCCCGTATTCCTTCACAAGCGTCTTCAACCGCACGGGGTCAGCGAGTTGCTCAGGCTCTTCGAAATCCAGAGCGACGATCTCAAGCCCTTGCGCGTGATACTTGTCGTAGAGCCACGGCAGGAACTCGTCTTCGTCGTGGCAGTTCGGGCACCAACTACCGGTGACGTTGACTAACACGACTTTGCCCTGAAAACGCGGGTCGGTATTGGATACGATGTTGCCGTTCAAATCCGGAAAGCCGAAAGTGAATGGTTTCGTGGGGTCTGCGACTCTTGTGTGCTGGTCGGCATCGGTGGGCAGGTCGAGGCCCTTGGCGCGTGCCTGCTCCGGCCGCACGGCGGTAATCACGCCTTCGTGATGCTGGCCCTTTAGGTCGACCACCAGTGTCCCATCGTTTTGCGGCGTGACCACCAATAGCGCCGGCCGCCCGCCGGAAAAGTGACTCAGAACGAACTTACCGTCCTGATAACTGCCCGTGAGTGTGCCGGTGTCGCCATCGACGCGCAAAATCGCGCCACTAACTTCCCCGCCGCGCTGCTGAATGACGAACTGCCAGGCTTTTTCATCGTGTTTACGGCTGCTGACTCCCTCCAGGTACCAAAGGCCGGAGATATCGGGAGCCTTAACTCTTGACGGAGGCTGCGGCACGGCGCGAACCGCGTGGATCGGGAGCGGCTTGCCCCGGGTGCTGTATTCGCCGTCGAGGACGCCGTCTTTCAACGTCGCTTTTAGTACGGACGCATAGCTGTCGAAGTTAAGGACTAGCGAACCGTTTTCGAACTTACCGCCGGTTGAGTTCTCGTGTTCGCTGCCGTTGAAGAACCAGCCTCTGATACTGGCCCCATCGCCGGCAAATTCGATCTTGAAGGGGATCTCGGTCCCGTTCAGACTGAGCGTTGCATTCCAGAGTCCCGCGAGGGTTTCGGACCAGGCTGCTGGCGCGAACGCCAGGATAGCCGTGAGTAGTAATCGTCTCTTCATCTGTTCTCTCCTTTTTGCGTGAGTTTCATTTTGTCGAATTCCCGCCGGGTCAGTTCCGTGCCTGCTCGGCGTGCGGGTCCACCTCGGTGAGCGGACGATCCCAATGCACTAACGTCAGCCGCCAGCGCTGCTGTTCTTCCTTATGAAACGTCTCCTGATCGGGAAATAGCTTTTGGGCGATGCCCCGCGCCTTAGTCCGCGCCGCCGCGTCCTTGTAGTAGATCAGCACGCGCAGGTCCCAGCGTTCGCTTTCGCCGACGTGGCCGCCGCCGCGCTGCACGATGTACTTAGTGACGAGCCCTTCTTTCTTTTCTTCGTCTAGGATGGCAATCTGATACTTCTTGAAGATCGCGTACCAATCGTCGAAGTAGCCCCATTGCGTTGTGTAAACCCATTCGACGATGGGAGGGGCCTCCGCGGCTGGTGGTTGAGAAGGGGAATCCTGCGCGAAAGCCGGCCGGACCGCGCCAATGCCGGCCAGTGCGGCGAAGAAGGCCACGGACGCGAACAGCCGATTGGACGTGAGATGAATGTTCATGGATTAATCTCCTTAGGTTGAGTTAGAACGTGAATCGCGCGCCGAGTTGGATCAGCCGCGCGTTGTTGATTTGGCTCGTGATCTTGCCAAACGTCGGGCTGGTGAAGGTCAGGTTGGGATTGCCGAAGTAGGGCGTGTTGGTTGCATTGAGCGCTTCGGCACGGAACTGGGCCTTCAGCCGCTCCCCGAAAGCGAAGCCCTTGAATGCCGAGAGATCCCAGTTGAACAGTTGGGGACCGCGGGCGGTCAGAAACGGGTTGATATCGCCAAATGTGAATTCCGGAGCCTGGGAGAATGCCGCAGGACTCAGCCAGTCGTTGAGACGCGCGTCCGTGGAGCCTGAAGTCGCAGCCGGTACGCCGGTCGCATTGGGACGCTGCAGGCTGGCGCCGATCACGCTGTTATTGTTCGGCTGCGTTACCTCCAGCGGAAACCCGGTCTGCACAATGCCGACCGCATTGGCCGACCATCCACCCGCGACCGCGTTGAGCAGCCGGCCGCTCTTCAGGAACGGCTTCCCTTTCCCGAACGGCAGTTCATAGGTAATTGCCGTGGTGAACCGGTTCGGCGCGTCCTGCGTGGAGAGGCTCTGCTCGCCGCTCTTGTCGTATGCGTTCTGCGCTCCAGTGAGTGAACTGATTTGGGCCGCGCCTGCGGTGCTCACGCCGAGAACGTTCGATTCGCTGCGCGACCAGGTATACGAGGCCAGCAGCGTCAGCCCACTCGCCAGGCGCCGTTGCGCCCGGAAGTAGCCGGCGTAGTAAAAGGCGAGCCCGGTGTCGGAATTGTACAGCGCCACCGACGTGTATTGCGGGAACGGCAGCAGCAATTGCGCCTTGCTCACAGTCGCCGTCCCCACAGTTCCCACGCCGCCGTTGTTATAGAGCGGGTTCGCGACCTTCTGAGTTAGCGCCGAACCGAGCGAAAAGTATGACGGGTTGAGCTGGTCGATATTCAAACCGCTTTCGTTCAGATGGAGCGAATGCGATCCCAGAAATCCGAAAGTCAATACAAACCCGGCTGGCGCCTGCCGTTGCACCTCGATTGAGTATTCCTGAACATACCCGGCCGATTGCGAGCCGTTAGCAAATACCGTGATCGCCTGGCCGACTCCGGAAAGCCCTCCCAGCGAGTTCCCCGTCGGTTGCAGCAGCCCGTTCGGATAGGGATTTGCGAGTGAGCCGGCCGGCAGAAAGTTCCCGTCTGTGGAAGTCACGATGGACGTCGTTTGCGAGTAACCGGCGGTGTTCTGGAAACTGAAAAACCCCGGCGCCCAGTAGATGCCGTATCCGCCGCGGACCACCGTCTTGTCGTTCAGCGAATACGCGAAGCCGATGCGCGGCGCCGGCTTAACGGCCAGCGGGTTGCCGGTTTGAGTCGGATTGCCGTTCACTCCCGCATATTCCACCTGGCCGGGAATCTGCAGGCCGGAGACGTTCTGCTGGAGCGGGTTGGCAACGGTCGGGTTGAAGCCGACGATCAGCTTGTTGTTGGCCTCCTGCACTCCCGATTCGTGCTCGAAGCGGAGTCCGAAGTTCAAAGTTAGTTTGGGCGTGATTCGGAAGTCGTCCTGCACGAACCCGCCAAGGTAATGCACAAAATCGTTGAACTTGGTTACGACTCCCATGCTGCCGCTGGTCGGGTAGCCGAGCAGCAGTGTCGCCAGGTCCGCACCGGTCCCGGCCGTGGAGACTTGCGGCGTGGCGCGCGTGAAGACGTCGGTGAACCCGAGGCTGGTAGGGCCGACCGCGGGCGTGCCGAAATCATGCAGCGTGCGGAAATCGAATCCGGTTTTCAGCGTGTGGCGTCCGCGAAACTTGGACAGCGTGGTGTTGAACGAGCGTCCGTAGAAGACATCGCGCGTGGTTGTGCCGCCGCCGTAACTGGCGAGCGTTCCCATGGTGATCGCGGGAAACGCCGTGTCCGGAGTCTCCGCCGCCAGCGATGCCGGAAGTCCCAGGGTGGTCAGATCGAATCCGGCGCTCGCCGTCGGAAAGCTCGTCGTGAAGAAGCGGTTGAATCCCCAACGGGCGGTGAGCACCGTGGTCGGGTCCAGCGTCTCTGTCGCGTTGGCCTGCGTGGCGTCGATTCGCCGGTACAGCAACGTCTGTCCAGGCGACGCCAGGTTGCCAAAGGTGGAAGGAGCGTCCGTCTCGCCGGTCTTCTGGTGAACGTAGGATGCGGAAACACTGAGCCGGCTGCCGAACTGCTGATCTGCTTTGAACGTGTATTGGTCGCCACGATTGGGATAGCTGCCCGTGAAGTTGAAGTTCGTCGCTCCGTAATAGGGCGTGGGCGCGTTGGGGAGCGGGTAGTAGGACGCCAGCTTCAGTCCGATCGGACTCAATTCGCTTTGCGGAATGATGTTTCCCGCAAACGCCGTGCGCGCTCCGGTGGAGGTGGTGCTGAGCGGATCGTAGATGGTCTGCAACCCTCCGCCACTGGCGTAACTCTGCGAGAAATTGCCTTCACGCTCGAGGGCAGTCGGCACAGAGAGCGCGGTGTCGCCGCCATCCTGCTGCCGGTACGATTCGGTGGCCACAAAGAAGAACGTCTTGTTGCGCCCGTTGTAGAGTTTGGGGACAACGACCGGGCCCCCCAACGAGGCGGCCCAATCCCGAAATGGCTGGGCCGCGGTTGGCTGGCCGGCTTCATTTGAGAAGTAATTGTTGGCCAACCAGTCGGTCTGGCGAATGTGACCCACGGCGCTTCCGTGTATATCGTTGCCGCCGGAGCGCAGCAGCGAATTGAACGTTCCGCCGCCTGTGCGGGACGCTTCCGCGTCGTACGTGCTGGCTTGCAGTTTCACTTCTTGGACGGCTTCGGGTGAAGGGACGAACACGGCCCGATTGTTCGAGTCCGTGATCGAGATCCCGTCCACCAGAACGTTGTTGGTGCGCACCGGGCCGCCGGCGATCGATACCTGGGAGTTCGCGTTCTGGTCCTGCATGCGTCCCATCTTCGGGTTGGCGACAAACACGACCGTTTGCGCCAGTTTGCCGGCGAAGAAGGAATTGCGGCCGAGAATCGGCAGGTCCGTGATCACTTGGCTGTCGAGCACCTGGCCGGTCGACGCTTCGCCGGTCTGCAGCAAGGGCGCTTCGGCAGTGACGTTGACCTGTTCGGTGACCTGGCCTAACTCGAGTTTCAGGTCCACCGTAGTGGCGCTTTGCGTCGTAATCACCACGTCCTTACGTTCCAGCCGCTTAAAACCGACAGCCTCGGCGCTCACCGTGTATGTGCCAGGCGTGACCGCCGTGAATGCGAACTCGCCTTGATCGTTGGTGATCGTGGCGCGGCTCACCCGTGTGGCTTCGTCGGTGATGGTGATCTTTGCCGCCGAGGTGGCAGCCCCGTCCGGGTCTGTGATGCGGCCCCGTAAAGAGCCCTGGAAGGTCTGCGCGAACGCCAAACCGGAAACGAGAAGAGCAAAAAAATATGGCTTCATGAGATTACCTTTCGATTCTGGATATCGGTTGGAGCTCGTTCCTCGGCCGAGCCCGCAAATCGGGCGCTCGCGAGAGCAACGGCTCGTTCCGTCCGGGAAGCAGAGACACATGTCTCCGTCTCCCGACTTCAAGAAACTTACTTGTGGAAGAACGCTAGGCAATGCCTAGCGCGCGACGTGGACAACTAGAGGCAACAACAACAACCGGGGAATTCAGAATCGAGGGCGGACGCAATTGCAGAGAGCCGAGGGACAACCAAGACCCGAGCCGACGCTGAAGACAACGGCGCCGAATCGGAACGCGAATAGAACTCAAAACTCATACTTGCTGCTCCTGTTCAACTTGACTCAAACGATGTTTTGCGGCTCCGGAAAAACCTCCAGGCCCGATGCCGGCACAAATGTCAATTAATTACATAGAGTATATGCAGATTCAAGAGATCTGTCAAGTGGCTCTGAAACAAATCGCCAGTTGGTGCGTTCGTCGTGCCACCGCTCTCCGTCTGCCGCGCGGTCATTGTCGTGCGCGAATCTCCGGCCGATGCGTTCACCTGGACCGTGTTAGCGGTCGCTGCCGGGCTCAACTTCAGAGGCAGCATGGTGGTCACGCCCGCTTGAAGGGCGTCGGATCGGACCTGCAACATCCGGAAGCCCGGCGCGAAAGCCGTCATTAGGTAGGAACCGGCTGGCAAATCCCGGAACCAGTAATCGCCCGCCTTGGACGCGACCGCGGCATATGCATGGCCGGAGGCCATATTCTCAGCTTTCACTACAGCCCACGAGATCTCCACGCCAGACTGGTCGAACACTGTGCCGCGGATACCCGACCCAGGCGCCTGCGCTTCGGCCCCGCCGGTTAGCGGCAAAAGAAGCAGCAGCCCTGCCAGCACCCGCTCGACGCCGATCCTCGTTCCTAGATGCATACGGGTAGACCTCGCCAAGACCGCATCGGCCGTAATAGATGCCATCCATCCAACCTATAATTACCTAGTAAATACATCGACAATAATATGTTAGCATTGCAGCACTTGAAAGACAAGCCTCTCCTGCAAGTTATGTCGCCAGTAGTGTGACTTGTCCGGTCCAATCCACACGTGATCTTTCCGTTTTGGTCGGGGCGGGTGACGCTGGATATTGGACGAAACTCGGGCGGATGGTGCGGCCGGACGTTGACAGTGGCTATTCCGAACGAACCGATTGAGAATCGACCAGCGTCCATCGGACGCGGCTGACGCGGTGGCGCCACATATTCAGTCAGCGCCCATGGTCGGATCGACTGCGGCGTTGGCGCTGGGTCACCTCGGTTCGCGCCTGTTCAGTTTCGGCGAGGTACTTCCCAAGCCACCCCGACCAGGCTTGTTCGTGCTGAGGTTCCTCGTGTTTCTTCGCGGCGCGGACGGCAGCGCGGAAGTGGGCCTTCTTTTGTAGCAAGCGCTCGGCGTCGCCGAGATCGGCGATTTCTACGAGAGGCCGGCCATCAGTGCCGAATAAGCGACGGAAGCGCACGAATGAGTTCGGGCGCATTTTCCCCGCTGCCCAGGCGGCGGCCACCTCGGGCGTGTGGTAGATGAAGTGGATCTTCGCGTCGGTCCCTTCCAGAAGCAGGTACTGGCGGCCGGTGTCCTCTTCACCGTGCGTGAGCACTCTGCCATCGAGCGCCGGAGTGCGGCGCGGGTTGGTCACGACGAGCGGAAGCCGCTCGTCGGAAATGAGCGCGCCGTGAACGTGCAGTAGCCGTTGGCGGTCCTGCGCTTTTTGCATAGCACGCAGGACCGCACCGGAATCGCGTCTGACGCGCCATTCGTTTGGCCCGGCAGGTTCCGCCAGCCCCATCTTCTGAAGGTGAATCAGCCGTTGCGCAACATGGCGTTGCCGGGTGCGCACAAACTCGGGCGCCTCCGGACCGGGCGCGCTTGGAGCAAACGCGAAACTGGACCCGACGGAGAGCGCCGACTCCGGCGCCTGGCTGGCGCGGCCGATGATCCGATCCAGCGAAGTGAGCCGCTGCTGGGTCATTTCTCGCCGTTCAGCCTCGACGGCGTCGAGTTGAGTACGTGGCCCAAGCTGGACGGTGCACAGGTTTTCAGCCGCCTGGCGAATGCCGGACTTGATGTACGACGGTTTGAACCGTAACGACTCGCCGCCGCTGATACCCCGCACCGCCACGTGGACGTGGGGATGCTCAGTATTGAAGTGCGCCACGGCGCACCAGTCCAACTTCTTCGATAGATCGATTTCCATCTGCGTGGTCAACTCGCGCGTCAGCCGAACCAAGTCGACGCGCTCGCCGAACTCGGGAGACAGGATCACTTTGAAGATGCGTTGGTCCCCGGCTGCCTGCCATCTATGAAGCGTAGCGGCAACGTCGACCGCGTCGGCCGTCTGGTTGAAACCAGCGGCGGCCTCCTGTTTCTGTGTCGCACCCTCACGACCGATGTACTTGCCGTGCGCTCGCCATTGGCCGGAGATGCGATTCGGGGAATATGTCACGCGAACCGCACATCTCTGGCGGAAAGGCCTTCCGGGCGTCCCGCTGCCCGTGCCGCCACCAGCGCCCAATCGACGTGACGCTCGCGCATAGTGCATCACGGTCTTGAATGCCGCTGACCACGCGAGCGCCGGCTTCGCCTGTTTCTTGACCTTGGGAGCCTGCGGTCGAAGCCGGAACTCCTGCTCATCGTTCGACACGGTCGGTAAGCTCCAGAAATGCCTTGCCAGACTCCCCGCTCATGCTGCTACCAGCGCTCTTGAGGAAACGGTCGTAGCGAGCCTTGGCGCGCGCAACCGCCTGCTGGTAAGCGTCGCCGGTGGGCTCCGGCACGCAGGTCAGTATGGTCTTGGCGAGCGTGTCCACCAAGGCAAATAGAGCTTGAACGCCGGTCTCAACCCGCCGAACGTCGGTGACGACTCGTTCCAAGCCAGCCGCCGCACGGTCCTCGGCCTGCTGGCTTGCGCCTCCTCGATGGCGGATTTCGTTTTCAATCGCTGTGCGGATGAAGGCGCTGGCCGAACAAAAGCCGCGGTCGCGAGCGGTCTTTGCGATCCTCTCGTCCAGATCCTTGCCGCAGCGAATGGTGCGTGGATTCATCGTCGTGGTCTCCCTAAATGGAAGGCCACGGTGACGCCATTTTGAGACAGCGGAACGCCTGTATTCGGCACGTATTACGGCAAACCGTCCAGCGAATACAGCTCAAAGACCCCTGGTGCCAGCAGTTACCAGCGAAGCTGGCATAGGCGCGTAGGCGCCGCCCTTTATGTTCCACTACCCGATGTTTTTGGGCGGATGATACATCATAAATGAGTTCGGAGCGTCATCGAACGTCGAAAAGCGTCGACGATTGTTGAAACACGAAGATTTCGCCGGAATCGGTTGAAAAATGTCGAAGCAGGTCGTAAGCTGTTGAACAAATGGCCGAAGGCGGGAAACACACGAGGGCTGAACAACAATGGATCGATGAGACGCGCCGCCGCCTCGCCCAACGGCGTGGGAAAAAGCCGGAGACGAAGGCGGGGCAAATTCGCGCCCTTTGGCCGGAGATTCGCGCTGCTCTCGCCGATGGACAGAGCTTAAAGAGCATCCGCCAGTGGCTCGAAGAAGAAGGCGATGTCGTGGTCACCGTCCAGAGCCTGGGCTCCTACCTGACCCGCATCCGCCGAAAGGAAGCCAAGCAACCTGCCGCAATGGTCCCGCCCGCGCCGCCCGTATCGCAGAGCACATCCAGCGAAGTTAGACCATCACTTCGCACGGCAGAGAAACCTCGCGGATTCAGGTATCCCCCCGGCCCGCCGGACGAAAGCAAACTGATCTGAGTCACCGCTCAAAAACTGTTCTCCGCAGCTGTCTCAAACTGCCGTTGTCGCGCCCTCCCTTGTGGAGGGGCAAACGACAATGCCCAAAAACACGACGAACGCTAATGGTCACGACGCGGCCCTCGCCCTGACTGGACCGGCCGCCAGTGCCAGCGCACCCACGATTCACTTCACGCTGCAAGGCAAGGGCGGCGTCGGCAAGAGCTTGGTGGCCAGCATACTCGCCCAATACTTCCTACATCGCGGTGCCAACATCCGCTGCCTTGACACCGACCCGGTGAATCAGACCTTCTCGCAGTACGAGGCGCTGTGCGCCGAGCACCTGCAGTTGATGTCCGACGGCAAGGTGGACTCGCGCGGGTTCGACACCCTCATGGAGCGATTGCTCACCGAAGACGGAATATTCATTGTCGACAACGGCGCGTCCACGTTCATCCCGCTCTGGAGCTACATCGTGGAGAACGACGTTCTCGACATGCTGCACGCCGCCCGCCGGCGCGTCTGCGTGCACACGGTGGTGACTGGTGGCCAAGCGCTCGGCGACACCCTCAAGGGCTTCAAGAGCCTCGCCGACAGCACCGTCGAGGGCAACATCATCGTCTGGCTGAACGAGTACTTCGGCCCCATCGAGCGCGATGGCAAGACGTTCACCGACATGTTGGCGTACCGAGAAAGCGAATCGAAAGTGCTCGGCGTGGTCCGCATTGCGAAGCGGAACCAGGACACGTTTGGCCGCGACGTCGAAGCCGTGATTGCCCGCAAGCTGACGCTGGAAGAGGCGATTCGGAGCGGCACCGCGTCGGTGATGACCAAGCAACGGCTCAAAACAGTGCAACGGGATCTGTTCGAGCAACTGGACCAGTTGTCGCTGTGGTAGGGGACGCCATGGACGTCAAACGAATCATCGCCGAAGTGGCCGCGCAGAACGGCATCCGCGTGGAGGCGGACGATCCCGTGTTCGCCCTAGTGACAATCAATAAACTGGTGCTTGAAGAGGCGTTGCAGCGCGTAGCCGATCTCGTTCAGAAACGCACCGCGGAATACCTCAGCGCGTTTGATCGCTGCGAGTCCATGGCTGGAAGAACACTCGCCGAGGATGTCCGCAAAGCAGCAGAGCAGATTCGGCGAGGCATGGAGAGCGACATCTCCGCCGCCGGCACGAGAGCGCGCGAAATCGAGGAACAGGTCAACGCAGCGAACCGCCGCCCGCTGATGATTCAGTGGTTTGTGATGGGCCTCTCCACCGCCGCTGGGTTCTTCGGCCTTGGGGCGTTGTATGAAAGACTGCTGCACTAAGGTGCGGGACAGCGCCCTCGACAGGCAACCGCAGATTAGGCGAGACTCAACACTCAGAAATTGGTGAAGCATGTCGGCGACGCAGTCAGAATTCGGATGGGACGGGCGCTCCGACTACCGGGGCAAACGCCGGCCATCTCTCGCCGCGAATGAGCTTGCCGAGAACACAGCTTTCGAGAGGCATTACCGAATCGGCGATCTTGCACGCCTGTGGGGGTTGGGACGCGAGACGGTGCGCAAACTCGTCAAGGACGATCCCGGCGTAGTCAAGATCCGGATGGGGCGGAGAAAGGCGCACACGATCTACAGCATCCCGGAGTCCGCCGTACGGCGGATTCACACCCGCTTGCTGAACGCGGCGTAGTTGCGTCTCCGCCGTCCCGTGTAACTGAAGCAGGGTGATCTATCCAAGTTTGGGCATCTCAACCAGCTTCGGCCTTGGCTTGTTGGCAAAGGCGTCCTTCAATATCGCGGTTAACCTGGCCTGCCTCTCTGGAATCCACGCAGCATAATGTTTTCGGACCATAGGTTCTGAATTCCCTAAGAGATCTGCCACGTCACGGACCGACACGCCACGCTGCAGAACGATACGGGCGAAAGTGTGCCGAAACCGATGCGGCGTAGGCCTAATCCTCCAGGGACCGCAAAGTTCCCAGAGTGTGTTGAGGCGCCTGCGCCAAGTTTCGGTGATGATGTCGAGCGTCGTGGGCTTGTGATCTCCGAAAATGCACTGGCCGTGCTTCTTGACGCGTGCTGTGATCCGGTCCTGAAGCCATTCGGGAACCCACGTGTAAACGTGCGTGCCCGCCTTGGTTGTGCGGATCAGAATCTCGCCGGAGGGCTGCATGCGGTCAGCTTGAAACAGGGCGACATCAGAGATTCGAAGACCCGTATAGATGGAGAGGGAAATGAAGTCGGCCAGGTCTTCGCCGGTCCATTTGTATCGGTACCCTGTTCCGTATTTTGGACAAGTATCGTACATCTTCTTGAGTTCTTCGTCGCTGAACGGAAGCTTCTGTTCGTTTCGGCCATCGCTTGAATCCCTGGATTTGGGGTTCTTAACCATCCTTGCTGGATTACGGTCGATCCACTCATTCGAGTGGCAATACTCAAAGAAACTCCGGAGCATACTCATCCGCCTCGGCGAGGTTCTGGGGCTGACGTTCCAGGAGGAACGGAATTCGCGGACATCCGCAGGGCCCCATTGATCGATCATGAGGTAGCCGCGCTCGTCGGAAAACGCCTTGAGCTTGTTGAGCATCAAGCGGTATTTCTTCTGAGTAGCGAACGCGGCGTGTTCCTGAAACTCGGCGGAGAAAGCCCTGATCGCCTTATCGATGGCAGTGCGTTGGGATGCGGCGGTCGCAACCTCTACTGCGGGTGGAGGCGGCTCAGGCCTGACACCGGTCCAGTTGCCGGCAGTTTCGTAGCTGATAGCCGCGGCCTTCGCCGCGTCCCATTCCCAACGTCCGGTGTTCTGCCGCTTGAATGTTCCCTGTAGTGTGCCCGAGGTGAAGATTGGGCATTCGCAGCGCTTCCAACCCTTCTTGCGTTCGTCGTATTCGCTGCTGCGCGACTCCTCCAGATGAGCGGCCTTGCAATCGCGGCGGTGGCGTCTATAGAGCGAGAGCGACATGCCGCCATTTTACGCCAGCCTGTCCGATATTGCCCGACGAAAACAACGCTTGTCTCTAAGTATAAGAAAATAAAATGGCGGAGAGGGGGGGATTCGAACCCCCGGTAGAGCTTATGACCCTACGACGGTTTAGCAAACCGCTGCTTTCGACCACTCAGCCACCTCTCCGGCGCAATGCAAGGGTCTGCATCCAAAATGGTACCATAGCGAACCCGGCTTGCTGTGCTGCCAGGTTTGTTGCCAGCCGTCCCGGCGGCTTTGTTCGTATACTACAAAGGACGCGCCGAGGGAAGTCCGACGCCTCCTGCGATACCGACTATGCCGACCGAAGCCGCTGGCGATGGCGGAGATATTGTGCGACAAATGAAACGGCGGGACGGTCGCGCCCTGGCGCAGCTCTATGATCGCCACGGACGCCCGGTTTACGCATTGATCTTGCGTATGGTGCGGAACCATGAAGTAGCCGAGGATCTGGTCCAGGAGACGTTCTTGCGTTTCTGGAACCGCGCGCAGATCTTCGACGAGCAGAAGTGCGCCTTGGGGCCCTGGCTGCTCGCGGTGGCGCGCAACCGGGCGCTCGACTACGTCAGATCCCAGGAGGGACCTGGCGGCGGGCTGGCCGTTTGCGAGGAGGCCGAAGACCCTCGGCTCTGTGCTGCCCTGGAAGCCGGCGTCTCGTTTGCGGAGCAGGCGCAGCGGGCGAAGCAGGCGCTAGCTCGGTTGCCGGAGGACCAGCGGCAGGCAATCGAGCTCGCTTGTTTTGACTGCCTTTCGCCAACCGCGATGGCGGCCAAATTGGGAAAGCCGCCCGGCACGCTGCAGACTTGGCTGCGTAGCGCGCTAACCGAAATGCGCCGGGCGATGGAAGCCGGAGTGGCCGAATGAGCTGCGAGGAGTTGCGCGAACAATACGAACTCTATGCGCTCGGCCTGGCCGAAGAGCCCGAGCGCAGCGAAATCCGCGCCCACCTAGATCGGCGCTGCGCGGCGTGCGAGCGCGGCTTTCGGCAGGCGTTGCGACTGGTCGCGGCGTTGGGCACCACCGCTCAAGCCGCCGCCCCGCCTTCCCGGTTGCGCCGCCGCCTGCTGGCTTCGGTGGGCGTTCCGGAGCGGCATTACGGGTGGCCGGTTGCCTGGGCCGCGGCGGCCTTGCTCTTTCTTTCCGCTGCCGTATATTTCAGCGGGCGAGAGCGCCAGTACGCCGAAGAGAGTCTGCGTCTGCGCGGCCAGTTGGGCGATCAAGCCGCCGAGCTCCGCCGCTCGCAGGAGGCCCGAGCCATCCTGAGCGCGCCCGGCACTATCGAAGTCGCGTTTGGTCAAGATCAGCCCGCGCAGCCCGCCGGACGGGTTTTCATCAACCCCACTCTCGGTGCGATGCTGATCGCTTCCCATCTGCCGCCGGCGCCGGCGGGAATGACTTACGAAATGTGGATCATCCCCAAGCGCGGCGCGCCCCGCCCGGCCGGCCTGTTTCAGTCGCGCAGCGATGGCACGGCGATGCACGTCGAACCGGGCGCAGCGGATGTAGCGGCTACAGAGGCCATCGCGGTGACGCTTCAAGACGAGGCCGGCGCCCCGCAACCGGCCACGGAGCCTTCGATTGTCGCTCCTTTGCCCGTGGCCGGCCGATAGCCCACCCCGCCGTTCTCGGGCGCGCCCTCCACGCAGGGCAGTAGAGGATAGTGTGGCGAGACTGCGATGTTGGAAGCAGTTGAACGCAGTTGCCGCGGGGTCTACAATGAAGAAGGCAGTCATCGTGCGCCCGTAGCTCAGTTGGATAGAGCGTTTGCCTCCGGAGCAAAAGGTCGGTGGTTCGAATCCACTCGGGCGTACCAGTTTTGGCTTTACGCCAAGAACGGGGGGCAGACCCCAAGGCTCTGGCTCTACGCCAAAAACGGGGGCAGACCCCAATCCCAAAATCTTCTAAGAACATAACACCTTCACTCGAAGTCTGTAGTTTTCGAAGTTGCGGAAGCCATAGGCTTGCCGGCTGATTAATTCCATTTTGTTGTGGAAACCCTCGGTGATGGCGGCCTTCTTCTCGTCGACGAAAACGGGGTGGAAGATGTCTCTGTTGAGAATCACGCTGAAGCCCTGCGTATTCAGGTAGCCGCTATCGGTCACCTGCATCAGAAAATCGCCGCCGCTGACCGGAAGAGTCAGAAGCAGGCTGGCGAGGAAGACGGTTTGACATTTTGTGAACAGTGGAATACGGACCTTTGACCGGTTCACTTGCAGCCCTTTCCATCGCACAGGTTCTTACTGAAGAACGGCACCACATAATTCTGGAAGCGGACGGCCACCGCGCTCGTGTGCGTGCCTTGATAGACCTCAAAGGTGTTGGCAATCCCATAGCTGTCGAGGACCTCGTGCAGCTTGCCCGCGTCGATACGCAGACCGTCCTGGTCGCCTACATCGATCGCAATTGCCCGGTACTGGCGCAGGTTGCCGATGTACTGATCGACGAACGCTAGCGGAGCGTTCGCTGCCCATTTCGCGATGACATCAGGCTGTGCGACGCCCTTCTTGGTGGGCAGATCGACATACAGCGGCGGGCTCTTCGGGTCAGGCGACCATGCGGCGGCGGACGCAAGCATGGCGCGGAGCCCCCAGTTCAGGCTCGCTGAATCCGCCGGCGTTTTCACCGCCTCCAGGGCTTTCTCCGCTTCCGGATTCGGGGGCCGGTTGCCCATGGGTGACAGACAGCAGGGACTCATGATGTACAGGCTGCCGAAGACGTCCGAATGCTTCATCCCGATGCGGCTAGCGCCATAGCCGCCCATCGAATGGCCGACCAGTCCCCGGCTCGTCCGCTTGGGGATGGTCCGGTAATGAGCGTCGACATAGGCCACGACATCGTGGGCGATGAACTGCTCGAAGTCGCCCGTAGTCGCGGAACTGGAATACATCGATCCGTTGTGCATCGTCTTCGAGTCCGGTAGCACCACAATCATCTCCTGAGCTCCTTGTGCGAAAGCTCCCTCGATGGTTTGCGGCACATGGATTTCGCTGGTCCACTGCTCGGCGCCGATCGAGTAGCCGTGCAGCGCATAAACCACCGGATAGCGCAGGTTCTTCTCGGTGGCATAGCTGGGCGGCAGGAAGACAATGACATCGCGGTCCACGGCATCGCCCTCCAGATTCCCTTCCAGCGTGGCGCCGTGAATCTTGATGCGCTCCACGGTCACCGGCTTCGCCCCCGGAACGACCGGAGGGACTTCAGTCTGCACCTGTGCCACAAGCCTGGGCCCGAACGCGGCCGCCACGGCCACAGTCATCACGCAGAGGGATTTCTTAGTTGTCATCAATGTCCTCTTTCCAAAACCTCGTATGCGTAAATACTGACGCTGAAGGGCGGGATGACCATCGACTCGGGAACCGCGCCCAGCGCCTGCTCCCGCACCTCGACCCCCGGCTTCTGTCCGACCGTGATGGTTGCGTCGACGGTCTCCGGCGCCATGCGCCACAGACGGCCCTGGCTGGCAAGTTTCACGCCGTTGATGGAGAGTTTCAAGCGCTGATCGGAATCCGAGGGGTTCAGCACGGCGAATGTGAAGGCCTTGCGGTCGCCGCTGAAGGCTGCGGTGACATCCAGCGGGAAGGTGTCGCTGCCCGGATTGACCGCGGGCTGATCTCCGCCGGCGGGGTAGATCGGCTTCGGCTGCGGCGAGTCGCCGGACACCTCCACGGGCAGCGCACCGAAGTGGTCGCTGTACATCTTGAACAGAAGCCCCGTCGGACTCAGCACGGCTTGCGTGCGGTTCGCGCTGAGCATCGCCGTGGCGAAGGTGAACGCGCCGAGCTGATAGATATCGGAGTGGCGGAACATCTCGTGGAAGGCCCACGCGTAGGCCGGAACGGTCTTATAAGAGCCAGGCGCGGCGCCCATGTAGGCCCATTCGTCGATGGCGACCGGCACCGGCTTCTTCCGCAACTCCGGAATGCGCTTCAGGTACTCCTGATAGTGCTCGTACTTCACGCGGACCTGCGTGGCGGGTGCACGCATCCATTCCACCAACGGCTGGGGTCCGGTTGAGACCTTCTCGCCGGTCTTCAGGTCCAGGCGCTGATTGCTCGACGAGTAGTAGTGCTCGCTGAGCATGTCGATGCTGTCCAGGCAATGCGCCAGCATGTGTCCGCTCCAATCGGCGACGGACAGATAGTCGGGCACGATCTGGCCGT
>Ga0326727_10002675_pt1 | contig 59707 bp, 50 predicted proteins | sample MB2enrmetagenome_FD_207643 | JGI IMG/M metagenome (GOLD analysis project Ga0326727, IMG submission 207643) | Lab enriched peat soil microbial communities from McLean, Ithaca, NY, United States - MB29MY | ecosystem: Environmental > Terrestrial > Soil > Wetlands > Peat | place: USA: New York... | reverse complement strand
GCCATTTTGTGCCGCTTATGTGCCGCTTAGCCGCCCGCCGGCCGGATCGGCAAGCGGTTTGTTCCCGCCTACCGCTAGTGTAAGGCAGAGAGAAAGAAATTTCCAGCACGGACGAGACAATTGACCCCGAATATTAGTTCAGAGTTAAAAATTGGGACATCTTTTATAGATAATTATTAGCGCGTAGCGCGTAGGGCGGGAAAGCGAAGCGCATCCCGCCTTCCGTGGTAAATCCTTTTGTCATCGGCTTGGCGCGATAGCGTAGGGCGGGCACTGCCCGCCATCTCCTTTTCCTGGTGGCCCAGGAGTCTCGCCGGGGCCGGCCCAGGGGTGGACGCCTGGCTAGCTTTTGATTTCCTGGACCAATAAATCAGAGTTTCGCAGAGGTCTCAATTCGCAATCCAATGAATATTTTCCCCATTTTAATACCTGTTTGATGGCAACTTTGTATAAGTCCCCCTTTAGAAAAGGGGGGTGATTGGTGGTTCCGTTTCAAGCATTTCCGGTCCGAAGGTCTCAACATGAAAAACTATGGCCGATTTGACCTCCGCCAAGGCTTCCTCGTAAGTGTCACCCTGCCCGACGGCTATCCCTTTTAAACCCAAAGGGTAGGCCACGTAGCCATCCGGATGCCTTTCCACAATGATTTTAAGCTGCCGCATAATCCAGCCTCCCACTAGGCTTATAGCAAAGCTCCGGGGCGGTTACCACCCGGACCACCGCCCCCGGCCAGGTTCACGTCCTCGTTTCCCTCCGGGACAAAGCGGGGATACAGGGCCAAGAGTTTTTGCCGGGTCTGGAGGCTGAGCACTTATTCCCGGGTGTGGTATGGGTCAATGTTCTTGAGCGCCTGGGCACAAAGGCTGCCCTGGTCACTGGGGCTCGGTTTTTGCTCCTAAGAGCAACATGCTAAAAGGAAACATTATTTTATTCTGTTTCCATAATAGGCTAGGTATCGACTTGCAGTCAAATATTTTTTATGTCCCCCATGCGGTTCCTGGTAGCAATATGAAACATAATTATAGATTTTTTTTAATCGTAAAGATGACCGAGAATTGAAGATGATTTGTCCTCTTGTGTATCGTACAACAGCCGACTAGCGACGCCACAGTTAGATGAATACAAAGCAAAATTAACAAGTTTTTCTAATTAATTTTCAGTAATTAACCATTCATGGCAATATCTACATTTGCTTGCCAAAATATGGATTTTCTCCATGCAGAATGGACATCTTTTATTTTTCATTGCCCCCCCCTTTACAGCTATCTCAAATTATAAACTGTTATTATGTTGTCTCCATCTACTAAAGCCGCTTTTTTAGATAATCTCTCTAAGAGTTGTATTTCTTGTCTTCTTTGAGCCACAAGTCTATCTTTATCCTTTCTCCTGATTCTGTATTCCATAACATTCCCTGGCCTTTCTTTTGGCTCTCCGTGCGACATTAAAAATCTAATGTCTTCATTTGATATATTTCTTTGTTGTGACCTTATTCTTGCATGCTTTGTGAGCTTCATTTTATTAACTCCTTTCATTTAGGTTCATCTATTCTTTGTTTAATTTCCTCTTCTATCTTCATATAGGTATTCATTATCATTGTTACACCGAGTCCAAAATCATTGACAATTAGATTGTCATCGCCTAATAGTTCTCTTAATTTGAACTCAACACCTTGTGCTTCTAAACAAAAGCTATCTATTAAGTCTAATGCTTCTTTGTATGATGATATTGATGCCTCGTCAGTAGATAGTGCAACCCACTTGGCATGCAGAATTGTTTTATTTAATATATCATCTCGAGATAGATTAGACTTTTGGCTTAATTTGTTTAAATAGTCTAGTGTCTTTTTGGTAATTACTACGGTTCGCCTTATGGTTTTTTCTTCATCTTTTTTAAATTCTATTTGCTCATCTAAGCTAATCAACGCATGAATCGCCTCACCGATTGTAGGGAGAACATCAATCGCAAAATGAAAAACGTCTTTCATGGGCACCCCATGCCGCTTTGATAGCCATCTGAGAGCTTCAAGAGCCTCCTTGCTAAATCTGAAATTCATCCTTATGGACTTCCTGTCGCCGAGATCAATTTTCCGAATTTTTGGCAAATTTTTTTCGTTCATCTTTTTATCCCCCTGTTAACTTAATTTTTAGTAACGGTATCAGTACCAAAAAGCCTTGTCAAGAAAAAAATGATAGGCCTAGGAAAATTTTTTTGGGGAATATTGGCAGGCCTCTTCGGGGGGTCGGGAGGTGCCCGCCGGTCGCCGGCTTTGTGCGCTGGCTTGTCGGGTCCAAGTGGTTTAGACTGGAACTTGATTAAAACAGGGAGAGGTGAGAAAAGAAAACAATCTTCTAGAAGCTTCCAAGCCTTTCTTAGTTCGCTTTCGAGGTTGGACAGCTCGTATATTATTGGGTTTGGAGAATGTGGCAGTGGCTGTCGGCCCCTGGCCCCCTTCCCCAATAATCATTCCGCTAAACCCGCGAAAAAATCCTGACGTCCACGGCGAACAAGCCCTTTTCGTAGAGCAGCAGCGGGTTGAGTTCAATCTGGTCCAGTTCCGGGTGTTTTCCGGCGAAGCGGGCCAGGGCCTTCATGACCGCCAGCAGCGCCTCGGTGTCCCTGGGCGGCTGGCCCCGGTAGCCGGTGAGCAGCGGGTAGCCCTTGATTTTCTTGATCAGGTCCGCCAGCTCGCGGTCGTCGGCCGGCAGCAGGCAGAAGGTCACGTCTCGATAAATTTCGGTGTTGACGCCGCCCAGCCCGAACATCAGGGTGGGGCCGTACTGGGGGTCGGTGATGGTGCCCAGGATGACTTCCAGGCCGCCGGGTTTGGCCAGGGCGGAGACGGTGACCCCCTCCACCCGCACCACGATGTCAAAGAGTTTGCTGGCCGCCATGATCTCCTCAAAGGCCTGGCGCACCTCCGTTTCATTTTCCAAGCCCAGCATGACTCCGCCGAGGTCGCTCTTGTGGGCGATATCCGGGGAGGCGATCTTCAGGACCACCGGGTAGCCGAACTGGTCGGCCAGGGTCACGGCCTCATCGGCATCTCGAGCCAGGGGGGCGGCCGCCGCGGGGATGCCAGCCTTTGCTATCAGGGCCGCAGCTTCGCCCGCCGGTAAAAGCTTGAGCCCTGGGGGCACCGCGATCTTGGGCGGTCCGGGGACCGCGGCCGGGGCGGCTTCGTACCGGAAGAACTGGGCCAGGGCGTTTATGCCTCGCTCCGGGGTGGGGAACACCGGGATGCCGGCGTCGTATAGCTTAAGGCGCTCCTCCCGCTCCACTTCGGCGCCGCCCAAAAAGATGACCAGCTCTGCGGCCCCGGGAGTTACCTGGGCCGCGGCCCCGGGGATGGGGTCGCCGAAGATTACCACCTGGGTGTCGTAGTCGTCCGCGGTTTTGACCATCACCTGTTTATATAATTCCGGGGAGCTGATGGCGTCGCCGGTGAGGTCCACCGGGTTGCCCACGTTACAGTGAGCCGGGAGCATCTCCCGGAGGCGCTCTTTAAGGATTGGGTTGGGCTCCGGGACCGTGAGGCCATGTTTTTCCGCCTCGTCAATGGCCAGGATGGCGGCCCCGCCGGAAGAGGTGGTGATCATCAGCCGCCGGCCCCGGGGCCTGGGGAGATAGGCCAGGGCCTTGGCAAAATCGAAGAGTTCTTCCAGAGTGTCGGCCCGGTAAACTTTATACTTCCGGAATAGGGCGTCATAAATAGCATCGGCCCCGGCCATGGATTTGGTATGGGACTCGGCGGCGCGGCTGCCTTGCACGGTGCGCCCCGCCTTGAGGATAATTACCGGCTTGGTGGATTCCCCCAGGGCGTCGAGAAAATAGGAGGCTCGCTTCACCCCCTCCAGATAGAGGGCGATCACCGCGGTGTGGGGGTCCTGGTTGAAATAGCTGAGGGCCTCCGCCTCGTCCACGTCCACCCGGTTGCCCAGCGACACAAAACCGCTTACCCCCAGGCCTTCGGCCGAGGCCATATCCAGGAAGGCGGCTCCCACGGTGCCGCTCTGGGAGGCGAAGGCAATCTTGCCTCTGGTGGTGATGAGGGGCCAGGAGGCACACATCCGTTCGTGGGGCATATTGACCCCCTGGCAGTTTGGCCCGACGACGCGCAGGCCGGTATTCCGGACCACTTGGGCCAGCTCATCCTGCAAGCGTTCGCCCTCGGGCCCGGCCTCGGCAAAGCCGCCGGTGATGACGATGGCGGCCCGCACCCCTTTGGCGGCGCACTGTTCTATGGTGGCGGCCACGATTTTCGCCGGGATCACCACCACCGCCAGGTCCGGAGCGGAGGGCGTCTCGGCGATGGACTTATAGACCTTCAGGCCCAGAATCTCCTCGGCCTTGGGGTTGATGGGATAGAGAGGGCCGGGGAAGCCGCCATTTTTCAGGTTAGCCAAAATATCGTGGCCCAGCTTGCCCAGGGCCGCCGAGGCGCCGATGACCGCCACGCTTTGAGGGCGAAAAATGGCTTCCAGACTGGCTTGGGATTCCATAAGGCCTCCTTGGACAGAAATGTGGCCAGTTCCGGCAGCGATCATAACACAAGCCGGGGCTTCTGGCCAGTGGCCGAATAAAGAAGGCTTACTCTTTCCATTGATGGCATTAAAAGGCCAACAAGCCATATTGAGACTGTTGTAAATAATCTTTGGGAGAGGGGGCAGGGGGCGCAGCCCCCTGCCCCCTCTCCCAAACCCTCTCCCCCAACCCCTTATATTATATTAACAAAATCGAGGTCTTACTCCTCGACATTCCTAAAACTTAAGGGGGGTTGGGAGGGGAGCTTGAGGGGAGGGCGGGGGGCCTGTGGCCCCCCGGCTCTCCCCTCAAAGGACTTTCGCAACAATCTCATATTACCAGCCCAGGCTGGAGGCCTGGATGGAGATTCTATCGATTAAAGCGAGCTTCGTGGCAGAGAAGGGCTGGATGGGATGGTTGAGACTGGCCGGTGCCTGGAGGCCCTGCTCTTTTTCTTTTCGTCCATGACCATAGGCGCCGACCCCACTTCCTCGGGGGTGCCGGAAAATTGAGAGCGGGGCGCCAAGGCTTCCGAAGACATGGCCTCCGAGGCGGAAGGGGTCCCATGGAGCCCGGGAAGGATAAGGGCAAAAGAATCTTGCCCGGATTCAGGCGGCAAATACCCGGGACACCGGCTCCTCCGGAAAAGAAATAAGCCGGTCAGGCAAAGGTTTTCTCGGTCCGGCCGAGGCCAAATAAAGAAAGCCGGGGACCGGGATAGCCTCCTGCGAGGTCATCCGCGGGTTCCCCGGCTTCCCCAGGACCACGAAACTTAACGGCAGTTGCGGGAAGACAACCGCGGCCGACGTCCGGAACGTTTCGTGATCGCCAATTAACTGCCTTCGGCAACGGAGCGGGCATCTGCCGCCACCTCTGGCTAGCAACGCCCGGCCTTCTCTCCTGAAGGTCAAGACCATCAAGCGAGGGCCTTCTGCTCAGGGCCAATGGCAGTTACCGAGACTCAGACCTGGGGCGGCTTCCCTGTTTCAGGTCTTGCCGGGACGTCTCCCCTCAGGGGTTAGGTCTGTTCCTCTGGTTAAAGATATTATTAAACATCAGGCCTGGCCAAGTCAAGGGGCAGACTGGTTTATTTTATCAATTTTGGGGGGGCGCCCGAATTGAGACGGGGGCGAATAATCTTCGGGAAAGGGGGCCAGGGGTTTCTCCAAGCGGGGACGCCGGTGCCACTACCCCGGCCCCCGCTCCCAATGATTACTTGTAACCCTCTCAGGATAAATCCGGGTCCGCGAGTCCTCGTGCCCAGGGTCTCCCCGGCCCGGCCGGAATTTTTCTTTTTGTTTTTCCATGACCTTATGATTTAATTAAGCGGTTTGTGAAAAGGAGGGCAAAGGCTTGCCTAATGTAGTGGTGGTGGGCACCCAGTGGGGGGACGAAGGCAAGGGGAAGATCGTCGACCTCTTGACCCGTCAGGCCCAAATGGTGGTGCGTTATCAAGGCGGCAACAACGCCGGCCACACTTTAGTGGTGGGCGGCGAGAAGTTTATTTTTCACCTGATCCCTTCGGGCATCCTGCATCCCGGCACCCAGTGCCTTATTGGCAACGGCGTGGTCCTAGACCCGGAGGTCCTGCTCCTGGAGATCGACCGGCTCACAGGCCGGGGTTATGAGGTGGGCCCCGAGAATCTCCGCCTCAGTGAACGCACCCACGTGATCATGCCCTACCACCAGCGCCTGGACGTGGCCCGGGAAGAGCGGAAAGGCGCAGGCAAGATCGGCACCACCGGCCGGGGCATCGGCCCCTGCTACGAAGACAAGGTGGGCCGCCGGGGCATCCGGGTGGCCGACCTGGTGGACCCTGACGCCTTGAAGGCGAAGCTAGCGGAGGTGCTTCCCGAAAAGAATTTCTACCTGGAAAAATTCCTGGGGGCCCAGCCCTTCACCCTGGAAGAGATTCTGCCGAAGTATGCGGAAATGGGGGCGCGCCTGAAACCTCTGGTGGCCAATGTCTCGGTCCTGATAAACGAGGCGGTCAAGCAGGGGAAAAACATCCTCTTTGAAGGGGCCCAGGGCACCCACCTGGATATCGACCACGGCACCTATCCCTTTGTCACCTCCTCCAACCCGGTGGCCGGCGGCGTCTGCACCGGCGCCGGCGTGGGGCCGGGCCAGTTGCACCAGGTCATGGGGATTGTCAAGGCCTACACCACCCGGGTGGGCGGCGGCCCCTTCCCCACCGAGTGCCTGGACGCGGTTGGCGACCACCTGGTGGAATGCGGTGCGGAGTTCGGCTCCACCACCGGACGCCGGCGCCGCTGCGGCTGGCTGGACACCGTGGTCCTGAAGGACGCGGCCCGGCTGAATGGCTTGACGGGTCTCGCCATCACCAAGCTGGACGTCCTCACCACCCTGGACCCCCTAAAGATTTGCGTGGCCTACGAAGTGGAGGGCGGGCTGCGGCACACCATGCCGGGCACCATCCGGGAGTTGGAGCGCTGCCGGCCGGTATTCGAGGAATTGCCGGGCTGGCGGGAAGACCTCCGCGGGGTGCGGGTTTTCGAGGAGCTTCCCAGGGCCACGAAAAATTATCTGAAACGGCTGAAAGAACTGGCGGACGTGCCCATCCAGATCGTTTCCGTGGGCCCGGACCGGGAAGAAACCATAGTGATTGATAACCCTTTCGGTTAAGCAGCGCCGCCGGCGGCCGCGCCTTTATTATATGTATGTAGCGCCGCCGCCCCCGGCGGCGCAGATATAAAAGACTAGAACCGCCAAGGGCGGCGGTTCTACCCAAACCTCCCAGAAATTTTTACAGGTGGGCTTTACCTGAGAACGGTTGATGCTTAGATAAGGGGAAATCAGCAGGTTAGCGGGCTAGAAGTGAGGATTGGTGGGCGTTTGGGACTGACGGCCCTGGCCGTGTAGGATTATTTTTGACAAGAAAATCACAAATTATCCAGTTTTAATTTGACATTCCCCTTGCAATACTGGAAACCATAGTTCAGAGTCAAATTCCCAGGGAAATGTTTCATACGTAAAGGAAGATCGGCATGATCGAAATCCGCTTTCATGGCCGTGGCGGCCAGGGCGCCGTGACTTCCGTGGAACTGCTGGCCCTGGCGGCCATTGAGGAAGGCAAGTTCGCCCAGGGCTTCCCCAGTTTCGGTCCGGAACGCCGGGGCGCCCCGGTAATGGCCTTCTGCCGGGTGGATGACCGGCACATTCGCCTGCGCTGCAAGATCCTCCAGCCCGATGTCGTGGTGGTGCTGGACGCCTCGCTGCTGGGTATTCAAAACCCGCCGGCCGACCTCAAACCCCACGGCATCATCGTGTTGAATACCCATAAAAGCCCCGGGGAAATCCGCCAGGAGTACGGCTACACCCACACCCTGGCCCTGGTGGACGCCAACCAGATCGCCCGAGAGGTCCTGGGGGTGCCCATCGTCAACACCGCCATGACCGGGGCGTTGCTCAAGGCCACCGGGGTGGTGAAGATGGAGTCCCTGGAAGCGCCCCTCAAGGAGCGCTTCGGCCCCCTGGCCGGAAAGAATTTCAACGCCGTGAAGGCGGCCTATGAGGCCACTATCATTGAGGAGCGTTAGCCGTGAGTAAAGCATGGGATCAGGTGACCTGGCAGGAGCTCGAGATCGGCGGGGTCCTGACCGAGCCCGGCTCGGCCCGGGCCTACCGCACCGGGGACTGGCGGTCCATGCACCCGGTATGGGATAAAACGCGCTGCCTCAAGTGCGGGGTCTGCTGGACCGTCTGCCCCGAGGCCGGCATCTCCGAGGAACCGGACGGCTACTTTGAGATGAACGACTACTGCAAAGGCTGCGGCATCTGCGCCAAAGAATGCGTCACCGGATGCATCACCATGGTGCCGGAGGAGGGCTAATGGGCCAGCGAATCGGCATGGAGGTCTCCATCGCGGTGAGCCATGCGGTCCAATTGGCCCGGGCCGAGGCAATCGCCGCTTACCCCATCACCCCTCAGACCCACATCGTGGAACATCTCTCCAGCTTAGTGGCCAACGGCGAGTTGGAGGCGGAGTTCGTCACGGTGGAGTCGGAGCATTCCGCCATGAGCGCCTGCGTCGGCTCTGCCGCCACCGGGGCCCGCACCTATACGGCCACCAGCTCCCAGGGTCTGGCTCTGATGCACGAAATCCTCTTCATCGCCTCCGGGATGCGGCTGCCCATTGTCATGAGCGTGGCCAACCGGGCCCTGTCGGCGCCCCTGAACATCTGGAACGACCACGGCGACATCATGGCGGAAAAAGACATCGGCTGGATCCAGGTCTTCGTGGAGAACGGCCAGGAGTCCTTCGACCACCACATCATGGCCTTCAAGATCGCCGAAAACCATCAGGTGCTCCTGCCCACCATCATCAACCTGGACGGCTTCATCTTGACCCACGTGGTGGAGCCCCTGGAAATGCTGTCCCAGGAGACGGTGGATAAGTTTCTGCCCCCCCTGGTGCCTTATCATAGGCTGGACCACAAGAAGCCGGTAACCATGGGGGCCTTCGCCCTGCCGGAACTCTACGCCGAAACCAAAATGGCCCACCAGGTGGCCTTGACCAATTCCTATCAGCCCATCCTGGAGGTCTGGCGGGAATGGGGCGAGCTGACCGGCCGGCATTATCACCCGGTGGAGCACTACCGCACCGAGGGCGCCAAGGTGCTGCTGCTAATCATGGGGTCGCTGGCCGAAGTGGCCGAAGTGGCGGTGGATGAGATGCAAGACGCGGGCCAGGCCGTGGGGCTGATCAAGCCCAGGCTGTGGCGCCCCTTTCCCTTCCAGGATTTGCGCCAGGCGTTGGCCGGGGCCGAGCTGGTCATCGTCTGCGACCGGGCCATGTCCCTGGGCGGAGCGGCGAACCCGGTGATGGCCGAGGTGCGTAGCGCTCTCTATCCCCTGGCGAAAAAGCCTCCGGTGCTTGGCTATGCCGTGGGCCTGGGAGGCCGGGACGTGCAGCCCCAGGCCTTCAAAGACCTGGTGGCCCACGCCCTGAGCGAAATCAAGCAAGGACCCTCCGAAGAATATTATATGGTGGGGGTGAGAGGCTGATGGAAAAATTTGGTAGGGCGGAAAGCCAAAAATTCGATACCTACGCCTCCCGGATGCTGCCCCGGGACGAGTTCTTCACGTCGGGGCACCGGGCCTGCCAGGGCTGCGGCGAGGCCCTGGCGGTGCGTTGGGTGTGCAAAGCCATGGGCAAAGACGCCATCATCGCCAACGCCACCGGCTGCATGGAGATTGTCTCCTCGGGCATGCCCCAGACCTCCTGGATGCACCCCTGGATCCACGTGGCCTTCGAGAATACCGCCGCGGTGGCCTCGGGCATTGACACCGCCCTGAAAATCCTGGAGCGCAAAGGCAAACTCACCGGGAAAATGCCCAAAGTGGTGGCCATGGGCGGCGACGGCGGCACCAGCGATATCGGCCTCCAGGCCCTTTCCGGGGCCCTGGAGCGGGGCACCAACTTTACTTATTTCTGCTTTGACAACGAAGCCTACATGAACACCGGCATTCAGCGCTCCAGCGCCACGCCCTACGGGGCCATGACCACCACCTCGCCGCCGGGCAAGAAGAGCATCGGTCAACACACCTGGAAGAAGGACATGGTGGCTATCGCCGTGGCCCACGAAATCCCATACGTGGCCACCGTCACGCCCAGTTATCTCTTTGACCTCTTTTTTAAGGTCAGAAAAGCCCTGGAGACCCCGGGACCCGCCTATATCAGCGTCCTGTCGGTGTGCCCCACGGGCTGGCGCTCCGCCACCGACCTCAGCGTCCGCCTGGGCCGCCTGGCGGTGGAGACCGGCGTCTTTCCGCTATATGAGGTGGTGGAGGGTAAGTACTTTCTTACGGTGCAGCCTCCCAAGCTGCGGCCGGTCAAGGACTATCTCAGGCCCCAGGGCCGCTTCCGCCATTTGCGCGAGCCGGAGATCAACTTCATCCAGCAGCAGGTTCAAGCAAGGTACGAGCTCCTCTTACAAAAATGCCAGGCGCCGTTCCCGGAATTTGCCCCGGTGCATCTCCCCGAGGTAGGTTAAGATGATCAACCCAGAAAAATTCGACGTTATTCTGGCCCGCTATGAGGGCCAGCCCGCCAGCCTGATTCCGGTGCTCCAGGATATCCAGGACGAATTTAATTACCTGCCAAAGGAGGAATTGCAGGCGGTGGCCCAGCGGCTTCAGGTGCCGCTGACCCAGGTTTACAGCGTGGCCACTTTTTTCAAGATGTTTTCCCTGGAGCCCAAAGGCCGCCATCAGATTCTCGTCTGCCTGGGCACCGCCTGCCATCTCCGGGGCGGCCAGCGTCTGGTGGAGTACATGGGCCGCCGCCTGGGGGTCGAAGTGGGCCACACCACCGAGGATCTCAACTTCTCCCTGGAAACGGTGGGCTGCCTCGGGTCCTGCGCCCAGGCGCCGCTGATGAAGATCGATGACCGCTATTTTGGAAGCATGGCGGTGGACAAGATCACCAAGGTTCTGAAACCTTATAAGAAAACAGACAAAGATTGAGATCACCATATGCCTAAGTTTGAGACGATCAAGCAACTGGATGACTACCGCCAGCGGCTTCTGGCCGGCCGGGACCCTCAGGCGCTCCAGGTTCTGGTCTGCGGCGGTCCCGGATGCCTGCCCATGGGGAGCCAGGAGGTAGCGGCGGCCTTTCGGCAGGAACTCAGGCAGCGAGAGCTGGAAGCGCAGGTCACCTTGAAGGAAAGCGGCTGCCAGGGATTGTGCGCCAAGGCGGTTAAAGTAATGCTCCGGCCCCAGGAGATCACCTATCAGCAGGTGAAGCCCGAGGATGTCCCGGAGATCGTCGCAGAGACTCTAATCAACGGCCAGATCCTGGAACGCCTGTGCTTCCAAGGCGAAGGTGAAGGGGCCGTTCTCGCCAAAAAGTCCGAAATGGCCTTTTACCAGGGCCAGCAACTCCTGGTCCTGGGTAAAATGGACCTCATTGACCCCGCCAGTTTGGACGATTACCTGGCGGCCGGGGGTTATCAGGCCCTGGCGCAGGTCTTGGGGAACCTGACCCCCGGGGCGGTCATCGAGACCGTGGAACGGTCCGGCCTGCGGGGCCGGGGCGGCGCCGGCTTCCCCACCGGCCGGAAATGGCGTTTCTGTCGCCAAGCCGTCGGAGAGGTGAAATATATCATTTGCAACGGTGACGAAGGCGACCCGGGCGCCTTCATGGACCGGGCGGTAATGGAGGGCGACCCCCACGCCGTCCTGGAGGGCATGGTGATCGGCGCCTTTGCCATCGGGGCCAACCAGGGTTATATCTATGTCCGCCACGAATATCCCCTGGCGGTGAAGCGCCTGTACCTGGCCCTCGAACAGGCCCGGCAAGCCGGCCTGCTGGGTGACAATATCCTGGGGTCCGGGTTTAATTTCGACATCCAGCTCAACAAGGGAGCCGGGGCTTTTGTCTGCGGCGAAGAAACCGCGCTCATCGCCTCTGTGCAGGGCAATATCGGCGAACCCCGTACCCGGCCACCCTACCCGGCCCAGCACGGCCTTTGGGGCAAGCCCACGGTGATCAACAACGTGGAGACCTGGGCTAATGTCCCCCACATCATTACCCGGGGCGCCGACTGGTTCGCCGGAATTGGCACCGAGAAGAGCAAAGGCACCAAGGTCTTTTCCCTGGTGGGGGCGGTGAACCACACCGGCCTGGTGGAGGTGCCCATGGGCACCACTCTGCGGCAGATGGTCTTCGAGCTAGGCGGCGGCATTCGCGGCGGCGGAAAATTCAAGGCGATCCAGACCGGCGGCCCCTCCGGTGGCTGCATCCCCCCGCAGTTTCTCGAATTGCCGGTGGATTACGACAGCTTGCAATCCGTGGGCTCCATTATGGGCTCTGGCGGCATGATCGTCATGGACCAGAGCAATTGCATGGTGGACGTGGCCCGTTATTTTATGTCCTTCCTATACAACGAATCCTGCGGCAAATGCACCCCCTGCCGGGAAGGTACCAAGCAGCTCCTGGCGATCCTTACAGATATCACCCAAGGGAACGGCAAGGAAGAACACCTGGGTCTGCTGGAGGAACTGTGCACCATAATGCAGGACGCCTCCCTTTGCGGCCTGGGCCAGAGCGCTGCCAACCCAGTGCTGAGCACCATTAGGTACTTTAAGGACGAATATTTAGCCCATATTGTGGAGAAGCAGTGCCCGGCCCTGGTATGCAGGCGCCTGACCCCGGCGCCTTGCCAATTTGCCTGCCCGGCGGGCATCGATGTTCCGAGTTACATCGCCCTGATTGCTCAAGGGCGCTATGCGGAGTCCCTGAATATGATCCGGGAAGACAACCCCCTGCCTTCAGTGTGTGGCTATGTCTGTCCCGCCCCTTGCGAAGCTAAATGCCGCCGCGCCGAGATAGATCAGGCTTCCGGCATCAAATACCTGAAACGGTTTGTTTCTGATTTTGTCCGGACGCATGGCGAAGAGGGCCCGGTTGCCAATATCACCCGAGAGGAAAAAATAGCTATCGTGGGATCGGGCCCGGCCGGCCTCTCCGCCGCCTACTATCTGGCTCAGGAAGGTTATCCGGTGACGGTTTTTGAGGCCCTACCGGTGCTGGGGGGGATGGCCCGGGTAGGCATCCCCAGCTTTCGCCTCCCCAGGGAGGTTTTGGACTTTGACATCCAGGCCATTGCCCGAAAGGGGGTTACCTTTCAAACAAATACCCGCATCGGTAAAGAACTAACCCTCGATGACCTCAAGAAGCAAGGATACCAGGCATTTTTCCTTGCCAATGGGGCGCATCAGGATATCCGCCTGGGGGTGAAGGGAGAGGAATTCCCCGAAGTCTTATCCGGAGTGGCATTCTTAAGGCAAGTGGCCCTGGATCAAAAGGTTAAACTGGGGAAGCACCTGGCGATAATTGGCGGCGGGAACGCAGCCATGGATGCCGCCCGCACTGCAATCCGCCTGGGCAGCAAGGTAATCCTTCTTTATCGTCGGACCAGGGCCGAAATGCCAGCCTATGCCGATGAGGTAGCCCAGGCCCTGGAGGAAGGATTGCAGATTCGCTTTTTGACCCAACCCATCGAGATTTTAGGAAATGGTAAGGTTACGGGGATTGTCTGCCAGGACATGGAGTTGGGAGAGCCCGATGCCTCCGGAAGAAGGCGTCCGATTCCCATTCCCGGTTCGGAAACGACCTTGCCGGTGGATGGGGTGATCAATGCCATTGGCGAGATACCCGAGCCTTTGGCTATCTCCATGTCGGGGGAGAATCTGAAATTGACCCCCGCGGGGACCATTGCGGTGCATTCGGTTAATCTCTCCACCAACCTTCCCGGGGTCTTTGCCGGCGGCGACATCGTTACCGGACCGGCCAGCGTGGTCGAGGCCATCAAGGCTGGCAAACAGGCCGCCAGGTCAATCCACCGATATTTGCAGGGGCAACCCCTGGAAGAAAAGGCCCGCATTCCCATTCCCAGGATGCGGGTAGAGCAGGTTCAGATTCCCGAGGAGGAAAGGGGTTTACTGACCAGGGCCTCGATGCCGGAAGAAGCGGTACCTCAGCGGATCAAGGATTTCTGTCTGGTGGAATTGGGCCTGAGTGAATCTCAATGCAAATACGAAGCGATGCGCTGCCTGAGGTGTGATTTAACGGGTTAGAAGAGGTTAAGGAAGAAGCCTCCCTCCTTTAGGGGAGCAAGTTTGACGCTATCAAGGTAGAATCATGAACGAGGAAACGGTGCGCCTGACCATCGACGGCCTTTCGGTAAAATCCCTGCCCGGCCTCAGCCTTTTGCTGGCGGCGCGAGAAAATGGGATTGATATTCCCACCCTCTGTCACCATGACGACCTCAAGCCCGAGGGCCACTGCCGCCTGTGCTTGGTGGAAATCGGCCCCCCGGGCCACACCCGCCTGGTGAACTCCTGCACCTACCCGGTGGAGGAAGGGCTGTTCATTCAGACGCAATCCGAGCGGGTGCTGGCCTCCCGGCGCCTGGTGCTGGAGCTGCTGCTGGCCCAGGCCCCGGCGGCCGAACTGATCCGGGAGATGGCCGCGGAACTGGGGGTGTACGAAACCCGCTTCCAACCGGGACACCCCGAACAGCGCTGCATCCTCTGCGCCCAGTGCGTCCGCACCTGCCGGGAAGTGGTGGGGGTCGACGCCATCAGCATGACCTACCGCTCCCCGAAAAAGCAGGTGGCCACCCCTTTTAACGAACCCTCGGAGGCCTGTATCGGCTGCGGCTCCTGCGTCTTCGTCTGCCCCACCAGCGTCATCATGTATACGGAGAAGGACGGGGTCCGCACCGTCTGGGGCCGGCATTTCGAATTGCAGCCCTGCAAGGTCTGCGGCAATTACATCGCCCCCAAGGCCCAACTGGAACATTGGGCCAAAATCACCGGCGACCCGGTGGAGAGCTTTTTCGTCTGTCGGGATTGTCGTAAGTAGTCGTAAATAAGAGAATAATTCGAGCTAGAAGCGAGGGGGTTTGAAAATCGCGACCCCGGTTGACAGATTTCGCCGCCGGTAATCCAGCAGATGGCCGCGGAACTGGGGGTATACGAAACCCGCTTCCAACCGGGACACCCCGAACCGCGCTGCATCCTCTGCGCCCAGTGCGTCCGCACCTGCCGGGAAGTGGTGGGGGTCGACGCCATCAGCATGACCTACCGCTCCCCGAAAAAGCAGGTGGCCACCCCTTTTAACGAACCCTCGGAGGCCTGTATCGGCTGCGGCTCCTGCGTCTTCGTCTGCCCCACCAATGTCATCATGTATACGCAGAAGGACGGGGGCCGCACTATCTGGGGCCGGCATTTCGAATTGCAGCCCTGCAAGGTCTGCGGCAATTACATCGCTCCCAAGGCCCAACTGGAACATTGGGCCAAAATCACCGGCGCCCCGGTGGAGACCTTTTTTGTCTGTCGGGATTGTCGGTAGCTAAAGGGAATAATGAGATTCAAAAAGCTAAGCGGTCGGTCCCCTGGCGAAGGCGGCTCCAAAAAGATCAGGCTCCAGCAAACGTAGATTGCTTGCTGGACTGGGAGCCGGCCTCTGAACAGGACGAGGCCCCCGATGAGGCTTTCATCTGGTACGATGTGCCCCTTTCCTTCGATCCCCGGTGCTGTACAGTTTCTTAACAGTACTGCTCAAAACTTATACAATCCTTCTAAATTAATGGAATAGAAGACCTAAGGGCGGCTCAAAGGGAAGCAGACCAAGAAGCTTAACAGGGGGCACATATCCTGGAGTTTAAGGCAAATTCAAATTCCGATAATTTGTCTGTCTTGTTGTGGCCTCAGTTTGCGACCTCCAAGTTCACTACGGCTGGCAATGTTTGCTGCTTTTGATCTTGGCATGGATATTGTAGTTATTTTCTGGCGACAGACCATTCAGCTACTCCCTAAATTGGAGAGCACCTGCTTTATTACGTGGTTCGAAATGAAGGAGGCTGGTTATGAAAACGAACGGCGAGGAGAAAGGCCAGGGGGTCCAGGTTTTTTCCATGAGCGAGAACCAGTGTATCTGGATGAAGGCCGGAGTGGTAAATTTCAAAATCTGCGAAAATGCCTTCGATTGCACTTCCTGTGCCTTTGATAAGGGAATCAGCAGGAAATCGGTGCAAAAACCAACGGCCCTGGTCAGTTGGAAAGAAGTCATGCAGAATCCCAATTTAAATCAACAATGCAGGCACATGCTGACGGGCCGGGTCATTTTGAAATTATGCATCCACAACTATGAATGTCAAAACTGTGCCTACGATCAACAGATCTGTGAATACGACCAACTTCTGGCTGAAGAGGGCCTGTCGGCTCATGCCGCTGTTCCGGTTAACAAGGTTGCCGGCTTTATGGTTGCCGATGGCTATTACTACCAAAAAGGTCACAGTTGGGCGCGGATAGAGCATGGAGGATTCGTACGCCTGGGGATCGATGATTTTGCCTGGAGGCTGCTCGGCCCCACCGATTTCTCTCTTCCGAAAATCGGCACCAAGTTAAAGCCGAATCAGCCAGGTTGGTCTGTGAAGAGGAACGGGATGACCGCCGAAGTTCTCACGCCCATGAGTGGCGTCGTGATGGCTACCAATCAAGCCGCGTTGAAGCAGCCTGATCTTTATAAAAAAGACCCTTATGGAAAAGGCTGGCTGGTAGTCATTGACCCGGTCGGCGGCCTGAAAAACAAAACCAGGAGTCTGCTGTTTGAACAGAAGGCGATTTCCTGGCTCAATGCGGAGGCAAAAAAGCTTGATGAAATCTTGATGAATGTCTATGGAGTCCCGCTTGCTGCAACAGGTGGTGAAATTGTCGATGATATATGGGGGAACTTGCCTGGTGTCAAGTGGGAAGACCTCGTCCATGAGTTTCTTCTCACCTAAGTCTCCCCAGAATGATGGCGCTGGCGGTTTCTCATGCTTTGGTGAAGCATAAAATTGCAGCGCTCACAAAAAAGGATGTCCAACTCGTCCAGGTGGTTGAGTCCGTTGCTGATTCGCATGAGGCATTTGGGGTTCTCACAATGGTATAGGGAAAAAGTGTGAGCAATCTCGTGGAGGGCGACCTTGGCCAGACGTTCATAATAGATGCCCTCCGAAGCCATCATCCCGTCTTCCATGCGCTTTAGGCGGAAATCGGAGATAATCGCCAGGTTTAGCCCCAACTCCGCTTGACCAAATACAAAGGTTAGTATTGGCGTGCAAAGGTCCACGTCCGTAACGGCAAGGATGCGGGAGTGGGAAAAGGAAAATCGGGCCAGGTACTTCAGGACAAGTCCGGCATCATACTGATATCGATGGCGCTGAAACGCTTCTTCCGGGATCGCCATCGCAGGCAGCATCTCGACAGGGGCTTCCAACATCGCCTGAATGTTCGCGGCTATCACCCGGAGCGCCGTATGCGATATCTGGCCCATCTTTGTCAGAGCGATTGAGGGACCATACGATCTTCTTCTTTGCTGTGACGGCATATCGAGTGGCCTAAGAGAATGCCCAGGTCAGCCCTAAGGCATAACGGTCCCTCTGCTCCTGGTACCTGAACCCTTTCCGTTTGCCTCAAGCAGGTAACAGCCATGGCCAGTCCATCGGCTGCCCGCCCAGGTACCCTATTTTTTTCAACAGGATGAACTGGCACCCCACAAAGGCGTCTGGCTGCGCGGCAATGTGCTCCCTCGCAGGGTAGGCAATATCTTTAGGACGGAGTATTTTTAGGGACGAAAGGCCGATAAAGGGGAAATTCCACCACGAATGTGGTCCCTCTTTTGCTCGTTTCCTTTACCCAGATACGTCCCTGGTTTTCTTTGACTATTCCATAAGCGGTGCTCAAGCCCAACCCTGTACCTTTTCCTGGTGCTTTGGTGGTAAAAAACGGATCGAATATCAGGGCGAGATCCGTTTTCGGAATACCCCGCCCCGTGTCGGAAACTTCGATACAGGCTCTTTGCCCGGGCTCGTTAAGATAAGTCCGAAGCGTCATGGTTCCTTCATGGTCTATGGCGTCCACGGCATTCATGACGAGATTAACAATCACCTGGCCCAGTTGATCTCTATCGCCTTCGATTAGTAAGATATCGTCCGAAAGCTCTTTCCTGATTTGGATACCCATGAAAAAGTTTTGGTCACGAATGAGATCCAAGCCATGCTCAAGAAGCGTATTGACGTGCAGGATTTCTTTGCCCTTGCCGTGGATTTCCTGTCTACTATAGGCAAGCAGGTTCTTGATAATTTTGCCGCACCTTTTGGCGTCTTCATAGATGCATGATAAACTGCGCCGCCGGGGATCATCCTTTTCGAGTGTCTGCAGTAAAAGATCAGAATAGAAAATAATTCCAGTGAGGGGATTGTTTATCTCATGAGCGACCCCGGCTGCGAGCTGACCCAGGGAAGCCATTTTTTCCGCTCGGGAGATCCGTTTGACCAATTCCTGCATGGCTTGCTCACGTTTGAGCTCCTCTCTTAAATCATTAAATAACCCGAAGGTGCCAATTTCCTGATCGCCCTCGTAAATGATGGAGATAGTGAGATCCACCGGGATCTCCTCACCTCGAGCATTAATAATGGTAAATCGCCTGAGGTGCAGCTTGCCTTTGCCTCCCTTCCTTCCGTCCCTCATAATTTTCATAATCTCCCTTGCCTGCCCCGGGAGGTAAAGTTCTTTGGTGGTTATTCTTTCATGTGCCTCCATAAACGAATATCCCGTGAGTTCCTCGGCCGCGGGGTTCATGATCATAATTCTGCCTTCGAGATCTGCGGCTATGATAGCAGTGCTTGAACCCTGTATGACTTTTTGGGTAAAGTATCTGGCCTTCGAGAGTTCTCGCTCGAGCATCTTTAATTGCGGGACATCATGAATACTTTCCACTATATAACGAACCTCGCCGGCCTCATCGAGGATCGGGGAGAATACACGATTTTCCCATTTTTCTATTCCCTCACCGGTTATCACATGCTCCAGGGTGGAATGTCCACGACGGTCCGCCAGAACCTGAGCGAGAGCGCAGGTTTTCAGGGGACAAGGCTCCACCGAGTGGTAGAAGAAATCGTGACAAGTCTTGCCGACTATTTCCTTCTTATTGGAACTGAACTTCTCCAGGAAATTAGTGTTCACGTCCACCACGATCTTATTGGGTTTCAGGATCAGGGTAGGAATAGAAAGGGAGTCGAAAAGTCTGATTTTCCACTCGTTCAAAATTTTCATTTTCGTCTTACCGCCGCCAGTTTCGTTGATATTCAAACTTGCGGGCCATTAGTCCTTTTGATAGTAGCACTAAGGTTGTAATGTCTAATTTTGCTGTGGAGGGTAACCCTGCTAATTTCCAGAGCCTCCGCTGCTTTTGAGATGTTCCACCCATAAAGGTTGAGAATCCGCTCTATATGTTGTTTCTCGTTCTCTCTCAACGATTGCGGCATGTCCTGGGCTGATGATCTAAAGAGAAAGGCAAAATCATCTTTGGTAAGGTAGCGTCCTTTGGCCAGCACGACGGCACGTTCAACTGCATTTTCCAACTCCCGGACATTTCCGGGCCATGGATAATTTTTAAGAGCATTGATGGCTTGCTGACTAATCCCCACCACCGGTTTATTTGTTTCCTTTCGGAGACGTTCCAGAAAGTGCTGGGCCAACACGGGAATATCATCGATTCGAGCTCGCAGAGGTGGAATTTCTAGATCGATGACATTCAACCGGTAATAGAAATCCTGACGGAAGGCGCCGCGCTCGATTTCCTTGGCAAGATCCCTATGCGTGGCGCAGATGAGGCGAAAATCAACCGGAATCTTCGCGGTCCCGCCTACACGATGGAAGGTTTTTTCCTGCAGAACGCGAAGAAGATCGATCTGCATCTTTAAAGGGATTTCGCCGACCTCGTCCAGAAAGAGGGTCCCTCCCTGCGCCATCTCCAGCCGCCCTTTTTTGGCCCCTCTTGCCCCGGTAAACGCCCCACTCTCGTGTCCGAACAGCTCGCTTTCCAGTAGCGTCTCGGTAAAGCCCCCACAGTTTATGGGGATAAAGGGCCCGGCGCGGCGCTCCCCCGAGATATGAATCGCCTTCGCCACCAGCTCCTTGCCGGTGCCCGTTTCGCCTCGCAGCAGCACCGGTGAATCGAAGGTTGCCACCTGTTCGATCAACTTAAACAGTTGCTGCATGCAATGCGATGCTCCCAGCATGTCATCGCAGCGCATCCGGGATGCCACCTGCTCTCGCAGGATCACATTTTCTTCCAGAATTTTTTTCTGTTGAAGGAGTCTTTCCAAGAGGGCGACCAAGTCTCCGGGTTCGAAGGGCTTCGTGAGATAGTCGCAAGCTCCACGTTTCATGGCGTCAATCGCAGTTTCAATCGACCCATAAGCTGTAATCATGACCACCATTGAGTTTGGGCAGTTCGTCTTGACGTTATCGAGCACTTCGAAACCGTCCACATCGGGCATTTTGATGTCGAGGAAGATGAAATCATAGTCCTTCTTGTCCACCATCTCGAGAGCAGACCGGCCCCCATCGGCACCTTCCACGTCATAGCCCGACTTCCTGAACCAGTCCACCAGGGATTCCCGCACAATCATTTCATCATCGACAACAAGTATCTTCCATCTTCCACTCATAAATCACCTTCTCCAAAATGTTGAATCCCCGCGAGAATGGCACGATGAGCTGCGAATCGCCTCCACCGTTCGAATTGGAACCATTCCCATGAATGAATCCGCATCTAATATCATTATGCCCTATCTTATTCCAAAATCAATACCCGTTACTCCCCGGCGGTCACCTTGCCGCCAGAAACTCCCGGCCAGACCGCCGACACCCCCAACCCGGATAATTCATGAAATTCTCAAGCGTCAGGAAATCAAGACGGGATTCCATGGCTGGAAATACACTCTGCTTTTTCAACATAACGATATATTGCAATTATATCAATAGGATAAGCCACTTTTTAAAAAGTTGATGAATAAAGTGGGCTAAATGAGCAGTAACCAATTTAGCTGTCGGTCAGGTTTAATCTTTGCCAATAGGATGCCTGCGCACTCCCTTTTCTTGACCCCTGGCCCAAATCCGCCTTGATTTCTCCCCAAACCCCGGCGCAGTTTATTATTTCCCCTCGACCCATTAAGTTCATCAGGGCGGCCGCCATCCTGTCCGGGTCGAATTGCCTCACCTTGAATCAAGCATCCTTAGATAAAGCTGAAAAAGCTCGCCCCGGCCCGGTCCTTTTAGCATGGGCCGGGGAGCAGGCCGAAGGCAAGAGGCTGGCCTGCCACCCTGAGGCGTAAAGATGGGTTGAAATTCTTAAACCACTTAGGTTAAATTTATTAGGATAAAAATGAGGCAATCATCTCTGCAAGGTAAGATTTTTCTGGAAGGCGCTATGCCTTGGCGGCAGGTGGGCTCCGGTAAAAGGGCTCAGCCCGCCTGGCTGAACTGTCTGTCGTGCTCTTCTTATTCTTGGCTGGGTTGTCCGGACCGCCTTGGCCGCACCCGGGCCGAGCGAGGTGATCATCTCTAATTATCCGGGGCTTGCTCTGGCCGATTTTCTTCATTTGACTTGTTATTATGGAGTAGGGCTGCATGCCGTGAGGTTATTATTTTGACGCGCAGACGAACTGACGAGAAAAAAGGGGGATCGCCGCGAATTCTGTCCGGGGATTTGCTCAGGCGCTGGTGGTTTTGGCTGCTGGCGGCCAGTCTCCTGGGGATTGTGGCCTACACCCAGTTAACCAGGTCGGGCCAGACGGTGGGAAGCTCAACCAAGGCAGGGTCCAGCCCGGCGCAACCGAGTGTGCCCGTGACCGCGGTGGCGGCTAAAAAAGGGGACATCGGCATCTATCTCATCGGGCTGGGCACCGTCACCCCGATAGCTACCGTCACCATCCACACCCGGGTAAATGGCGAACTGATGAAGGTGAACTACAAGGAGGGCCAGATCGTCCCCAAAGGTTACCTCCTGGCGGTGGTCGACCCGCGGCCCTATGAGGCCGCATTGCTCCAGGCTCAGGGACAGCTGGCCCGCGATAAGGCCCTGCTGGCCGACGCCAGGCTGGACCTGGAGCGCTACCGGATTCTGGCCCAGCAGGATTCCATCGCCAAACAACAATATGACACCCAAAGGTACCTGGTGAAGCAGGATGAAGGAATCGTCAAGTTGGACCAGGGAAACCTCGACAGCGCCAAAGTAAACGTCGTTTACACGCGCATCACCGCCCCGGTCAGCGGGCGCATCGGCCTGCGGCTGGTGGATCCCGGTAACATCGTGCAAACCACCGATACCACCGGGATCGCGGTCATCACCCAATTGGAACCGATAACCGTGATCTTTACCATCCCCGAGGATAATCTTCCCGCGGTGTTCGATAAACTCAAAGCCGGAGCGCGCCTGCCGGTGGATGCTTATAATCGCGAGCAAACCAAGAAACTCGCCGCCGGGTCTTTGTTAACCATGGACAACCAGATTGATCCGAACAGCGGCACGGTCCGCCTCAGGGCGGAATTCCCCAACAAAGACCATGGGCTCTTTCCCAACCAGTTCGTGAATGCCCGCCTGCTGCTGGACACCAAGCGAGGGACCATACTGGTGCCGACCGCCGCCATCCAGCGGAGCCCCCAGGCGACATTCGTCTATCTGGTAAAGGCCGATCAAACCGTCACGGTACGCCCGGTGCGCCTCGGGCCCACCGAAGCAGATACGGCCTCCATTGACGAGGGCCTCTCCCCTGGCGACCTCGTGGTAGTGGAAGGCGCGGAGAGGCTGCGGGAAGGCAGCAAAGTGCAGTTAAAAGGTCAAGGGTCTGGCAGTTCGCCCAAAGGCAATTAATGAATCCTTCCCGTCTCTTCATCCTGCGTCCCGTAGCCACCACCCTGCTGATGGCCGCCATTTTTCTAACCGGCGCCGTAGCGTACTACCAGTTGCCGGTTTCCGCCCTGCCCCAGGTGGACTATCCTACCATCCAGGTGCTTACTTTTTTTCCGGGCGCCGGCCCTGAGGTCATGGCCTCCTCCGTTACCGCCCCGCTAGAGCGCCAGTTCGGACAAATGCCGGGGCTCAAGCAAATGATTTCCACCAGTTCCGAAGGCAGTTCAGTCATCGTCCTGCAATTCAGTCTGAACCTCAGCCTGGACGTGGCCGAACAGGAGGTCCAGGCAGCCATCAATGCCGCGGCTACCTTCCTGCCACCAAACCTGCCCAATCCTCCAGTTTACAGCAAGGTCAATCCGGCGGATGCCCCCATCCTCACCCTGGCTCTCACTTCCGAGACTTTGCCGCTGCCCAAAGTCGAGGACCTGGCGGATACCCGGCTGGCCCAGAAAATCTCCCAACTGACGGGGGTGGGGCTGGTCAGCATCAGCGGCGGGCAGAGGCCGGCCGTGCGGATTCGGGCCAACCCTACCGCCCTGGCCGCCTATAACCTGACCCTGGAAGACCTGCGCACCGCCATCGCTAATGCCAACACCAACGAGGCGAAGGGCGCCTTTGACGGTCCGAGGCAGTCAGCCATCATTGGGGCGAACGATCAGCTTTTTTCCGCCAATGAATACCTGCCGCTAATCGTCGCCTATGTCAACGGCGCCCCGGTGAAGCTGAGCGACGTGGCTGACGCCATTGACGATGCCGAAAATGTGAATGAGGCGGCCTGGATGAATGATGTCCCGGCGGTGATCGTCAACATTCAGCGGCAGCCGGGCTCCAATGTCATCGAGGTGGTCGATCGGGTGAAAAGGCTGCTGCCGCAGTTGGAAAGCGCGCTGCCGCCGACGGTGCACGTCTCCATTCTGACCGACCGCACCACGACCATCCGGGGTTCGGTCGAGAGCGTGCAGGTCGAGATGATGCTGGCCGTGGCCCTGGTGATCCTGGTGATCTTTCTGTTTCTGCGAAACCTCCCGGCCACGGTCATCCCCAGCGTGGCCGTGCCCCTTTCCCTGGTGGGCACCTTCGGGGTCATGTACCTGGCGGGATTCAGTCTGAACAACCTCTCGCTCATGGCCCTCACCATATCCACCGGCTTTGTGGTGGATGACGCCATCGTGATGATTGAAAATGTCGCCCGGTACATCGAACAGGGAGAGTCGCCCCTGCAAGCGGCCCTCAAAGGCTCGGAGCAGATCGCCTTCACCATCGTGTCCCTGACCGTCTCCCTCATCGCCGTGCTGATTCCGGTCCTGTTCATGGGCGAGGTGGTGGGCCGGCTTTTCCGCGAGTTCGCCGTTACCCTCGGGGTGACGATTCTCATCTCAGCAGCGGTGTCCCTCACCCTGACCCCCATGATGTGTGCCCGGATACTGCACCACACCCCTCAGGAGCAGCAAAGCCGGCTCTTTCGCGCTTCCGAGCGGATCTACGACCGGATCATCGATTTTTACGCCTCGACGCTCCGTTGGGTCCTGAAGCATCAGACGGGGACCCTGCTGGTGGCGGTGGCTACCCTGTTCATGACGGTATTCCTGTACGTCGTCGTTCCCAAGGGCTTTTTTCCGGTGCAAGATACCGGCATTATCCTGGGCATCTCGGAGGCTTCCCAAAGGATCTCGTTCACGGCCATGGCGGAGCGGCAACAGGCCCTGGCCCGGATGATCCTGCAGGACCCGGCAGTGGAGAACCTCTCCACCTTCATCGGCGTTGACGGCACTAATACCACCCTCAATAGCGGCCGGGTCCTCATCAACCTTAAGCCGCTGGCAGAGCGGAAAGCGAACGCCAGTGAGATCATCCGCCGTCTGCAGCCCAAGCTCGCCAAACTCGAGGGCATCATGCTTTATATGCAGCCGGTGCAAGACCTCACGGTGGAGACTCGCGTCACCCGGACCCAATACCAGTACAGCCTCGAAGATCCTAACGCCAACGAATTGTACACCTGGACCCCCAGGCTGGTGAACGCCCTCCAGGAACTTCCGGAACTGCGGGACGTCAGCAGCGACCAGCAGGACCAGGGGCTGCTGGTCTCCCTTAGCATCGACCGCAGCACGGCCTCGCGTCTGGGCATCACCCCGCAGCTCATCGATGATACCTTATACGACGCCTTCGGCCAGCGCATCGTGTCAACGATCTTCACCCAGTTGAACCAGTATCGCGTTATCCTGGTGGTCAAGCCCGACTTCCAACAAACCCCCCACAAACTGGAGGACATTTATATCCGCAGCGCCAGCGCCGGCAAAGTGCCCTTGAGCGCCATTACCCGGGCCGAAGAGACGACCGGCCCGCTCGTTTTCAGCCATCAGGGGCAGTTTCCGGCCACCACCCTCTCTTTCAATCTGGCCCCGCGGGCCTCCCTGGGTGAAGCGGTGCAATCTATAGAGGCCGCTTCCCAGAAGCTGGGACTGCCGACCAGCATCCAGGGCAGTTTTCTGGGGACAGCCCAGGCCTTCCAGGCCTCGCTGGTCAACGAACCGATGCTGATCCTGGCGGCTCTGGTGACGGTCTACATCGTCCTGGGGGTGTTGTACGAGAGCTATATCCATCCCATTACCATTATCTCCACCCTGCCTTCGGCCGGCGTCGGCGCCCTCCTCGCCCTGCTCCTCTGCCGGACGGATTTCAGTGTTATTGCCCTCATCGGTATCATTCTGTTGATCGGCATCGTCAAGAAAAACGGGATCATGATGGTGGATTTTGCCCTGGATGCCGAACGCCGGGAAGGGAAGCCCCCGGAGGAGGCCATCTATCAGGCCTGCCTGTTGAGATTCCGGCCCATCATGATGACGACCATGGCGGCGCTGCTGGGGGCGCTGCCCCTGGCCATTGGAACCGGATTGGGGTCTGAGTTGCGCCACCCCCTCGGCATTTCCATCGTCGGCGGGATGATTTTCAGCCAGGCGCTCACCCTCTATACGACTCCGGTCATCTATCTCTGGTTCGATCGGCTGGCAAGACGCCTGGGTAAAGCCCGCCCTGAAGAGCAGCCGCAGGGGGGCCATTTTACGGAACCGGCATGAATATCTCGGCCCTCTTCATCAAGAGACCGGTGGCAACGACGCTGCTGACGATCGGCATGACGCTCGCCGGGATTCTGGCCTTTCGTTTCCTGCCCGTATCGCCCCTGCCTCAGGTGGACTTTCCCACCATCCAGGTGACGGCCAATCTTCCGGGGGCGGAGCCCGAGACCATGGCGACCTCGGTGGCGGTCCCGTTGGAACGGCAACTCGGGCACATTGCCGGGGTAACCGAGATGACGTCGTCCAGTGTCCTGGGGGTAACGAACATCGTCTTGCAATTCGAGTTGAGCCGCGACATCAACGGGGCGGCCCGGGATGTCCAGGCAGCCATCAATGCGGCCCGCAGCTACTTGCCCACGAATCTGCCCAGCAACCCCACCTACCGCAAGGTCAATCCCGCCGATGCCCCGATTCTCATCCTGGCCCTCACCTCAGACACGGCAGACCGGGCGAAGATGTATGATGCCGCCTCCACCATTCTCTCGCAAAAGCTCTCCCAGGTGGAAGGGGTCGGACAGGTTTTCGTGGGGGGCGGCTCGCTCCCGGCGGTCCGGGTGGAGCTGAACCCTACCACCGTGCAAAAGTACGGAATCGGCCTGGAAGAGGTGCGCACTTTCATGACCAACACCAGCGTGAACCGGCCCAAGGGACATCTGGCGGATGCCGCCATCTCCCGGGAGATCGTCGCCAACGATCAACTGTTCAAGGCCGCGGAGTACCGGGATCTCGTGGTGGCCTACCGCAACGGCGCCCCGGTGCGGTTGGCGGATCTGGGCGAGGTGGTGGATTCCGTGGAGGATGTGCGCGCCGCGGGATTGTTGAACGGCAAGCCCGCGGTAATGGTGGTCATTTTCCGGTCGCCGAACGCCAACATCATTGAGACGGTGGACCGGATCCGCGGCCTGCTGCCGCAACTATCGGCCGCCATCCCCCGGGATATCGATATCACCGTCACGGTGGACCGCAGCCCCCCGATCCGCAGTTCCCTCAAGGACGTGGAATATACCCTGCTGCTCTCGGGCACCCTGGTAATCCTCGTGGTCTTCGCCTTTTTGCGGAGTGTACGGGCTACCGTCATCCCGGGGGTGGCGGTGCCGGTTTCCCTCATCAGCACCTTCGGGATCATGTATCTCTGCGGCTACAGTTTGAACAACCTTTCCCTCATGGCCCTCACCATCGCCACGGGCTTTGTGGTGGACGATGCCATCGTGGTGATCGAGAACATCACCCGCTATCTCGAAAAAGGAGAGCCCCCCCTGCGGGCGGCGTTCCTGGGAGCCCAGGAGATCGCCTTCACGGTCCTGTCCATGAGCATCTCTCTTGTCGCCGTCTTCATTCCGCTACTTTTGATGGGAGGCATGGTGGGCCGCTTGTTTCACGAGTTCGCCGTGACGCTCTCCGCGGCCATCCTTGTCTCTCTCGTGGTGTCCCTGACCACCACGCCCATGATGTCTGCGGCGCTCCTCAAGCCGGAGAAAGAGCGCGGCCATGGGGCCCTTTACCGGGCCAGCGAGCGGGTGTTCGAACTGTTGCGCCGCACCTACGAAAGAACCCTGCGCTGGGCCTTGCGTCATTCTCGATTTATGCTCACTCTGATGCTGCTTACCGTGGTGGTGAATGTCGGCCTGTTCGTTTACATTCCCAAGGGGTTCTTCCCCGAACAGGATATCGGGCGAGTCACCGGCACTATCATGGCATCCCAGGACATCTCCTTTCAGGCCATGAGGGAGAAGCTGCTTGAGGTGGTAAACATCATCAGGAGTGACCCGGACGTCAGCGACGCCTTGGGATTCACCGGCGGCGGAGGCGGCGCCACCACCAATATTGCGCGCATTTATATTTCCTTAAAGCCCTTTGAGCAACGGCATGCCGGGGTGCGCCAGATAATTGCCCGGCTGCGGCCAAAGCTCGCCCAGGTGGTGGGGGCCCCCACCTTCATGCAGCCGGTTCAGGACTTGCGGATCGGGGGCTTGGGCAGCGCCGCGCTTTATCAGTTCACCCTCCGGGGAGAAAACCTCAAAGACCTGAACCACTGGGGGCCCCGAGTGTTGGAGAAACTCCGCACCTTGCCGCAGTTGGTGGATGTCAACAGCGATCAACAGGATAGGGGGTTTCAGGCCTATCTGGTCATCGACCGCGACACCGCCTCCCGGCTCGGCCTCACGGCTCAGCTTATCGACAGCACCCTTTACGACGCCTTCGGGCAGGAGCAGGTGGCGATCACTTACACCCAGCTGAACCAGTACCACGTGGTGATGGAGGTGGCCCCCCCCTACTGGCAGCGCCCTGAGACTCTCAGGGAGATCTACATCCAAACCCCCAATGGAGCCGAGGTGCCGCTGAGCGCCTTCACCCGTTACGAGCCCACCAACACGCCGCTCTCCGTGAACCACCTGGGGCAATTTCCGGCGGTCACCACCTCCTTTAATCTGCGTCGGGGAGCAGCCCTGGGGGAGGCGGTGGATGCCATCGAGTCGGCCATAAAAGAATTGGGGCTGCCGGGCACCATCCGGGGAACCTTCCTGGGAACCGCCCAGGCCTTCCAGGCCTCATTGGCCAACGAGCCCTATCTGATCCTGGCGGCGCTTTTGGCGGTCTACATGGTGCTGGGGATATTGTACGAGAGTTACATCCACCCCATCACCATCCTTTCCACCCTACCCTCGGCGGGGGTGGGAGCCCTTTTCGCTTTGCTGCTTTGCCGCACCGACTTGAGCATTATTGCCATCATTGGCATCATTCTCCTGATTGGGCTCGTCAAGAAAAACGGCATCCTGATGGTGGACTTTGCCCTGGAGGTGGAGCGCCAGGAAGGGAAGCCACCGGAAGAGGCAATCTATGAGGCCTGTCTCTTGCGCTTCCGCCCGATCATGATGACCACCATGGCGGCGCTGCTGGGGGCGCTGCCCCTGGCGCTGGGAGGGGGAGTGGGCTCCGAACTGCGCCGCCCCCTGGGCATCTCCATCGTCGGCGGCCTGATTTTCAGCCAGATGCTCACCCTCTATACCACCCCGGTGATCTATCTTTATCTGGACCGCTTCCGGCTGTGGGTTAATCGGCTCCGCAGCAAGGCTAAAGCCATGGTTAAACAAAATTTCCTCGCCCCTCCGAAGGGAGAAGGCCAGGCAGAACCCAGGTAGAACCGCGGCCCGCGGCGGTTCCAGGGCCGGCGCAGGCCTCGGCTCTACCAAGGATTTTCCGGTATCGAGGATTTTAGGGAGGCTTAAATCTATGTGGCCAGGCAAAAAGACAGTTTTTGGAGGAGGCACCGCGCCAGGGCGGATTGCCCTGACGAGGCTTGCCGGCGGATTGCTCCTGTTGGCCGGTTGCTCGGTGGGTCCGGATTATGTCAGGCCTCCCGCTCCGGTTCCCCCCGCTTACAAAGAGAATGTCGGCTGGAAGGTGGCCCAGCCCCGGGATGAGCTGCCCCGGAGCAATTGGTGGGAGATCTATAATGATAGCCCATTGAACGCCCTGGAAGAACAGGTTGACATCTCAAACCAGAACATCGCCGCGGCGGAGGCTAATTTCCGCCAAGCCCTGGCGCAGATTCAGGTGGCCCGGGCCGCCTATTTCCCCACGGTCACCGGGGGGGCCAACTGGCTGCGCTTCCTAAATTCGGCAAACCTCTCGCCCGGGGCCCGGAGCGCCTCGGTGGGCACGGCACCCGGAGTGTCCGGAAGTTCCGCCGGCGGGACAGGCACTGGGGCCTTCGCAAGCCAGACCTTGTCGAACTACCTGCTGACCCTCAACGCCTCTTGGGAATTGGATATCTGGGGCCTGGTGCGCCGCACCGTGGAGGCCAGCAAGGCCACCGCCCAGGCCAGCGCCGGCACCCTGGAAGGGGCTCGCCTGAGCGCCCAAGCCACCCTGGCCCAAAGCTATTTTCAGTTGCGCTGCCTGGATGAGCAAAGGCGCCTCCTGGACGATATCACCCTCTCCGACCAAAAAATTCTCGACCTGACCAAGAACCGCTACGCCCAAGGCGTCGCCGCCCGGAACGACGTGGCCCTGGCGGAAACCGCGCTCAAGAACACCCAGGCCCAGGCCGTCGGCCTCGGGGTCCAGCGGGCCCAACTGGAGCACGCCATCGCCACCTTGATGGGGAAGCCGGCCTCGGTATTCTCCATTCCCAAAGTGCCGATAAACCTGGGCATTCCGCCTATTCCCGCCGGGCTGCCTTCGGAACTCCTGGAACGCCGCCCCGATATCGCCACCGCCGAAAGAAATATGGCCGCGGCCAATGCCCAAATCGGGGTGGCCCTGGCCGCCTATTATCCCACCATTACCCTCACCAGCGCCGGAGGATTTCAAGCCTACGACGTGGCAAAGTGGTTCCTCTGGCCCAGCCGCTTCTGGTCCCTGGGCGCGTCGGCGTTGGAGACCCTGTTTGAGGGCGGCTTGCGGGCCGGGCAGACCGCCGCCGCCCGGGCGGCCTATGACTCCAATGTGGCCACCTATCGCCAGACCGTGCTTAACGGGTTTCAGCAGGTGGAAGACAACCTGGCGGCCCTGCGCATTCTGGAGGAAGAGGCCAAGGTGCAGGACGAGGCGGTCAAGGCCGCGAGATTATCCGTCATCCTGAGCACCAACATGTATCATGCCGGGACTATCAGCACCCTTGACCTCCTGGTGGTGGTAACGGCGGCCCGGAACAACGAAATAACCGCGGTCACCATCCTGAGCTCCCGGATGAGCGCCAGCGTCCAATTGATCATGGCCCTGGGCGGGGGCTGGAAATCTTCCGACTTGCCTGACGTCGGCCAAAGACCTCCGGAGGCGCGGCCCGATGATCAGGCGATAGCCAGCGGCGCCGAACCTGAACACTACGTAGGTTTGAGCCGCCAAGAGGGCAGGTAATCAAAGAATATCTGCCTACCTTAGCAGCTCTTCAAGTTGCTCCAGATTGAAAGAGGTCTCGTGAGCCTGCGACATCCATCTGGCGCAGCGATTCGCATTCAAGGGAATTCCAATAGGTGAGATGCCGGTGCGGAGGCACAGCCTCATGCCCATGGCAAGCTCGGGGATACAGGCGATTCCCAGCGCCCCGATGCTGGGATGCTCCTGCTTGAGTCTTCTAAAGAGCCTCTCCTGGTCTATTTCCACCGAAATATAAGGTTTGATGCCGTATTTCTCGAGAAGGACGCTCCCCAAGCGGATTAAGCAGTCCTCGGTGCAACCCTGGCACACTGCCTCGATGTCCCCCTTTACCGAGCGGCAATCCGGCCTGAAGTCGCGCAGACAATGGGCGATAAGGGCGAACTTGTATTCGGAGCGCTTGAACTCTTCCCGGTAGATTCGGTTCACCAATTCGATCTCCAGCATATACCGGTGATATTTCTCCTCCGTCGTGGTAAGCGTGGGGTCAAGCCTCTGGGCGTAGGGCAAGCTTTTCAAGTGGTTGGAAACCTTCTGGGTATAGCTGGACAATGACTGCCTGAGGGTCTCTCTAACGAACCGGAGGGTCCTCCGGTCGGCCCCCGTGGTTTTCCAGCCCGAAAGAAAGGCCTTTTTTCCTCCTTGCTGTATCAGGGCCAAAAGCCTTTTTTCGTCAGGGCAGCGCCGGAGGAACATATCTGCCAGGCGCTTTATTTCGGCGAAGTAACGTTCGCTATCGTCGTCCTCCGCAAACAGTGAGTAAGTTTTCCCCTGGACCGGGGTGTAGAGCTTTCCGTGATCTGGCAAGGCTTTCAAAATCTTCTCTAAATTGCCGGAACTGCTGGCCCCATCAGGATAATCCCTTGTCCGCCTTTGTTTTTCCGGGGCGGCGCTGGCCCTCTTCAGTTTTCAGGGATAGGTCTGGAGGGTCGGCATGATCAAGAGCTCCTGGGCGTTGACGTTGGCCGGCTGGGCGAAGGCATATATCAGGGCGTTGGCGATGTCCTCGGGCTTGAGGGCTTCAAGCCGGTTGCGGCGGGCCTTCATCTCCTCTTTGGGAATGTTGTGCCCCCAGTTGGTGTGAACCGCCCCGGGCTCGAGGAGCGAAACCCGGATGCCCTCGGGGCCGAGCTCCTTCCGCAGGGCATCGTGCAGGCCGACCACCGCGAACTTGGTGGCATTGTAAACCGCAAATCCGGCAATGCCGTGGCGCCCGCCCACGCTGGAAACCGTGGCGATCATCGCCCCCGGGCGGCCCCGCATCAGGGGGATGGCCTTCCGGGTGCAAAACAACACCCCATAGAGGTTGGCATCGATAGTGGCTCGCCATTCCTCCGTTTTGCCTTCGACAAAGGGACCGCCATAGCCGATGCCGGCGTTGTTGAAGAGGAGGTCAAGGCCGGCAAAGCGGCGCTGCACTTCGGCAAAGAGGCGCTCCACCGCCGCCTCGTCGCCGACATCGGTGGGCACCGCCAGGGCCAGCTCGCCAAGTTCCTGAGCCAGCGCCTCAAGACGGGCTACGGAACGAGCCGCCAGGACCACCTGCACTCCTTCGGCCACCAGGGCGCGGGACGCGGCTTCGCCAATCCCGCTGGATGCCCCGGTCACTACCGCCACCTTGCCCCTCAAACTGGTCAACTGCATGGCTGGAATCCTCCTCCGCTAGCCACCGGTTTATTTATTCCCAAGTTGAGACCCCTGCGAAAGTCTCTTGAGGTAAGGGCCAGGGAGTTTTGGTAAAGGGCCGCTCCCCCTCCCCTCAAAGACTTTCGCAACCGTTTCATAATCACTAAAGATCATTTAAATGTTAATTCCTTGGAACGAAAATGGTCGCCGGACCGGCCACGCGGCGAAAAATCCTGAAAAATCCAGTACTTGTCTTAACTTAGGGCAAATAAAATCAGTTTAATTTACAAGTTACTAATATTCCACGGTTTTTCTGATTAACCGGCCTTTTTTGTTCAATTTTGCTCATTTTTTTAGGGCCTTTTGGGGGCGAAATTGTGCCGCCAAAAAAAAATTTCCGCAAAAGGTTGCGCATAACTTGCTAATATTGCTCACTTTACTTCCATAATCCGCCGCCGAAGTCCCGCTTTAACCCCCAAATTGTGCCGTTTGGTGCCGTTTCTGTGCCGCTTCGCCGTCCGCCGGCCCAAGCGGCGAGCGGTTCGTTGCCGAATACCTCTAGACTAAGCCATAGAGAAAGAAATTTCCAGCACGGATGAGACAATTGACCCCGAATATTAGTTCAGAGTTAAAAATTGAGACCTCTGTTTTAGATAATTTTTAGGACAGCCGCTTCGTCTGTCCCTCCTACCTGTAGTCATAGGGGTGGTCGCCTGGCTGGCTTTTGATTTTCTGGACCAATAAATCAGAGTTTCGCAGAGGTCCCAAGTTAAGGCCTGGGGGAAATGGATGCAATGAACTACATAGAAGGCCTTAAAACCACTAAGATTTTGGGGATTTTAAAAGACCCGCCAAAAGATTAGGTTCTGTAGGGCGGGAAAAGGCTACGCTTTTCCCGCCCTACGACTGCTTCACTCCCCCGAAGGACAAAGGGGCACAGGCCTCCGGCCGGTGATGGACGCAGTCTGGAAGCCGGTGCCCTCAAATTATCTTAATTTTATTACCTTTCTTTAAAGTTTTCCAGAAATTGCCCCACCTGGACTCCCAGGGCGACGCAGACGTGGCCCTCTATGCAGCGGTCAGCGTCGGCCTTGTCGATGTATGTGCCCAGCTCGTGGACGCCCTTTTTCAGCTTCAGGAAATAAGTCTGCTTCTTTTTGTCGTAGACCAGGCTGGATTTCACCCCAAACTTTTCGATCTCCGGATACATTTCCAGGATCTTGGTCTTTAACCCTGCAATCGTATAACCCATGGCCTTCTCTCCTGGCGCATAAATTTGACGGCGGTTGTAACCATGCCCCGCGCCGCCACGGCCCTGAAGGGCCTGAATAAAAAATAGGTCCGGCAAGGCCTTCCGGCAAGGAGAGCGAAAAATTTCCCTAATATTATGCAGACAACCCGGCAGGGCGGGCCTCAGTGGCACCGGTCTCGGCCCGGAGAGAAAAAGTGGGGCGGGCGTCCCTGCCCGCCGATATTTCGCCTCTCGTCCCCAAGCTCCGGCTTGGGGACGCCCGGGCGCGTTACCAAATTATGGGGGAAAGGCGCGCTTTGAAGGACATAATTGCCCAGAATAACGGTTTTTTAGACCAAATACCTCTCCGCCGTCTCCCTGGCGAACCTGACGCCCTGGGGGCTGCTGAACTGCCGGTCCAGGGTGCGGTATTGGATGGCTTCGGCCACGTGGGAGAGAGCGAGGTCGGAGGCGCCATCAAGGTCGGAGATGGTGCGGGCGATCTTCAGGATGCGGGTATAGGCCCGGGCGCTGAGGCCCAGGCGCTCCACCGCGACCTCCAGGAGCCGCCGGGCCTCCGGCCCCAGGGCGCAGTGCTCCTGGACCATTTTTACGGTCATCTGGGCGTTGGCAAAGACCCGGGGGACCCGGGCGAAACGCCGCTCCTGCACCTGCCGGGCCTGGGAAACCCGGGCCCGCATGGCCTGGGAGCCTTGCCCGTGACCGTCAGCAGCCAAATCCCGAAAAGGGACCGCGGCCACCTGAATCTGCAGGTCGATGCGGTCCAATAAGGGGCCGGAGATTCGGGAACGGTACTGCTGAATCCGCTGGGGCGTGCAGGTGCAGGCCCGCTGAGCGTCGCCGTAAAAGCCGCAGAAGCAGGGATTCATGGCGGTCACCAGCATGAAGCGGGCCGGGAAGGTGATGGCGCTGGCGGCCCGGGAAATGGTGACCTCGCCGTCTTCCAGGGGCTGGCGCAGGACCTCCAGGGTGGAGCGCTTGAATTCCGGCAGTTCGTCCAGGAAGAGGACACCGTGGTGGGCCAGGCTCACCTCCCCGGGCCGGGGGATGGTGCCGCCGCCGATAAGCCCGGCATCGGAGATGGTGTGGTGCGGGGCCCGGAAGGGCCGCCGGGTTAGGAGCCCCTGGCCGGGCTTGAGCAGCCCCGCCACGCTATAAATCCTGGAGGTCTCCACGGCCTCCTCCAGGCTCAGGGGCGGGAGGATGGCCGGCAGCCTTTGGGCCAGCATGGTCTTGCCGGCGCCCGGCGGGCCGATCATCAGGACATTGTGGCCGCCGGCCGCGGCCAGCAGCAGAGCCCGTTTTACCGGCTCCTGGCCCTTGACCTCCAGAAAATCCAGGTCGTATTCGGCCGCCAGACCTTCGGGGTCGGGGGATTCGGAAAGATAGGCGCCGATGGGCTCCCGGCCGGCCAGGAACTCCACCAGTTGGGCCAGGGTGGCGGCGGGATAAATCTCCAGGCCCTGGATCACTGCGGCCTCCCTGGCGTTGTCCTGGGGGATGACTAGGGCCAGGCCGGCCTCCCGGGTGGCCAGGGCCATGGAAAGGATGCCCCGGGTGGGTTTGAGGCGGCCGTTGAGGGAGAGCTCCCCGAAGATGAGGTATTTTTCCAGGTGTTCCTGGGGCACGATCCCCTGGGCCGCCAGAATGCCCAGGGCCACAGGCAGGTCGAAGCCGGTGCCCTCTTTACGCACGTCCGCCGGGGCGAGATTGATAGTAACGCGGTTCCCGGGGAACCGGTAGCCGGAGTTCTTCAGGGCGGCCCGGACCCGGTCTTTGCTTTCCCGGACCGCCACTTCGGGCAGGCCCACGGTGGTGAAGGCCGGCATGCCTGGGGCCAGGTCCACCTCCACCTCCACCAGGTAGGCATCCACGCCCCGCAGGGCACCGCTCTGGACTCGGGCCAGCATGAGAATGCTTCCGGAACCTTTTTCTTACGGGATAGTACAGTGGTTCATAAATACGCTTACATATTTATTAAAGAGGATGATTTCCAGGCCCACCGTCTCCCTGATTCGGTTAAAAAGAGGGCGAATTAAGCTTAACCCGGCAGGGCGGCGTGTTCTATCTTCATGCAGCGATTCTGGACCACCTGCAGGCCGGCCTGTCGGGCTTTTTGGGCCGACTGGGGCTCCTCCAGGCCCAGTTGCAGCCAGACGGCTTTAGCCCCCACAGCGATGGCTTCGTCCACGATGGCGGGAATGGCCTCCACCTTCCGGAAGATGTCCACCACCTCCACCGGGAAGGGGATATCCCGCAGGCTGGGGTAACATTTTTGCCCCAGGATCTCCTGGCAGCCGGGATTTACCGGGACAATGCGGTAGCCATGATTCTGCAGGTATTGAGCCACCAGGTAACTGGGGCGCCCGGGGTCATCAGAGAGGCCGACCACGGCGACGACGCGCAAGCTTCGGAGAATCGCGGCGATTTCAGATTCTGGTTTTTCTGCCATCTTTGCGGCTCTTATCTGAGATTCCCCGGATTCTCGGGGGCAAGGGTCCGGAGGGGCGGCGAGCTCGCCGCCCCTGCAATAATTATTAGAAATTATTAGAAATTCAAGGTGGTGCTTTCGATGACTGTGGCTTCCTGGAGTTTCAAGGCCTCTTCGAGCTTCAGGACCGTCTTGACATAGCGGTAGCCTAACTTCAGCAGTTCTTCATCATCTTCCCAGATCTTCTCCAGGAGGTCTTCATCCAGGGTAAAGAGCTGGAGAAAGCGGCCCTTGAAGATGAACCGGCGAAACTGGTCCAGATCGTACATCACCATGGCAAACAGCCGGTTGCCCCGAGGGTCGGTGACCGGGCCACCGTCCGGCCCGCGGCGCAGCATCATGGTTTTCCAGGGCAAGTTCATTTCGTCGTATTTATCCACCCCCTGGTCTTCCCGCCAGGAGGCCACGGTCCATTCCGCCTCTTCTTCGTAACCGCGGCAGTGCGGTTCCCGGACGTAAAAGTAGAATTCATCCACCCCCGCTTCGGTGATCAGGGTGCCCTGGCCGATGGGATAGTAGCGGCAGGTGGCTGGCCGGTCGGGGTAGACTTCGCAGCCGGTCACTGGCTTGACAAAGGGGCAAACCCCACCAAAGCGGGGCATATCCATGATGACCATGGGCAGGCCCGACTTATCGTGGGCCTCGGTGCGGGTGTACTTCTGGAGAAACTCCCCGGAGGGTATTCCGAGGCGATTCTTCAACCGCAGGATATCGTAAGGAGTGAGGATAATGGTGGTCCTGCCGCAACATTCGGTGAAGCAAGAGATGCCTGGATGACAACGGAACCGGAAGCGGCTCTCCGTCGTCAGTTTCCGGGGCTCCACCACCCTCATATCCAGATCAACCATGCGCTTACTCCTTCTGGGTTCTTCCTGGTCAAATATATAATTTACCAGAAATTCTTTCCGAATGGTAGCGGTCAGCCATCAACTTTCAGGAGGTTCCAGCGCCGGCGAAAAACTTCAATCCTCCAGCATTAGCTCCAGGCGGCGGGAGACCTCGTCTTTGACGGAGAAGGGAAGGCCTGGCTCGGCTTCAAAGCGATTCTGTAGCTCATAGGTGTCCATTTCCAGGGGGATGGCGGCATAATTGAAGCCCTGATTGATCCAGCCCAGGAGATACAATTCCACAAATTTCTCCGGACCCAGGAGCTCATACTGCACGGCGTGCACCAACTCATGGAACAGGGTGGCGTCGAAGTCGGCCCCGGGGAACTCCTCCACCAGCAGGATGGTGTCTATATAGGTGATGCCGGCAAAGCTGGTGAAATCCAGGAGCGGCAGGCCCTTGTCCGCCAAAATGGCGCGATAGTCTTCGAGAAACTTGGGGTTTTCCAGGGCCGGCACCCTCACCAGGCGGACCTGCTGCAGCAGCGACTCCTCAAAAAAGGGGGAGAATTGGGCGATGGCGCCCTCCGGCAGTTTGCGGCCCTGAAGCCGATAGGCCCGGCGCTGCTCTCTGATCCATTTTTGCCCCTGGGTGATCAACAGAGCTAGGAGTTGGGTCATATCCATGAGGTACTCTTATTATCATGCTAAGATTGATTACCTTCAGAAAGACTTAAGATGGTTGAAAAATCCACTTTACAGTCTGCAATGTAATCCGATATTTTTAGAGCGGAATTATTAATCTTTTTTCGCCAAGTTGCCGGCATATTTTTCAATAAGCCGCGGACCTCGCTCATTAAACTTTCTTCCATAATTATCTTTTTTGCCACCGCGCAAGCTTGTTTAAGGTCTTTTTCTTTTTTTCTTTTTCTAATGGGCAGAGAAGCTATTAATAGTTTATGTAACGTAAACGCAGGCATCGACGGCAAAGCAATGCGTCCGATATCCCTCAATGATACCTCGACTTTATTATCAAGTAGTAGATTAAGATAAGGAAGCGGTATTGGAATGGTAGATAGTTCTTTAACTATTGATAATGGCTCTTTATTGCCATTACCTTTTCGCGGTTGTAAAAATTCTATTTTTAAGCCATTGCCTTCATAAAATATTGTGCCGTCGCTTTGAAATTCCTGCCTGAACCCAAGTTCTTTGAGCACGGCTTCTAAATCGGCAGATGGTCCTTTATACGGCATAGGTATGGCAAAATCCACGTCAACGGTACGCAGCGGAAACCATTCGACTCCGAAATGACTCTGATAAACCTTAAAACAATAACTCCCTATGAGTTCTATACCTGCGTCAAAAAAGCCAAGCCGCTGCATCTCGGACAAAAGCTTTCGCAATGGTTCCGTGAAATCCCTCAGAGCTTGTACCATTTTTCCAACCTTTAAAAGTCGTAGAGCTTTTTTGGTAGAGCGTAACTCGCTAATAAGTCTTTGTCGATTTTTAATTTTTTCAGCTAGCCGTTGCACCGTAGGATCGTTTTCACCACCCAGGTAAACATCCTCAAACTTCCGACCTTTCCTTTTATGAAGATATAAGAACCCGGCTCCCCGGCCATTTTTCCGCTTAATTGAGCCGGCTGGGGTAATTAACAGTTCCCCGATCAGTCTCGTTTGATAATCGAGGAAATAATCCCGGGTTTCGTCCCAGATTTGCTCAATAACCACAGGGCAAACTCCCAAGAAAACTATACCCCACAAATCAGCAAAAAGCAAGTTTGTGGGGTACAGGTCCTGGCTTTACCCCACAAATCACAAAAAAGAGGTTTTGTGGGGTATATTTTGAGACTATTGCAAAAGGTGGTTCCTGCTGCTCAGAAGCCCCGGCCCGACATGCGGGCGTAGAGCATGGCCACCGTGCGGTACACCAGGTGGGCCATCTTGGTGTAGGGAGCGTAGAAGAACAGGAAGAACACGCTGCACAGGTGGAGAAAGTAGGTGGGATAGGCCAGGATCCGGATGCCCACCAGGCGGAACAGCCAGGAGAGCAAGCCGGTGACCCCCACCGCAAAGATTACATAAATCAACAGCCAGTCATAGTAGCCGCCGAAGCCAGCCTTTTCGGCATTGGCCCGGCGCTCTTTGATGATGTTGTAGATGCCGTAGAGCAGCCCGGCGGTGCCGACGATGGCCAGCAGCTTGATGGGCTGATAGATGGCGTAAGGGGATTCATGATGCAACACCCACTCGTTCAGAAAGCCCCAGCCGGTGACGATGGCCAGGAAGATGAACCCGAAAAGCAGGAACAGGTGGTTGGTGGACCGGGCATAGGTAGTCTCACACAGCCGGAAGCGATTGTGCATCAGGATGTCCTTGATGACCTCGAAGAGGTGGCCCACCAGGTTACCTTCCACCCGGACCTTCCAGGGGCTGCCGGCATTCAGGTCCTTCCAGTAGCGCATCACGCCCAGGCCCAGCACCGCCACCGCAAAAAGGAAGGCAGGGACAAAGATGGCGTCCACCAGCAGGGTGGGGAACAGTTTGCTATAGACAATGGGGCCCTCGGGCAGGTGCAGGTGGCCGGTGACCTTCAAGGCCGCCAGCAGCAGCAGCACCGGGAAGGCGAGGAGCAGGGGCAGAAAGCGAAAATCGCCCACCATCTTCCCCAGTTGACGCGGCTGGGCGTATTCCTCGAGGCATAGCCTCCGGAGGGCGTTCATCACTTCGCCGGGCTTGGCGCCCCGGGGACAGTAAATCGTGCAGTCGCTGCACTGATGACACAGCCAGATATCCGGGCTCTGCACCACCGACTTCAAGCCCCATTGGGCCTGGAGCATCTCTTTCCGGGGGAAGGGCTGGCCATCGGGAGTGGGATTACAGACCACCGAACAGGTGTCGCACTGATAGCATTTTTTGACCGAGTCCCCCCCGGCGGCAATGACCCGGTGGACGAATTGCAGGTCAGGTTTGATAACAGTTTCGCCAGCCATGGATCATACCTCCTAAAATTCCTTGAAGGGGTTGGGGCCGATCTCCATCACCCGTTTGACGAACCCGCTGATGATGTCCGGCAGTTTATCGAAGTCGGAATGGCTGATCTGGAATAGCAGCACCCGGTCGGATTCCAGTCCCAGCTTGTCCAAAGTTTCCGAGAGCTTGGTCAAACGGTAACTGCAGAGCTCGCTGCCCTTGGCGAAGTGGCACTGGTAGTCGTCCCCGTATTTGCAACCCAGGAGAAGCATCCCGTCAACGCCCCGGGAAAGGGCATCGGAGACCCAGACCAGGTTGAAGGACCCCATGCAGCGCAAGGGGATGAAGCGGACCCGGGAATCCAGCTGCAGTTTATGCAGGCCTGCAGCGTCCAGGGCCGGCATGGCGTCATTTTCGCAAATGAGGCCGATGATCCGGAAAGGCGCCTTGGGATCGTCTTCATCCTCGAGTTCCGGCACGTCGCAGGCCTTGAGCATGGAGCCGACGATATCGACGCTGTAGTCCTTGAAGTTAACGATGCGCTCGGGGCAGGCCCCCATGCAGGTGGCGCAGCGGCGGCAGCGGTTGATCTTGTAAAACGGCGTGCCTTTCTCATCTTCTTCGATGGCGCCAAAGGGACATTCCTCAGTGCAGCGCTTGCAGGAGGTGCACCGCTGCATAAAGGGGTCGGGGAAGGTCTCGTCCCAGGCCCGGGGATGCACCGACATGCCGGCGGCGACATGCTCCACTGCCTGGATGGCCTTTAAGGCCGCGCCGACGCCGTCCGCCATGGCCATGGGAATGGTCATGGCCTGATGCACGGTACCCGTGGCATAGACCCCGGTGCGCCGGGTTTCGTACGGAAAGCAGATGAAGTTGGAGTCGGCAAAGCCGTGGTAGGGCTCGAGCTCCGGTAGGCCGGGACCCTGGCGGTAAGTGAGATTGAGCACCGGCTCATCATTGGTCACCGGCACCAGGCCGGTGGCCAGGACCACCAGGTCGGCTTCGAAGATGACCCGGTCGCCCAGGAGGGTGTCCTTGGCAGTAATCTGCAGCTTGCCGTCGCTGGCCACGGTGACCCCCTCGATCTCGGCCTTGGTCAGCATCACCCCGGGATCGGATTGCGCTTCCTTATAGAAGAGCTCGGTCTGACCCGGGGTGCGGATGTCCTTATAAAGGATCATGGCGGTGGCGTTGGGGTTCGCCTGCCTCACGTAGAGGGCCTGCTTCAGAGAAGTCAAGCAGCAGAAGTCGGAGCAGTAGGGTAGATGCTCCGGATCCCGGGAGCCGGCGCACTGGATGAAGGCGACGGATCCAGCCGGTTTGCCGTCGGAGGGCCGCAGAATCTTGCCCTGTTTGGCCAGCTCTTCCATTTCCAGGTTGGTAATAATGTCCTTGGAGAGGCCATAGCCCAGATGGGTGAGCCTGGTGGCGTCATAGGGCCGGAAGCCCACCGCCAGGACCACGGAGCCGACCTGGAAGGTCTCCTCCACGCCGTTCACCGTGACGGTGGTATCCAGCTGACCCGGCTGGCCGTCGATCTTCTCGATCGTGGCCTTGGTCAAGACCCGGATCTTGGGGCTGCCCTGGACCGCCTTGATCTTCTGGAAGACCGTGGGCTCCTGCAGGGTGGTGAAGGGGAAACTGGTTGGGGTCTGGCGGTACAGCTTGGCCGCATAGCCGCCCAATTCCGCCTCTTTCTCCACCAGGACCACGTCATAGCCGTGATTGGCGGCTTCCAGGGCGGCGCTTAAGCCCGCGGCGCCGCCGCCGATGACCAGGATGGTCTTGTCGCACTCGGTCTGCCAGGGCTCTGGCAGGTTGGTCTTTTTCACCAGGGCGCAGTACATGCGCAGATAGTCCTCGGCCAGGTTTTGGGTTTCTTCTTCCTTGGGAGGCTGGGTCCAGGCCACCAACTCCCGGATATTACAGCGCTCCACCAGGACGTTGGGGAAGTCCAGTTCCTCGTATTTCACCCGGGGCGAACAGGCGGCGATGACCAGGGAGTTGATGCCTTCGCCTTCCGGTTTGATATCCTCCAGGACCATGGCCCGGGCCTCGGGGGAGCACATGATGTCGTGCTCCCGGATGAACTGGATCTTGCCTTCCTTTTTGATCACCTTTTGCAGGCTGTCAAAATTGATGGCCTCGCCGATGCCGCAGCCCTTACACAAATAGACCCCGTATTTCTTTTCTATTTCCATTTATGACCTCCGGCCCAGGGCGATGAGACTTTTCAGGGCGGCCCCGGTGGCGTCCTCATTGGATTTCATGACATCCAGGGGACCCTTCAAAGTACCCACGGCGAAGATTCCCGCCGGCAAGAGTTCCTCAATGATGAAGCCGTCCGGGGTATAGGAGAGGGGCAGGGCGCAGGGGGAATTCTTGGTGGAAGGCACCATGCCCGCCGCCAGCACCACCAGATCGTAGGTCATGGACTGCTTGTCGCCGGTGGCGGTATTTTCGGCCACCACCACGACGTCGTCGCGGTCCTGGGCCTGGCTGACCTTGGCGATCTTGCCCCGGATGAGCTTGACGTTCTCCTGGTCCCGGACCTTCCAGAGAAACTGTTCGTAACGCCCCGGGGTGCGCAGATCAATGTAATAAATATGGGCCTCGGCTTCCGGGTCTTGCTCCGTTAGATAGGTGACCTGTTTCAGGGAGGCCATGCAGCAGATGTAGGAGCAGTACGGCAGGTGGTTCTCATCCCGGGAGCCGGCGCACTGCACGAAGGCCACTTTTTTGGGGGCCTTCTGGTCCGAGGGCCGCAGGATCTGGCCGCCGGTAGGGCCATTGGAGGCCGCCAGGCGCTCCATCTGCATGTTGGTGATGACGTTGGCCACCTGGCCGAACCCCAGGTTATCCGCCTTGACGATGTCATAAGGTTCCCAGCCGCCGGCCAAGATGATGGCCCCGACGTTGAGGTTCAAGGTCTGGGGTTTCATGTCCAGGTCGATGGCTTCATACTTGCATGCCTCTTTGCACTTCTGGCCGCAGTCGCCGTGGCACACCGAGGCGTCGATGACATATTTCTGCGGGAAGGCAAAATCAAAGGGGAGGTAGGCGGCCTTGGTCTTGTCCAGACCGAAATTGAAATCATTCAACCGGTAAGCGGGGCAGGCCTGGGCGCAGGCGTCGCAGGCCACGCAGCGGTCATTGACATAGCGTGGCGCCAACTGGACAGTAACCTCGAAGTTGCCGGCCGTGCCGCTGATCTGGGTGACTTCCGCCATGGTATAAAAGCTGAGGTTGGGGTTTTCTTTGATCCGGCGGAATTGGATCTCCAGCCCGCAAGTGGGCGGGCAGAGCTTGGGGAAGTATCGGTGGAGTTGGGCTACCCGGCCCCCCAGGTAGGGGCCTTTTTCGGTGATGATCACCTGAGACCCGGCCTCCGCCGCCTCCACGGCCGCGGTGAGGCCGCTGATGCCTCCCCCGATGACCAGAATCTTGCGATTTTCGGCGTTCACACAAGTCCTCCTTCAGGACATTTCGAAAGCCGGAGCCCTGGCCGCCTTGGCCATAGCCCAAGCTCCCAAGTTCAATATTTTTCCAATATAACATGGTGAATTGAAGTGCAAACGAAAATTTCGGTCCATTTTCAAAACCATACTCAGCAGGGAAGGGTCATTTTGCGCGAAGCGAAGAATCTGACGGGAGACGGAAGAGGGGGACCGGGGAAGTTTTTTTCTCCGGCCCCCGCTCCCCCGTCTTCGGTCCTTCTTTAAAAAAATGGCCGTGGCTGGCTGGCGGCCACGGCCAGGCACAAAGCGGCCCGGGGCCCCGGCCAAGCCAGAGCCCCGAAGGCGCCTTACGGTTTACTTAACCAGCTGTACGTACGGCTTGGTCTCGAATTTCCATTCGTTGGTCTTCATATCGTACTTGGAGATGGTGAAGACCTTCCATTTGCTGTCGTCAATGGCCAGGAAGTCGGAACGATAATAGTAGCCGGGATAACGGCTCTCTTCCCGGAACAGGATGTGGCGCAGGTGGGCCTCACCGGCCAGGATGCGGTGGTAATTCTCCCAAGCCCGCATGAGCTCGTGCAGGTCACGGGCAGCCATATGGTTTGCGTCTTCTTTCAGCATGGTGAGCCGATCGATGCCAAGCTCCAACATGATCTTGTTGGTGGTGTAATTGGCCGCGCAGCCCGCGCAGTATTCGTCCATCAGCTTCTGCAACCGGGCTTGAATCTGCCGGGGCAGCAGATAGTTGGGGTTGATCTCCGGGGCGGTAGTGTAGTCTTTGTACTTCTCGTAGACCTCGAAGGGCAGGTAGATTTCGGCGATGACCTCGTCGATGTTCTGGGCCGCTTCCAGTTTGTCGTTCTTATGATCCACGATGAAGGCGATGGCGCCCTTGGCGGCCATACGGCCCTCAGCGTGGGAGCCGGAGGAGAACTTGTGGCCAGAGGCGCCGACGCCATCACCCGCAGTAAACAGGCCTTCCACCGTGGTCATGCGGTCATAGCCCCAGAACCAGTCATCGGGGGCGCCCAGGTAGTTCTTGGAGGGGCTGGAGACCCACAGACCAGCGCAGCCGGCATGGGAACCCAGCAGGTAAGGCTCGGAGGGCATGATCTCCGAAGGCTTCTTGTCGGGTTCGATGTTCATGGAAGCCCACAAGGAGGCGGCGGAAATGGACATATCCAGGAAGTCTTCCCAGGCTTCGGCTTCCAGGTGCTTGAGCTCTTTCTTGCTCAGGGTCTCGGCCAACTTGGCCATGGCCTTATCGGTGTGCATCAGGATGGGGCCGCGGCCTTCCTTAATTTCAATCATCTGCACATGGTTCCGCAGGCAGGTGCCGGGGTTGTCTGCATAGCCGGGATATTCCCTCTTGAGCTGTTCCAGGTTCCGGACCATAGGGTCTTCCCCGTAGGCATTGGTGGACTGGGCCTTGAAGAACAGGAACCAGGCGCCCACCGGGCCGTAACCGTCCTTGAAGCGGGTCGGGACGAACCGGTTTTCCATCAGAACCATCTTGGCGCCGATTTCGGCGGGCATGGCATAGGTGGAGCCGGCGTTCCAGACCGGGTACCAGGCCCGGCCTTGACCTTCCTGCACCGACCGGGGCCGGAAGACGTTGACCACTCCGCCGCAGGCCACGATCATGGCTTTGCATTTAAAAACGTAGCTCTTCTGCTCCCGGACGCTGAAACCCACGGCGCCACACACCCGGTTGCTGTTGTTCTTGTCGGTCAACAGCTTGACGATGAAGACGCGCTCATAAATATTGTCCATGCCCAGGGCGTTCTTGGCGGCCTCGGCCACGATCACCTTGTAGGACTCGCCGTTGATCATGCACTGCCATTTACCGGACCGGACGCATTTGCCGCCGTCTTTCAGGAGAGGCAGACCCTCGTCTCTGGCGGTCTGGCCGTCCACGGTGTGGCCTTCCGCGTCTTTCTGCCAGATGGGCAGGCCCCATTCCTGGAAGTCCATCACGGACTGGTCTACGTGGCAGCCCAGGCTGTAAATCAGATCTTCCCGGACGATGCCCATGAGGTCGGTGCGCACGTATTTGACGTAATCTTCCACCGTATTTTCGCCGATGAAGGTATTGATGGCCGACAGCCCCATGGCCACCGCGCCGGAGCGATCCATGGCGGCCTTGTCCACCAGGGTGACTTTAATGCCGGCCGCTTTGGCCCAAGCCGCAGCTTCCACGGCAGCGCCGCAGGCGGCCATGCCGCCGCCAACTATGAGCAGATCGGTCTCAATGGTTTCTACCGCGGGTTTCGCACAGAAAGACCACTTACAAAATTCTCTTTCCAGAGCCATAATCTCATTAACCTCCTTGAATTTGCCCTGCAGTGGCAGGTTACTCGGTCCGGGCCTTACCGGAGAAGAAGCCGGGCTGCTTCAGGGCCGCGAGATCGGTGGGCAGGGTTTTGCCCTTGAAGACGTCAATGGAACCTTCCGGCGTGGTCCGAATGGGGAACTTGAACCGTTTCATGGTCTTCTGATCCCGGAACTTAATGGTCCACATAATGGAATCGGTGGCGCGCAGCGGGAAGGTGCTGGAACCCAGGGGCATGATATCCGCATAATGCCGGACTTCAATGGCCTGGACGGGGCAGATCTTTACGCAGTTGTAACATTCCCAGCACTGATCCGGTTCCTGGTTGTAGGCCTTCTTCTTTTGTGGTTCCAAGACCATCAGGTCATTGGGGCAAATGTACTGGCACGCGGTTTTGTCTAACGCCTTGCAGCCGTCACATTTTTCCACGATTACGAAACTCGGCATAACTTAAAACCTCCTCATTATGGTTAAGCGTTAATCTTTATATACCTTCATGGCAGGGACCGCGCCCGGCACGACCCTACCTCCTCTCACGCTTCGGTTAATAGGGATCCGCGGTCAGGAAATCCTCCGGTTCCAGGAGCCATCAACGTTTTTCAACTTCTTTGATAAATTCGTCCATTACATTCAAGGTTTTTCTTTTCACCGCCAAGGTGTAAATTTTGTCCTTCACGGCCTTGGGCAAAAGCTCGATGCTTTTGGTGGTGGCCTTATCATATTTGGCCGTGGGGAAAAGTTTCAGGACCTTCTCCCGCTGGGCTTTGTTGCAGGGAATGATCAATACCTTCATGCCTGCCAGCTCTTCCTTCAGCAAATTCGCCAGACCAGCTTTCTGAAGAGCCTGGTACCTTTCTTCATTGATCCATATATTGATGGGAAAAGTCTCTGCCATATCCTTTCCTCCTCTCGTCTCCCAGTAGCGGGGCCCGCAAATTACAGGGGTTCAATGGTGAAGGCCGGTTTGGCCTTGGCCAGATATTCTTCGCCGACAAAGGGGGAACCGAAGCCGTATTTTTTGGCGGTAGCCGTGACGACGTCAAATACTTCCGGCCGGAAGATCAACCGGGTGGGCTTCACTTCATCCATGATGATGGAGCGGATCTTGGTGCCGCTGAACTTCTGCAACTCTTTCCAGTGTCCGCACAGGCCGATGCAGGTGACTTCCCCGCAGTGGGGGCAATAAGCCCATTCCAGGACATATATGGGGGTAATGCTTAACTTTTCTTTGGGGATGCTCATCAGCAGGTGATGCGCCTCATAGGAGTGATAGTAGGTGCCGACCCCGGCATGATCTCGGCCAAACATATGGTGGGTCAGCCCCAGGTTGGTCCGGATGATGGAATGATGCACCGCCTCCCGGGGCCCGGCATAGCGCATATCCCAGAAGGTCATGGACACCATGTGGATGTCTTCCCGGAAATAGCCGGATTTCCGCAGCTCATCCTGGGTCAGGACGATGGCCTCGTCGATGTAATCGCCGGCCCGCTTCTCCCCCACGATGCAATTGACCAGCACGCCGGAAATGGCCTTGCCCATGGTTTCCATATCCTCCACCGGCAATTCCCCGTGGGTGGCGATAAAGGCATGCTTCATCAACCATTCGTGGCCAGAGTGGGGCACATTCCGGGTCTGGTGGGCCACAATGCGCTGCCAGTTTTTCTCAGCAAATTTCAGCCGGTGCTGCCGGGGGGTCAGGAAGTAGGGAGTGAAGGGTTCCCGGACCTTGGGTTCGTTCACCAGGGTGATCTTGCCGCCCAGGAATTTATCCTGGTAGGCATATGTCCTTGCCACTCCCGGATGCTTTTCCTCTTTGGTGCCATAAACATCCTGGGCGATGGACTCTTTGTCATAGGAGTAAATCTCTTCGATGTCGAAGATGGCCAGAGGATTGCCGTCATAAGTCAGGCAGACGGATTCCCCGGCCTTGATGCCGTATTTGGCAATTTCCTTATCGGACATATCATAGACGATGGGGATGCTCCAAACGGTGCCGTCGGCCAACTGCATCTTTTTGCAGGTGGTCTCCACATCCGCCCTTTTCATGAATCCTTCGATGGGGGAGAAGAAGCCGTAGGCGATGCCAATGGCTTCGGTGGCCATCTGCCTGTTTGCCGGAACTTGCTTTAATCCTTGAATCTTTTTCTTGGCTTCCGCCTTATCGGTTATCACCCTTTCTACCAAGGGTTTGCCACCGTGACCCTTTAATTCCATATCTCCTCCCTCTTGCGGCTATTTAAAGGTTTTTTTAATAAAAAAAATGTGGAAAATCCACATGGCATTTTTTCAGGTTAATCCTTATTAAATTTCTTGTCAATAAATTTTTCTATTAGGGGGATTATTTTTTTGCCAGGAGCGAGTCTGACGCCGCCGATAGTCAAAGTAGTTGAATTTCTGGGTAAAATTTTGTGGATTGCGCCACCATGGCTCCTCCCGGTTATTTACTCATCGCCCACCTGCCAAAGGCGGCTGGCGAGACGCCCAAATCTCCCAAGCTGCCTAAACCAATAAATGGTAGAGCGGCGTGGGCTCCTGGCGGCCCCGCAGGACCACCGGCTCCAGGGCCTGGAAACTAAACTGCCCCTCCACCTGCCGGTAAGTGGCCTCGCTCACCAGGGTGTCGGCCTCCAGCTCCTTGGCCAGTTCCTGGAGCCGGGCCGCCACGTTCACCGCGTCGCCGATGACGGTGAAGTCCATGCGCTTCTCGGAGCCGATGTTGCCGACGATGCTTTCGCCAGTGTTGATGCCGATGCGGATGCCCTGGATGGGAGTGCGTTTTTGCTCCCGCATCCGGCCCAAGCGCTGCTGCATGGCCAGGGCGCACTTCACCGCCCGGGTGGCGGCGTCGGGCAGCGGCACCGGCACCCCGAAGACCGCCATCAGGGCGTCGCCCACGTATTTGTCCAGGGTCCCCTGATGTTGAAAGACCAGGTCCACCATTTCGGTGAAAAAGAGGTTGAGCACCTCCACCACCTTCTCCGGCTTCATGGTCTCGGACATGGCGGTGAAGCCCTTGATGTCGGCAAAGAGGACGGTCACTTCCCGGCGCTTGCCCCCCAGTTGCAGCAAGGCCGGATTTTTCAGGATCTCCTCGCACATCTCCGGGCTGACGTAGCGGGCGATGGTGTCCCGCAGCAGGTGCTTCTCCTCATACAGGCGCAGACGGCTCCTGAGAGTGGCTTCATGGCCGGCCTCCTCGGCGGCGATCTCCCGCAGCAGCCGCTTCAGCTCCGGTTCGTCGCTTTTGCTGGCCAGGGCCAGGTAGCTCCTCCGGGCCTCCAGTTCATGGCTGATGGCCAGCTCAATGGCCTGGATGATGCCAAGCTCCGGTTTTTCGTCTTCAGTTTTCGTTTTTCTGTCTTTCATAAGATTTTCAAATCCCGGTTTGCGGTTTTTCTGGTTATTTTAATTTCCTCTCATTTGGTCGCCGGGACGTTGGATAAACGAGGCGGCTGGCCCTGGCCTCCAATTTTCCTTTCTTTTAACATAAGCAGCCGCAACGATAAAATCCACTTCGGGAATTGCTTTTCCGCAAAAAACGCAAACCATCAGTAAGTCACTTCCACCAGGTACAGCCCCTGGGGCGGGGCGGTGGGGCCGGCCCGGCGCCGCTCGCCGCTCTGAAGCAACTCCTCCAGCAATTCCGGGGCGGCCTTACCCTTGCCGATCTCCACCATGGTGCCCACCAGGCTGCGTACCATGCCCCTTAAAAATCCATTGCCGGTGATGGTGAAGCTGAGCCCGCCGCCGGGGTGGGTTTGCCAGTGGGCTGAGAAAATCCGGCGCACCGCGTTGCGGTTGCCGCTGCCTGAGGCCCGGAAGGCCGAAAAATCATGCTCTCCCACCAGCAACGCCGCGGCCTTGGCCATCGCCCCTTTATTAAGCGGTGGGGAAACCCACCAGCCGTAATGGTGCTGCAGGGGCGAGCGGCTAAGGCGATTAAGGATGCGGTATTCGTAGGTCTTGGAGCGGGCCGCTTTGCGGGCGTGAAATTCGAGGGGAACCTCGCTCGCTTCCAGCACCGCGATGTCATAGGGCAGCATGGAGTTGAGGCCCGCATGAAAGGCCTTGAGGGCGATGGCGCTAGTGGTGTGGAAATTCGCCACCTGGCCCAGGGCGTGGACCCCGGCGTCGGTGCGGCCCGAACCGATGAGCTTCACCGGCGCGCCCGTCAGGCGCTCCAGAGCTTTTTCCAGAACTTGCTGCAGGCTGAGATCGCCCCGCTGGCGCTGCCAGCCGTGGTAGCGGCTGCCGTCGTATTCGAGGACCAAGACAATATTGCGCGTTATCATGAGACGGCCCGGAGATGGCTATTTATATCAGGAAGGAAAAGGCGAAAAGGGGAAAAGGGGAAAAGGAAAAACAAAGATTGACTGTCCTCTATTATTATTAATTAAATGAATCGATATAGGAAGACAATTCAGAAATGAAGATAGACTGCATTTCCTTGCAATCTACTTCTAATAAAACCTTCATGGACCAAAATGGCAGCAATATGAGAAGCATGCCTTGGAGATAAAGTGGAATTTTTTTGAACCCATTCCCCCAAACCGCCTCGAGTTGGCGAAGTCATACAAAAACCACCAGGTATTGTTTGTCCCTGGAAGTTTTCTATAATTGTCTTAAATAACTTAGCTGGAATACGGAAATGAATTTTATCAAAATGCAAGGTTACGCCGGATAGGGCGCTGCCGCTATAATTGAATTCTTTTCTCTTGCCAGGAGATCCCAATGTATAGATGGTGGGCATTCAATAATCCACGCTTGTTTTTTCCCTTTTTCCCTTTTTCCCTTTTCCCCTTTTCGCCTCTGTTTTATGGAATCAGCGGCACTAAATCCAACCCCGCGGTTTCCGGAAAGCCCATCATCAGATTGAAATTATGGACTGCCTGCCCCGCCGCCCCCCGATGGAGGTTGTCAATGGCCGTGACCACGATGACCCGGCCCCGAGCCGCGTCCACCTTCACGCCAATGTCGCAGTAGTTGCTGCCCCGGACGTTAATGGGGTTGGGGAGAATCCCCTCGGGCTGGAGCCGGATAAAGGGCTGGTCCGCATAGAAGTTCTGGTAAAAATTGAGGATTTCCACTTCGGTCCTGGGCTTGACCAACCGGGCGTAAAGGGTCCCGAGGATGCCCCGGCTCATAGGCACCAGGTGCGGGGCGAAGGTCACCTGCACCGGCTGGCCGGCGAGCAGGCTCAACTCCTGCTCCATCTCCGGGTTATGGCGGTGCTCCGCCACTTTGTAGGCCCGAAAGCCCTCATTGACTTCGCAGAACTGGGTGGCCAGCGCCGTGGTCCGGCCGGCGCCGCTGACGCCGGACTTGCAGTCGGCGATGAGCGAATCCAGGTGGACCAGCTGGTTTTGCACCAGGGGCGCAAACCCGAGGATAACCCCGGTGGGATAGCAGCCGGGGTTGGCCACCAAGCGGGCCCGGCTGACCGCGTAGCCGTGGAGCTCCGGCAGGCCGTAAACCGCCTCCTGCAATAAATCTTTAGCGCTATGGGGCTGATACCACTGCTCGTAGACTGCGGCGTCCTTGAAGCGAAAGTCGGCGCTCAGGTCCACCACCTTACAATCCCGGGCCAGGAATCCGGGAATCATGCCCATGGCGGCCTGGTGCGGCACTGCGGTGAAGACCACCTCGGCCAGGGCCGCACATTCCTCCGGGGTGGAGTCGCTGAAGGCCAGCGGGACAATGCCGGCCAGGGCGGGAAAGATTTCCGCCACCGGGCGGCCCGGGTATTCCAGGGAATGGAGGGCCACCAGTTCACCGCCAGGATGGCGGGCCAGAATCCGCACCAACTCCAGGCCGGCATAGCCGGAGGCGCCAATGACCGCAACTTTGACCTTATTCATGGTCTTTGAGAAGGAAAAAAATTGGCGGGAGGGGAGTTAAGTGTTCAGGGGCCAGGGGCCAGTCTTCCTTTCATACGGTCAAGCTGGTTTCCGGCCACCATCTTCTCCGGCCTTCCCTTGAAAACAACCCTGATAGTTTTTCAGTCCAGAACGGCAGCTTCTTGATCCTTGCCAGCAGTGATCAATTTTTCCCCGACCACTGGCCGCGGTTTACCGTTTGGAATACTGGCAGCCGCGGCGGGCGCCCCGGAGGCCGTACTTCTTCCGTTCCTTGATGCGGGCGTCCCGGGTGAGAAGGCCGGCCTTCTTCAAGACTGGGCGCAGCTCTGGGTTGAAGCTCACCAGGGCCCGGCTCAGGGCGTGTTTCACCGCCCCGGCCTGGCCTTCTAGGCCGCCGCCCTTGACGTTTACCACAATATCGAAATCAAAACCCACGTTGACCAGCTCCAGGGGTTTCCGCACATTATTGCGGGTGGTCTCCATGGGAAAATATTCCTCGAAATTGCGCTGATTCACCACGATCCGGCCGCTGCCGGGTCGCAGATAGACCCGGGCGATGGCCGTCTTGCGCTTGCCGGTGGCATGAATGCTTGCTGGCGCCGCCATCAATCCTCCCAAGGAAAGGCTGCCGGTTGCTGGGCCTGATGGGGATGGGCCTCACCGGCGTAAATTTTCAGTTTCTTCAGCAACTTCCTTCCCAAACTATTTTTCGGCAACATCCCCCGGACGGCATGGCGCAACACCTCTTCAGGCTTTTTCTGGAGCTGCCGCCGGGCCGAAATCTCTTTGAGCCCACCGATATAGCCGGAATGCCGATAATAGATCTTGTTATCCAATTTTCTGCCGGTCAGTTGCACCTGCGCGGCGTTAACCACCACCACGAAATCCCCGGTATCCATATGGGGAGTGAAGACCGGTTTGGTCTTGCCCCGGAGCACCATGGCGATGCGGCTGGCCAGGCGGCCCAGGACCTTGCCCTGGGCATCCACCAGGTACCAATTCCGGGGAACTTCCCCCTTATGGGCTGTAAAGGTTTTCATAAAACACACTCCTGAATTTAACCTTAAAATAATATCTAGATGCTGGCTTATTTGTCAAGAGGCCAGAGCGATTAAATACCGTTTTCCGGAAAAGATTGGGACCAAAGGAACATTTTCCCGAGTCCCGAGTCCCGAGCCCCGAGCCCCGGGTCCGGGGTCCGGGGTCCGCATTACCCGCCAGAGAAGGAAAAATTTTCCCGGTTCCTTAACTTAACCGATTTTTGTCTCCTCCGATAAATTGAAGGCACCTGGCGGAGCCGCCGGGCTCCTAAGTTTGGCAAAGGTTTGGAGCTTATGAGATAATTATTGTAAATCAATAAATAATTTGCCCCCGAAATTCTGGCAGCGGCTAATTTAATCTACTTTTCTTTGCTCTACTTTTCTTTGCCCAGAGAATGTGGTAGATAAGTCGGCATCAGCGGGTGAGAAATATGCCCTATTGTGACCAATGCCAAATAATTCATGGGGAAGAGCACCGCTTCTGCCAACGTTGCGGCCAGTTGCTGAAAAGCTCCAGGAGCGCGGCAAGTCGCGGCTGCGCCCGGTGTAGCGCTCCCACCTTCCTGGGTCAGAAATTTTGCACCGAATGCGGTCTGCCCCTTAGGACGGCCCGGGTTTCCCAGCCGGAAGAATACGAACCGGAGCGCCCGCCGCTCTTTTATCCCCGGCGGACCGAGCCGCTCCCGCGGCGTCGGGCTCGGCGGTCCGGCCGCATCCTCTCACTTTTAGGCATCTTCCTGGTCCTGGCTGGAGTCTGGTATGTCTGGAGTCATCTGCCGGCCCGGGTGCCCATAGCCCGGACTCCTGCCCCCGTCACCGCCCCCCAGGACGACCTGAAGCGTGAGGTGGAGCAGATCGCGGAAAAGATCCGGGCCGCCCACCTCAACAAGGACATCAACAAATGGCTCAGTTGCTACTCTTCCGCTTATCCCAATCTGGGTCACCTGGAAAACCGAATGCTGGAACTGTGGAAGAATTATGATATCAAGGAAGTTAACTACCGCATTTCCAATATCCAGCGTCTGAGCGATACCCAGATGGCGGCTGACATCGTCTGGAATATCCAGGTTTACGATCAACGCACCCGCGATTACACCCTGGTGAGAACCGCCTACAAAGCGATTCTGGAAAAAGGCCCGGGCGGCTGGAAGATCAAGGACAGCAAAGAAGAAGGCGGAGGTAACACCTGAGTGAAGCCCGCCACGGTTTGCCATTGGCTGGGAATTGGGGTTTTCGCCCTGGGAATGGCCCTGGGTCTCATGGCCTGCGCCCGCCCATCTTACGCCCCGCCACCCCTCCCGCCGGCCCCGGGTCCGACCCCGCCGCCACCCCAGGTGGTTCGGCCGATTTATTACATCAAGGCCACCCGCCTCAATCTCCGGGCCTGCCCCGGCATGGACTGCCCTAAGATTTCCATCCTGGAGCGCGGGGAAGAAGTGGAAAAGATCGGGGCTTCCGAGGATTGGTTCCAGGTCCGGGTCAAACGGGATGGCCGCCTGGGCTGGGTGGATTCCCGCTATCTCTCCTCCACTCCGGTGACCCCCGCCCCGGAAGCGGCCCCAGCGCCGTCCCCGTTGCCGACCGCCCCGCCGGCCGTGGTGACGCCGCCGCCGGAAAAGCCGGCAGCACCGGCGCCGCCCCCCAAGCCGCCGGCGGTGGAAAAGCCGCCCAAAACCGCCAAGCCGGAAGAAGAAGAGGCCCCGCCGCCCAAGAAAAAGAAGCCGGAGGAGGCCAAACCGCCTAAACCGGCCAAACCGGAGGAAGAGGCCGAGCCGGCGCCGAAACCGGAAAAACCGGCCAAACCGGCCAAACCGGAAGAGAAACCCGCGCCCCCGACCGAGCCCGAGGGTCCTAAAACGATCAGGATAATGTAGCGCTCAGCTTTCCGCGGCCAGCCAATCATTTTCTTTTACTGACCACTGACTGCTGACTACTTCCTCTTCTCCCCCCACTCCACCAGGACCGCGCCCCAGGTGGTCCCGGCGCCGAAGCTAATTAGCAGCACTCTATCCCCATCCTTGATTTTGCCTTCCGCCTGGGCCTCGTGCAGGGCGACCGGCACCGAAGCCGCCGAAAGATTGCCGTACTTGTGGATATTGACAAACACCTTTTCCATCGGCACCCGGGCGAACCTGGCCCCGGCCTCCAGGATGCGGTAGTTGGCCTGGTGAATGACGAGGTAGTCCAGGTCATCCAGCTCCAGGCCGGCCATCTCCAGGATGCGGGGGATGGATTCCCGCACCGCGTTCACCGCGAACTTGAAGACATCCGGGCCCTCCATATGCAGGTAATGCTTCTCGGTGTGCGACGGCCGCGGCCGGAAAGGACTTACTTCCTGGTTTAATTCCGTGGCGCAAAATAGCCTCATGTAACATCGGGAGGCGATAAAAGAAGCCCGGATGCGGTTCCGCTGGCTGGGGCCGATCAGCACCGCCCCGGCCCCATCGCCGAAAAGCAGGCAGGTGGCCCGGTTGGTCCAGTCGATGAACCGGGAATTGGCATCCGAGCCCACCACCAGGGCATATTTGCCCTCCAGGGCCACCAGCCGCTCCGCCACGTACAGGGCATAATTGAAGCCGCTGCAGCCCGCCTGGACATCGAAGCCGGCGACCTTGTCGCTCAGCCCCAAGGCTTCCTGGATACGGATGGCCCCGGCAGGATAAAAATAAGCCGGGGTGTTGGTTCCCAGGACAATGTAACTCAACTGGTCCGGCTCGATCCCGGAGGCCTCCAGGGCCCGGCGGGCGGCAATCACCCCCATGGTAACCGCATCTTCCTCCGGCGAGGCGATGCGGCGCTGATGAATGCCGGTGCGCTGCACGATCCATTCATCGGAGGTGTCCACCATCTTTTCCAGGTCGAAATTGGTCAGGACCGCTTCGGGAAGATAGGCGCCGGTGCCCAGGATGCCGATCTTATGCGTGCTCAAAGTTTCTCCTTGCTTCTAGAAAGTATCACCGGAATCTATATCCCAGCTAGGGCCAAAAGGCAAATGAATATCCGGTTAGCCCTCTAAGGGAGCTGACCCCCGGCCCAGGGAAAAACAAGTTCCCTGGTCCCAATGGACCCCCGGAGCGACCCCTTGGAGAGATTAGCGCCGGGCCGCGGCAGAAACCAGGCGGCCTATAGTGCTCCTAAAAGGTAGGGTGGGCGCCGCCCCCCATTTTTTTAAGGTAAAAATGAAATATTGGTGGGCCGTGCCCACCCTACCCTCTAATGGCCTGTCGGCTGCTCTTGCGGCCAGGGGGATTATCCCATTTCGTCAGGGAATGGTTATTTTCGCAGGGGCAAACCTTGGCTTCGCCCAGGAAAGGCCTGGGAAGGAGAAAAAATTGGCCCTGGAAAATATTTTTCTTGATGTATATACTATATGCATCTACTCTAAGATATGGAATTTGAATGGGAAGAGGTCAAACGGCGGGCCAATTATCGGAAGCACGGCCTGGATTTCCGCGATGCCAAGAAGGTTTTTCAGGGGATTACCCTGGCGGCGGAGGATGACCGGCAGGACTACGGGGAAAAGCGGTTAATTTCCTTGGGCCGGCTGGAAGATATAGTGGTGGTGATCGTCCATACCGCCCGGAGCGACCGGACCCGAATAACTTCCAGGCGCCGGGCCAACCAGAAGGAAACAAAGGCATATGAAGAAAAAGTATCATTCTGACTTGCAACGTATGCGGCAGATGAAGGACGAGGAAATTGACTACTCGGACATTCCCGAGCTGGATGCGGACTTTTTTGAGCGGGCCGTGATCGTGCTGCCCAAGCCCAAGGCCAGCATCTGTATACGCCTGGACCAGGAGGTGCTGGACTGGTTCAAGGCCCAGGGCAAGGGCTACCAGACCCGGATCAACGCCCTGCTCCGGGCCTATATGGAGGCGCATAGCAAATAAACGCTAATGGTCGACCCGGCCTGCGACCTCTCAGGCGCTGGCCCGTCGTCTCGCCGGTGCTTCTAAAAGGTAGAGTGGGCACCGCCCCCCATTTCTTTAAGGTAAAATGAAAAATTGCTGGGCAGTGCCCACCCTACCCTCTGCCAGCCTGGCGGCTCCTCCTGCGGCCAGGGGAATTATCCCATTTCGCCAGGGAATGGTTATTTCCGTAGGGGCGAACCTTGGGTTCGCCCTGGAAAGGCCTGGGAAGGAGAAAAAATGCCACTTCATTTTGATGGTTCTGACGGGAAATGCCAGATAAGGAGATTGGCGGTGGCCGATGGTGAATTGCTATTAGCCTGGGATATACAAACAGGCGATTAATGCTTATTCACACTTTTTAGATTTCCGAAAAATCAGCCAATAACAATGTTGGCGTCGGGTGTGGTGGGCTTTTTTCCAGCGGGGGTCGATGATCGGCCCCTTTCTGATTTTAATGATGCAGTCGCACGGCTTAAAGCCAACGGCAGCGGCCGCCAGAATGATTTCCACATGGGCCCATTGATAGCGGTGATGATGGATATAGTCGGTGATCTTGCACAAAAGAATGCCTTCCGGTTTTAACACCCGATAGGCTTCCTGCACAAAGGCCGGATACAGGTGGGAAAAATTATAGCCATTCTCTTTGGGTGACTTTAAGCCCAGGCCGAATCGCAGGTTGAAGTCTTTTTGCCGGTCTTTGCCTTGATTGGGGATATGCGGCGGGTCATAGACCACCACGTCAAAGGCTTCCGGGTGGAAGGGCATCTGCCTGTTATCCCCCACCACCCGGGGGCGATAATGGGAGTTAATATCCAGACCGATAACCGGTCGCTTACTGCCTGACCAGAAGCGGCCCCGATTAATCGTAGCATCTAAGATCATCTTCGGTTCGGTCCGGGGATAAAAATTCAACATCAGCTCCATGAGCTCCCGGTCATCGCCCTCCCAGACCGAGGGCAGGGGTTGATAAGATTCCTGCGGCCTATCAACCGGGCCGAAATCAATCACTGTCTGGGTCAGTCCTCCCATAACTTCCTCAACCCCTAAGATGATTTCGGCTTCTTCCTTCATTAGCTTAACCGTCTTCTGCACCGGCGGGAAGCCGGTGCCATTATTAATGGGGCGAAGCGGAGCTTCGCCGGAATATGGCGTTCCCAAGCTGGGGCTTGGGAACGAGAGAAAAAGCTACTTACTCATCAATTGCCATTCTCCTCCCTTCAATTTAATTAACCCCTTTTTCTTTAAATGCTGCTGGGCTGTTCTAACAGCATGTTTCCATTTTTTCCCGAAATGTCTCCCATCAATTATACGGTCGATATCATCATCACAAAGGTCAGGAAAGGCTTCTTGAATTAACGGATGAAGTTCCTCAGTCGACATTGGAAGGTCTCGCAAGAAATAGAGAATCGCATCAGCAAAAATTGCATGAGGAGCTCTTCCACTTTCCCTCAATCTTATAATTTCTTCATCGTGCATTTATCTTTCCGCTCCATAAAATTAGTTAATAATCATGATATGCAGTGATAACTTCTCCATCAGCACTTACTACTACTTTTATATTTGATGATTTTTCAAGAACTTGAATATTTTTTTTCATGCGCGTGATGATTTCATTTTTATTCTTTTTGGTTAGCATATAGATATGTGCACCTCCCGGCCCTCGTTCGGATTGGCCATGGATAATTGCCATTTTAATCAGCTTATTGGGAATCCCTCTTTGCTGTGACCGTATTTTTGCATGTCTTGAAAGTTTCATCTTGAAACCTCCTTAACAAAAAATAAATATTATAAGTCGGTCAATTTCGTGACTTTAAGTTCAATCCTTTTTATAGGTTTCAAAGGCTTTCCATCTTGTAATACTTTTTCAAGATTTTGTTGGGCTTCACCTAAATAATAATACACATAATATAAATTATCCGTTATGGGATCATCCACTCCTAAAAGTGTTTCAACTTCATCCCAAACCCTTTCGATGATTTCAAGTGATTCTATTATCTTATCGTAGGCGATATGATATTTTTGGATTCTTTTTTCATTGAATTTTTTGACAAAAAGCGCGTAATCGATAATGATGGTTTCCATAATCATATCCCTCGGAATTTTAAAGTTTGCGGATAGGTTGTTCAGTAACCTGAGAGCCCCGAGACTTATAACGTAGGTTTTACGAGTCTTAGGGCCTTCTCTGGCACCCGTCATTTTTTGAAAAATAGCCTGGCTATCTCCCCATTCATCCTTTTCTCCAGTCAGGATTTCCATGCAATGCTCTATGGCTTGGTCGATAACTTCCTTAACTTTGACCTCGGCATGGCTTGCAACCCATTCCAGGGATTCGATGGCTTCTTTGCCCAGGTTAAAGGTGGTTTGGTCTGATTTTCTATGAGCAAGTTCCCTGAGCTTGAATTTTTGCCCCTTATACTTTTCAAGGACATCGAAAAAATAGCTCTTACTAAACTCAAGCATACTCTTTGGCTTTCTTCCGGGTCGAATTTTCATTACCCCCCCTGAGTTGAAAATAATATATTGATAGGAAAAACTTTTGTCAAGTACTTTTTCCACTCAAATAAAAAAAATAAGGCAAAAAACATAACCAATTGAATTAACAGATAATTAAAAAGGGGCGACCCAGCGGGTCGCCCCTACATACGGGTTGGGGGATGGGGTTTGGGGAAGGGGGCAGGGCCGCTGGCCCTGGCTCCCTTCCCCAAATCTGCACCGGCTGGAAGCCGGTGCTACTATTTTTTGGTGCGCAGGGCGCACCCTACATTAAATTCACAGGCTGGAAGCCTGCGCTACCATTAGCTACACCTCGAAAAGCCGCAGGAGCGGCAGACCAGGCAGCCGCCTTCGGGTTCGACGGCGCCGCCGCAGTCGGGGCAGGAGCCCATGGTGTTCAGGGTGGATACGGGTGGGTCCACCTGGGCGACGTTGGCCAGGACCTTGGCGATGGCGTCGGGGCAGGAGAGCACCTGGGCGCCGTTCTGCCAGTTGGGGCTGGGGCAGCGGATGCCGGTAATCTGTTTGATGATGGAGTCGATCTTGACCCCGGAGCGCAGGGCCAGGGAAATGAGGCGGCCGGTGGATTCGATCTGGCTCGAGGCGCAGCCGCCGGTCTTGCCCATCTGGGCGAAGACCTCGCAGAAGCCCAGGCGGTCCTGGTTCACCGTGACGTAGAGCTTGC
>Ga0326727_10002674_pt1 | contig 59708 bp, 40 predicted proteins | sample MB2enrmetagenome_FD_207643 | JGI IMG/M metagenome (GOLD analysis project Ga0326727, IMG submission 207643) | Lab enriched peat soil microbial communities from McLean, Ithaca, NY, United States - MB29MY | ecosystem: Environmental > Terrestrial > Soil > Wetlands > Peat | place: USA: New York... | reverse complement strand
TGCCTCACTGCTGGCAGGGTAAAAGGCTCGGGATGCAATTCAAATCGTGGACAGGCAAGAATCGGCGCAACTCGTGGTTTAAGTATGAGTTGCAGACGATGAAGATGGATTTAACCGGACACTACTGGAATTTGGGCATTCAGGAACGGGACGGCGTTACAATCCCTTCAACAGTTCTGAGAGTGAAACGTCCAGTGCGGAGGCGATCTTGCTCAGGGTTCGCAAACCCGGCTCGCGGGTGCCGCGCTCCAAATCGGAGATGTGGACTTCATGGACTCCCGACTGCTCGGCAAGGTCTATCTGCCGCCAGCCCTGGGCGCGGCGCAGCTTCCTGATCCTTTCCCCCGTCGCCGCACAGATGTCCTTTGCCATTCCCTCATGGTCTTCTTAGCCGATGCGCTATATTTCGCGCATACACTCTCTATGGCGTGAAAGGTGACTCAACATGCGCTTGCACGGGAAGGATTCTCTAAAGTGGCTTGCTATGTTGATCCTGAGCGCGGCTATCGTTGCTCCAGCCCAAAGCATCACCACATTGAAAGCGCAAGCAAAGAGAGGTAGTGTCGATGCGCAGTACAACCTTGGCGTGGCTTATGCCACGGGCCAAGGCGTCCAAAAAGACGAATCCGAGGCGGCTTCTTGGTATCGTAAGGCCGCAGAGCAGGGCGATGCAGGCGCACAATCCAGCCTTGCAGACGCGTACGCGTTCGGCAAAGGCGTTCCGAAGGACTATTCCCACGCGGTTGCTTGGTATCGCAAATCTGCCGAACAAGGCGATGCAGGAGCACAGTATAATCTCGGCGTACTGTATACCGATGGCGATGGCGTACAGCAGGACTACCCGCGCCGCACAGTCCGGCATGGATCGTTTCACGCTGGCCCGTCTCATGGGGCACAGTTCGCCGTCCGTGGCTGCCCGGTATTACATCCACGTCACTGAAACCCATGTTGCCGCCGGATTCGGGAAGTTTGTGGAGTACCAGAAGCGCAACGTGGCAGAGGGACTGGCTGCCGCCTTCCCACAGGCCAGTGAAGCTGTCCAGTAACCAAACTCCGAGGGAAGTTGAGGAGTGCCCGGAATCGGGGTATGATCGAGTAGGATTCAATCCTACTCGCGTGGAGGGGTATTGATGCGTTCGACACAGCAATTCAGCGTGACGCTCCCGAATGAAATGGCCGAAATCGTGCGCGCCAAAGTGCTTTCTGGCGAATATGCTACGGAAAGCGAAGTGGTCCGCGACGGTTTGCGAACCCTGATAAGCCGGGACCGCGTAGTCGAAGAATGGCTGCGGCAAACCGTGGCTCCGGCCTACGACGCCATGAAGTCTAACCCGTCGCGCGCTCGATCCGTGAAACAGGTTCGGGCAGCGCTCGCGGCGAAACACAAGAAAACACTTGCCGGGACACGCTAATGCCCGCCTATACCGTTATCTTTTCACCGGAAGCTGAAGCGCAACTGGTTGAACTCTATGGCTATATTGCAACCAAGGCATCGCCGGAGATTGCAGCGGGATTCACGGATGGAATCGTCGCCTATTGTGAGAGCCTGACCACGTTTCCACTGCGGGGCGTTCTGCGCGACGATGTGCGGCCAGGACTACGGATGACCAACTTCCGCAAGCGCGTGGCAATAGCCTTTGATGTAGAAGGGGATCGCGTCACGATTCTTGGAATCTTCTATGGCGGTCAGAACTACGAAACGGCACTGCTCGATAACGAAGAAGAGTGATCCCAATTTTCGGAACGTTTGCAACGAAGTGGTACACACAGCGGTACACAGTCTGCAAAGAATTGACTGCAAGACATTGATTCAATTGAATAGGCTGTCAGATTCTCAATCTTAAAACCCGGGTTCGATTCCCGGTAGCGCTACCAATCAACCCAATTAAAATCAAATACTTACGGGCAAACGACGGCGATTCTGGCAGATCGTCGCCTCTCGGTTGCGTCTTTGTCAGCACTATGTCAGCAAGGCCGCCTGACCAGCCAGGGGGCGAGACAGCAGCCCCCCAACTCGCCGCCGCTCATTTCTCGTCCAACTTTTTGCATCGCAATCAGAGATTTTGCGGACACAGCGGAACATCGACACTGAATCTCGACCTGGGGTGTCATGGGCCTAGTGAGATTACCCCCGGCAGAGCCGGGGGATCTCCTCTCCCTTTAGGGTCGAAATAGAGATCTGAGTGGAGGCCCCGGTGCCCGACACTGCGAAGAGGTCGGCCTTCCTTCAGGACCACCGGCCCATTCGGCTTCTCTGGATTCACTTTGCGTTGTTCTGGACAAAGACTACTTTACTCGAGTTGCAGTGAACTCGTCTGTTCCGAAATCTCCGACCTTGCGCACGAAGTGGATGGTATCTCCTTCGATTTTTCCGGTATAGACGATGCGGAGTTCCATGCCGTTGAAGCTGACCTGCTCGACGAAGGCGATGCTCTGACCTTCGATTTTTCCTTCCTGAATGGTGGTCGATCCCTGGTCGTTGCTTGCCTTCCCCGTCAGTTTGGCCCCGTCGGCATGAAACTCGAAGGTGTAGTTCTGCGTACCGACGGGAGTGTCGAATTGAGCCTTCCAGATTCCATTGAGATCGGCCGCGTGTGCGCCCACGCAGGCAAGGGCAGAAAGAAGTACTGCTATATACAATTTGCGAATCATCGAACGAACTTCCTTTGCGTTTGAGTCAGGCCTCCGCAGCAGTCTTCTCAGGCCGGGCGGCAGCATGCAAACCCATTGTTCTTGAGCAAGTGGAGCGCTGTCCAATCGTTTTCCACTCCCTCACTGATAGGCGTATCCTATCGTCATCCGCCTGTCCCGCCGGGAATGATTCGTAGACCCTGTACGCGGTGGGAAGCGCCTGGAGCTTGCAATGGAAGTTCGTCAAATGCGCTATTTTCTTGCCGTAGCAGAGACGCAGCATTTCCGGCGTGCGGCTGAAATGCTGCATCTTTCGCAGCCCTCGCTGAGCCAACAGATTCAGCAGATCGAAGCGGAGCTGGGGGTAGTCCTTTTTGAGCGAACCAACCGCAAGGTCCAGCTTACTCCCGCCGGATCGGCTCTGGTTCCGCGCCTGCAGGCGGTGCTGCACAACATCAATGAAGCTATCGAGGAGACGCGCCGCGTCGATCGGGGGTTGAGCGGAAACATCACCATCGGGTTTGTGAGCACGGCACTGGTGGGTGTGCTTCCAGGAGCGATGAAAGCGCTGCAGGCTGCGGTTCCGGGCATCGAGTTGACTCTCAGCGAATGCGAACCAAAGGAACAGATCGCTCATCTGCTGTCAGGGACGATTGATATTGGATTCATGCACGCTACGCTGGAGGAAAAGCAGCTGACCAGTGCCGTGATCCAGCGCGACCGAATGATGGCGGCAATGCCTGAAGGCCTGGCGCCTGCAGGCAAGGTGAACCTGTGCGACTATACCGGTTACACCTCGATCATGCCTTCGCCGTTTACTTCGTTCGGCTTTTACAATCATGTACGCCGCGCATACCAATTGGCGGGCGCAACGCCACAAAAGTCGATTTACACAAACCTGATTATCGGCGGAATCAATCTGGTAGCGGCGGGGATAGGGATCGCACTTGTTCCGTCTTCCTTTCAGGCAGTTCGCATCGCGGGAGTCGAGTATCGCGAGCTTCTCACGCCACCTCCGCCTGTGGAGTTGCTCGCCGTGTGGAAGGTCGACTCCAATTCCAGAATTCTGCGCCGTTTTCTTTCAATTCTCAAGAAAACATCTCGCGATCCCAAAGCGAAAAGGGTATAGGCCAACTCAGGAAGGTGGCGCAGCCGTTTATTCGCACCATCGCTGAAAGCCGGGATGCTCGATGTCGAATATGCTGAGAATCTTTCCGGCGATATGGGCTACAAGTTCTTCCGTGCTTTGCGGCTGCTGATAGAAGGAGAGCATGGGCGGAAGCAGGATGGCTCCGGCTTCCGCCGCGCTGGTCATGTTGCGTAAATGGATCAGGTTGAAAGGTGTTTCTCGCGGCACAAGAACCAGCTTCCGGCGCTCCTTCAGTGTGACATCGGCAGCGCGCAGCAGCAGGTTGTCAGAGAAGCCGTGGGCAACCCCGGCCAGGGTCTTCATGCTGCAGGGAACAATCACCATTCCCGCAGTCCGAAACGTGCCGCTTGCAGCGCTGGCGCCGATGTTGCCAAGGGGATGAACCACGTCAGCAAGCTGTTCAACCTCGGCAACAGTGTAGGTGGTTTCCAGTTGAATGGTGCGGCGCGCACCGGAGGAGAGGATCAGGTGCGTCTCCCATCCCTCCAAGTGCCGCAGTGTCTTAAGCAGTTCGATGCCCAGGATTGCACCGCTGGCCCCGGAGATTCCGATCACGATGCGTTGCTTGCGCGGCATTGCTTCTTTCACCCTTTCTGCTCAGCCGTTTAATGGATCAGGCCGATCGCCATCCACCAGGGCACTTCGACCAGCACCGTAACGACGAATACAAGAACCGTGAGGGGAATGCCCAACCGGATGACTTCTGCCGAACCGTATCCGCCCCCCTGTTCTCCCTCTCCCACCAGAATCGCCATATTGTGGAACGGAAGCAGGTAATGCTGATTGACCGCGGTGTAGACAATCAGCGACGCAACGATGGGGCTGATTCCCGATCCTGCGGTATAAGCGACGATGGCGGGAGTGACAATACCCATCACCGCGAGAACGCTGCCAAGCACCATGTGAATCAGCACAGCGAAGAGGGTAACAGCGAGCGCAAAGACAAAGATGTTCGAGGGGACATGAGCCGGCAGCAGCGTGACTGCAATCCACTTGTTCATTCCAGTTACTGCGCCCACCGTTCCGATGCCGAGCGCGGCGGTGAGGAAGAAGAGCGTGCCGATGTTTACCTTGCCCCAGTCGGCCGGCTTCAACCCGGCTCCGATGCGCGGCAAGGTCATTGCAAGTGCTGCGGAGATGGCGATCCATCCCGGATGAATGTGGTGCAGAAAGTCGGTCATCCAGAATCCGATGGCAACTGCGACCCAGAAGATTGTCATCCACTCGTCGCGGCTAATGCGTCCCATCTTCGCCAGCAGTTGTTCCATCTCAAGCTTGTCAAGATTGAACTCCTTCGGCTGGGGAAAGATGAGGATCTGGACCAGATAAAGCAGCAGGCTGGTGACGATGCCGGGGACCCCCATGTAGAGCAGCCACTTCAGCCAACTGGCCTCGACGCCGGCGAAGTTCATGGCCACTACGTTCAGAGTGCTGTCGCCGGTCAGCAGTATCATCGAGGTTGGACAGGAGGCGGCAAATGCAGTCAGCCCAACCTGTGCCGCAAACTTCGGCTCCAGTTTGGCCGAGCGGATAATGATGGCCATCACCGCCATGATCATGAACGACCGCGGCCAGGGATGGGGAATCATGATGCTGAGCAGAAAGCCGAGAACATAACATGCAGCGATCAGGCTGCGATAACTATGTACGAAGCGCAGGGTGAACCAGTAAGCGAGCCGGCGGCCCAAGCCCGAACCTTCCACAGCCGCGGCAATCAGATAACCGCCAATAACCAGGTACATCAAGGGCGCGGTCCACAAGCGAAAAACGACCGCCGGCTCGGCAGTGTGGGTCAGCACCCACGCCACCAGGAGCCCCAGCGAAGTGAACCCTGGATGGATGACGCCAAAGGCCCACCAGCAAACAGCTAGAAGACTGAGGGCCAGGCAATGCTGGCCCTCTGCTGGCAGTCCGGCCCCGAGGGGGAGAAACCACACAGCCAGGCACAGCACAAGCCCGGCAATGCCGCCAATCTCCTTCTTGTAGTTCTTGAACATACGCGGCTTCCCTTTCGGAAATCTCCTGTCTTACTCCAGGTCGAGCGGCTTAGTGGAAGGAATCCGAAATGGCGCAGGGTCCACATCAAGGAATTTGGCGCGCGCAAAATCTGCCTTAAGAGGCCAGGGGACAGTACAGTCGAAGATGGTCTTGCAGGTAGTACCCCGCTGGATGATGGCGTTACTGAAGGATGGATCCTGGGATGGATCGAGAACATGTCCGATCACACCGGGAATGAAGATGGTGCTCTTGTCGCCCTGGTAACGCGTGGTCATGGCCCACAGCACGTCGTTGGTGTCAAAGATGTCCACGTCCTCGTCCACAACGATGACATGCTTCAACTCCGAGTAAACGCTGAGGGCAATCAATGCGGCCTGCCGTTGCCGACCCTCGTCGGAAGGAATCGACTTTTTGAACTGCAGGATGGCGATGAATTTGCCGCCGCCGGAGGAGTGTGCATACACATTGCACAGCCTTCCGGGCATGGCCTTCTCCACCATGCGGAAGATGCTGGCCTCGGTAGGAATGCCGGCAAGGTTGACGTGCTCTTCGCCTGGCCCGACAACTGTTTCCAGAATCGGCTTCCTGCGCGTCGTAATCGCCTTCACCTTGATCACATTCAACGACGGATTGGCTGGGCCGTTGTATCCGGGGAATTCCGGCATGGCGTGCCCGGTGTTGGTGTTTATATCTTCACGGATGCGCACATCCGGCAGAATCTCGCCCTCAATCACCACCTCGGCATGCGCAATCGAATACTCATCGATGGAGACGCACCGGGCCAGTTCCACTGCTTTGCCGCGCCAGCCGCCGGCAATGGCCAGTTCGTCGCAACCCTGGGGCGTAGTGGGCGGCTCGAAACACGCTGCTATGTATACGGCGGGATCGAGACCGATGTTGATCGACACCGGCAATGCCTTCCCTGCCTTCTCCGCCTTCTGCCGGAAAACATCGATATGCCGACCGGGAGCAAAGAAGACACTGATCGTGTCCGGCCCCTGCACGCACAGGCGATGGATGGTGACATCGTGCTCGCCGGTCTCCGGGTCCGTGGCGCGCAAAAGGCCCATGGTGAAGAACGGACCGGCGTCTTCCGGCGTGTTGGTCGGCGCGGGAATCGTTTGAAGAATGTCGATGTTTTCGTTGTAGACAACCTGCTGGCATTGCGGAACCGAATCGGTTGTAACGACCGGTGAAATGGGCCGTCCTAGCGCTTCCATCAGTTTGAAGGTGACCTGTTCCGGAGTGGTGTCGAAGAGCTTCGCGACACGTTCGCGCGAAGCCATTACCCCGGTGACGATGCGCGCGCCCGGATATCCCTCAATATTCTCGAAGAGCATGGCCGGACCGATCCTGGTGGGCGGCTCGACGGGGCATCCTGCGCCGATGTGCCGGTAGACGCCGGCCAACTCCGCATTGGGATTCACCGGGCGATCAGTGCGTAGCAACTGACCGGGGATGGACTCAAGCAGCCTCAGCGCCGAGCGCAGGTCGGTCACCTGCGCTGAAATGTTGGAGGAATCGTTCTGTTTGTGTTCCGACATGCAGGAAATCCCTTTTCTATCGCTCTTAGAGCTGTTTTGATTACCGTTGGCCTCTTTTTTGAGGGGTCGGGGCCGGCCCGCAGTTCTGCGTCCGCGGACCGAACGCCGTGCTATTTCTGTGCTGGGTTCTTGCAGACCAACTCGGTGCCCTTGCCTTCGCACCAGATCTCGTAATGGGGAGCGAAGAAGCCTGAACCAAGCCACTCCAACTGTTTGGGCGATGCCGGCCTGGCCTCACCCTCGACGAAGTTTGCCGCATCGTCGATGCTACCCGTGCCCTTGTATTTGGCAATGAAAGGATACGGATAGACCGGCCGGGTGCGATCGACTTTGGCAGAAGCGGACTCCTCCATCGGTCCACCGGGGCCGCCAGGGCCGGCGCCGTGCCCACCGGGGCCAGGAGGTACACCCGCAACTGGCCCCCGCCCGGAGCCCGCCGAATGCGAGGCGACTAGAACTGTGGGCTTTTGTCCGTCCTCGACCCAGGTCATGATCGCCTGCATTAGGCTGAAGTCGAAGGGGCCTTCGCCGCCGCCGCAATGGTAGCCGCCGGGGAACAGGAACAGCTTTGCGAACTGGTCGACCTTCTCCTTGCCGAGCAGATTCTGCATCGCGGTGTAATACGCGATGGTGTTCAGTGGCGAGATGTGCGGGTCGGCCAGGCCATGCCAGAGAATCAGCTTGCCGCCATGGGTCGCAAAAGACGTCAGGTCCGGATCCGTGGCATCGTAAAGCGCATGCAGCCGGGTGGTGGCGACAAAGGCTGCGCGGTCGAACTTCAGATCCTTCTCCAGCGTGTATCCTGCCGGCGGGTTCTTCTCGTACATCAGGTTCTGCAGCGCGCCGGTTGAGATCATCCGGCTCATCACAAAGGGAACGCCGGGCGGTGGAATCAGCACACCGGCCCAGGCCAGTTCCGAGCCAGGCAGCGGCCCGCTCAGTGTCAGCTTGTTGCCCTCCGCGTCGTGCGCGCCGGCGTAGAGCTCGCGCGCGGCCTTGGCCTGCGCCGGAGTCAGGCAGCTCTTTTCATCCTGGCCCGGCTTGCATTCGATGACCGACAGATCGGGATGGCAGTTCAACGGATCGCTGACCAGACCGTCCTTCAATCCGTCGGCAGCGTCGCACTGGTCCAACACGGCCTTGTGCAGTATCGGCAGCTTGTCGGCAGTCAGCAGCGGCTTGCCATCTGGACCCAGATTCGCCAGTACGTTCCAGCCGTGATAAAAGCTGTTCTGCGTGGTGAAGTTCATTGCCGGCGCTCCGGCCGTGATGCCGTTGAAGTCCTCGGGAAAGCGCTCCGCCTCGATCAGCGCCTCGCGGCCGCCGTCCGAGCAGCCATTGAAGTAGGAGTACTTTGGCCCCTGCCCGTAGAACTGCGCGATCAGGGCCTTGGCGGCCAAAGCCGTCACATGCAGGCTGCGGTAGGCGAAGTCCACGCGCAACTGGTAATCCCTGGCGCCGAAGCTTCCGTCCATGCCGCCATTGTGGCCCATATCCGTGGAGGCAATTGCCAGCTCGCCGTTGGTCGCCGGCATGCAGCCGTGGGGATTCGAGAGCATCAGGCCGATATTTCCGCACAGTCCCCCGCAGCCGGTCTGGACGTAGCGCTGGGTCCAAGTGGCAAGCGGCAGGCGCACTTCAAAGCGATTGGCCGGCTCCACATAGCCCTTGATCTGGCAGTAGGGGGCGGGCTTGCCATCCTTGACGGCAACAGCGGCGGTAATGTGGGTGGGCGAGCCAACAGCCTGCGAGATGTCCACCGCGGCGAGTTTTTCGCACTCCATGGCAGGCTGAACCACGGTCAGCGCGGCCGGGCCCGCCGAGGACTGCGCCGAAGCCAGCCCCGAGACGAGCGCCAGGACACCCGTCAACAAGATCGATTGCATTTGAGACCGCATCTTCTTTCTTCTCCTGTTCCTGCTTTGAGACCGCGCAGCCGTGCCGGACTCTATCGAGTCCGGCATGGCTGCGGCACAATACCGCTGTTAGAACGAGTACTTTGCACCCAACTGGATCAGGCGCGGGTTCACCGAGGTCGAAGATATCTGTCCAAAGACCGGATCGACAACGCCAAGATCGGGCAGACCAAACTGCGCGTGGTTGAAAAGGTTGAAGAACTCCACCCGGAATTCGAAATTCGTTGTCTCGCCAATCTTATTGCGCTTGCTGACAGAAAGGTCATTGTTGTTCTGTCCCGGACCGGAAACGATGCCAACACCACTGTTTCCATAGAGCGTTCCCCCGTCCTGGGAGACAATGGTGGGCATGGTAAACGCGCTGGGGTTGAAGTAGCCGCTATTGATGCGGCTCATCATGGAGCCATGCGTCGCGACATCCTTTGGCCCCATGCCGACGGCATACTGCGCACGGGACTGGCCTGCGCCGCCATAGATCGAGCCGCCGCGGCTGTCACCAAGGGTCAGCGGTCCGCCGTCCTGCACAACATACATACCGAATGCTCCCCAGCCCTCAAACAGCGTCTTCTTCAAGCCGGAAAACTTATAGGGTTCCATCCAGCCATACATCAGAGAGAAGCGCTGCGGCGAGATATTGAACAACGGGCCGTACTGTTGACGCGTGTTGAGCGGGTCGTTTGAGTCCATGGTCATGCCCGTGCCAGTCGACATAATGCCCCCCGGAGGCATGGTGATCCCGAGGTTCGACAGCGTCTTGCTGAACGAGTAGGAGGCGTGGAAGTTGACGCCGAACGGGAAGAACTTGCCGACGGCGATCTGCCCGGTATGGTATTTGGCCGCGCCAAGGCTATTCTGCTCATCCAGTCCGCTGGCGCCAAGCCCCAGGTAAGGAACGCGCAGGGCTGCGTTGGCTGCGGTGTTCATGGTAATTCCGTTGACCGGGTTCGACGCCGAAGCCAGTTGCGCCTCGTTGATCTGGCGCGCTGTGTCTTGCAGGTGAATGGAATGCGCGCCGGCATAGGTCATGGTGAGATCCACACTCCCCGGCAGCCGCTTGTCGATCTCCAGGTTCCACTTCTGGGTTTGCGGAGTCTTGAGATTCGCGGAGATGGTGCGGATGTTCAGATTTGAGCTGGTTCCTAGAGCGAAGTTGACCGCGCGAGGCGTCCCCCATCCGCTGGCATATCCCGGGAAGGGGTTGGCGAGAGTGGCTGAAGAGTTGGCCGCACCTGACGCGCCTGCGGTTGCCGCGTACGGGGCCTCGGTGAGCGTCTGCATCTCTTCAACTGCCGATTCGGGGCGATCGTAGAAGATGCCATAGCCGGTCTTGATGGTCAGATCCGACTTCTCGAAAGGCTTCCACGCCAGACCGAAGCGCGGGACCAGGTTTGTTTTCGGAGACGAAGGAAGAATACTGTTCGATGAAGCACGCGTGACGCCGGTACCGAGCGTTCCTTTGAAATTGGCCGGAACCACGAACCCCTGGAAGGTACCGCCGCTGGGCAGGCTGGCGTAAGCGCCTGCCACACTGGGCTCAAAGAGCGTCATGTTGCCGGTCGAGTCGGAGGGCAATCCGAAGAAATCCCACCGTACGCCCAGATTGACGGTCAGGTTACGAGTCAGCTTGAAATCGTCCTCGGCGTAAAGCGAGGAGTCCGCGTAGCGGTAAGAGTGGCTGACGCCGTTGGGGCCTGTGAAAGCCGCCGTGCCGCCCGGCCCGGAGCTGCTGAAGACATTGCTCATAGGAGTTCCGTTGCCCATTGGGCCGCTAGGCATGCCAAGCAGGAAATCCGCGATGCTGAAGAACGTAAGTTGGCCGCGCGCAGGTCCCAGCTCGGTCACGTTGGACTGGCGCAGTTCGCCCTCGAAGGCGGCGCGCACTGCGTGCCGGCCCTTCACCCACTTGATCCCCTCGGAAAGCTGATACTGGTTGGCGCTGTTGGTATCCCAGGCGCCATTGCCGCCAGCCTGGAAGGACCCCATCACGTTAATGATGTCGATGGCGTCGATCGAAGATACCAGCGACGTAATGCCCGCGTCGGAGTTCTTGAAAGGAACCGTTGGCGTATCGTTCAGGATGTCGTGCTGGCCAGAAACGCGCAGTTCATTGGTCAGTTCAGGCGAAAGCTCGGTGGTGAGGCGCAGCAACGCCGTTACGCTTTGCTTGAGCTGGTTCGATGGCGAGCCCGGAAGGCTTGAAGGACCACCGTTAAAATTGTTGGTCATCGGATCCCGCGCGAAGAAGAACCGCTCGGAGAGCATGTTCTTGGGCGTGAGATTCATATCCGTGTTGACCATGAATTGATCCTCGGTAAACTTTGCCGGATCGCTATAAGTCACAGTGCGCGATTCGGTGGCCGAACCCGAGCCTGGAATGTAGAAGTTGCCATTGGCTAGTTTCAGGTTCAGCAACTTGACGGCCACCGGGCTGATATTCGATCCGTCCCGGGCAATTGTGTCCGTCGGGACGGTGAAGCAGTTGGTGGGCGAAATGCAGATCGAGCCAAAGGCGCCCGCCTGGCCTGCAAATACCGCTCCGAGAGAGGCCGCGGTGCGCGTCTGGGGAAACGGAGGAAGATATACTGACGGCGCCGTGCCGCCAGGAGCCAGCGAGTTGCTCTGCCGGGTGCCCTGATAGGCCACAAAGAACTTGCCCAACTGCTGCCTGCCCGGCAGAGGTCCGCCAAAGGTGACACCAAACTGGTTCTGCTTCAGCACCGGACGCTTGGCCAGATTCGGAATTCCGTCCAGAACCGCCTCGCGTTTGCGGAAAAACTCATTGGCGTTAAAGATGTCATTGCGGTTGAACTCGAAGAACGTAGCGTGATAGAGATCGGAGCCGGACTTGGTGGTGGCCATGATGTTCACGCCAGAGTAGCGCCCGGGGCCCGCAGAGTACGACCACGGCTCGATGGCATTCATCTGGATCGTGTCGGGGTTGGGGATGCCAGGAGCGGTGACACCGGCGAACGAAGTGGCCAACGAAACACCGTCGGTCATGAAGTTATTGGTGTTGCTGCCGCCAACCTGGAAGCCCACCGAAAGCGCCACTCCCACCGTGGATGCGTTGTTGACTCCGCCGCTGACGCCATCGGCTGTTGCCGCTTCGGCGGTAAAGTTGCGGCTGGAGAGCGGTGTCTCTTTGACTCCGCTTTTGCCCTCGCTTGCCGCTGCGGGCTTGGCCCCCATCGGTGGCCCGCCGGGCTTCCACTGCACGGTCACTGTCTCGGTTGGGCTGCCCGCCTCAAGATGCGCGTCGGCAAAAGCGGGGCCATCGGCTACCTTCACATCCTTGAGCACTACCGATTTGAAGCCGGCCGCCTCGACGCGAATCGAGTACATACCCGCACGCAGGTCGGAGATGTTATAAAAACCAGTCTGGTTCGCGCGCGTCTTGCGGATCTTTCCATTTGCCTGATTCGTCAAAGTGATTTCAGCGTTCGCTGCGGGTCCCGCGCCGGCGGCGATACGGCCAATGATCACCGGACCGCCCATCATCCCTGGCGGCGGACCGCCCATGGGCATCTGCGCTTCTACCAGGGCAGGGACATAGCCTGCTCCCATAAGGATTAACAAAGCAAAAAGACAACGAATCGTTCTCGTCATGTGGCTCTCCATTAGATCCGGCAATCGCGCCTGAGCGCACACTGCCTTGGTTAAACTGCCCTTCTAGGGCATAACTCCGCGGCCTCCCCGCTTGCTGATCCACAGGCGGGAGCCAGTCCGCACTTTCGCGCGATGCATGGAAGATTCCGGAATTGCCGCCCGGCAAGAAGTTCTTGAGGCGGCCATTCGAAGAGCTGTTCTCTGTCGGCCTGATTCGTCCGCAAAGGTGCAGCGACGCTGTAAGTCTTCATTCCCTCAACGCCAAAGCCCTTGTGAATTCGAAGAGCGTTTCGTCCTTGGGCTTCGGGCAATCATTCAGGGAAGTACTCTAGAGATTTGTAGGCGATTTAGAATATGAGTGTCCAATACTTATCGCTGACCATATTGATAGTTTTTACCTATCGCTTATGCCTCCGCACACCAAGCGCAGCCTCTCCCGGAAGGCAGTTGCAGCCTATGTTCACCGGAGCGATCTGCTTCTAGCTTCACGATAATATCTTTTGTTTCTTTCGATGCGATGTCCAACTCAACTCCGCCTCGTGCACGCAAACCCTCAACTGCTCCGGTCTTCCCTGCGTCGGGCCAGGCGGAGAGGATCGCGATTATTTCACCATGACTTTGCAGCAGCATTTCGGCAATCGCAGCAGCAATACCGATTTTTCCATCAATCTGGAAGATGGTGAAGTGCTTCCTCTTGGCCGGTTCTGCGTGCAACGTTATCTCGCGGCTCATTTCGGCTTCGGTGGGCGACATGGTAAGCGTTGCATTCTGGCCGTCTTGACGTCGGGGTTGGGAGTGTGGGGATCGGACCGTATGTGTCCACGATCAATTCAAGTGGACACGACCGGTCGCAAGAAGTGTCGGTTTCAATCCCTGGGAGTGTTGACTTCATCGACGTAGACGTTGTCGATGGTGGCCTTGGCGATGGCAGTGTCGAGTCGGCCGAGCAGTTGCTTGAAGGGTTCGTCCTTGCGGCGGCGGAGCATGGCGACGGTCTGCCTTCCTTCCGACGCAATGGCCACGCCGCCGATGGGCTCGATGTGCCCGATGACGATCTGGCCGTGCTCGGTGAACTCATCGATGTTCGGATACATGGAGACGGTGAAGGGCGAAGCGTCGAAGGCGGTCGGCTCTAAGCAGCTTTCTGTAATGCGGGGAGCAGTTTTTCGGTGACGTTCCATGGCAGCAACTCCTCGATACGTTGGATGGGGTGCTGGCTGATGCGGGCGAGCACATAGCGCAGGTAGGCCTCGGGGTCCAGGCCGTTCAGACGCGCTGAACCTATCAGAGCATAGAGGATGGCGGCGCGCCTCCCGCCCGCATCGGAACCGGCGAACAAGTAATTGCGCCTGCCGATGGCGACTGGCCTCAGGGCACGCTCCGCGATGAGGTTATCCATCTCGATGCGTCCATCGTCGAGATAGCGCGCCAGTGCATCCCACAGGCTGAGTACGTAGTGAATGGCCGCGGTGGTCTGTGAGTTCGGCGCCTGTTGTGTAAGAGCTTGTTCGAGCCATCGTTGCATATCGTCGAACAGTGGCCTGGCGCGCTCCGAGCGAACCTCCTGGCGTTCATCCGCCGTTCGGCCCTTGATCTGTTTTTCGATCGGGTAGAGAGCGGCTATGCGATGCACTGCTTCCATCGCGATGGGCGAGTTGTGTGCCTTCACCAGTTCAAAGAACTTGCGCCGAACATGCGCCATGCATGGCTCCTCTTGGATCTTTCCGCCCTGATAAAGCTTGTCATAGCCGGCGAATGCGTCAGCCTGCAGGATGCCTTCGAACTGGGCCAAGTGTCGCTGGGGATGCTCGCCCTTGCGGTCGGGCGAGTAGGCGAACCACACCGCTGGAGCACTCTTGTCGCCGGATGGGCGGTTGTCGCGAACGCAGGTCCAGAAGCGGCCGGTCTTGGTCTTGCCGGTTCCTGGCGCAAGCACTGGCAGCGGAGTATCGTCGCCATGCAGCTTATCCGTTGCCAGCACATAGCGGCGCAGAACCTCGGCCACTGGCGCAAGCAGCGCAGCGGCTGCCATGTCCGCGAAGGCTGACGCCAATCAATCCCCTCGCACAACATGGACAGTTGCGCGCGGGTAAGCGACACGGCACCGCTGGTTGCCTGCGGCCATACGAAACGTCCTCGGTCGAGACGGCCTCACGGCAATACACGATCCTTCGTCGATAGGCGCGGGGAGACCTATCCCCTGCCGGAGTCTCCACAGCGCATTCGACAAGGCCTGACGCATATACTCGTTATGAACTCAATCGGGCTCTGCTGTTTTATGCAGTTATTCGGCAGCAACGCTGCAAGAGATAAATCGCAAAGAATTGGAAGCGTCACCCATCACACATGGATCAGCCAAATCTTCGTAGACCCTTTCTGCATCGATGGCACTCCCCGCTTCCCACGCGGCGCTCTTTCATATGCGCTCTCGGCGGTACGTTCGCGGGCTGCTTGTTCCCGCGCTTCTTACCCGCACAATCGGCGCCTGAAACTCAGGAAGGCTTTGCGCCTTCGTCAATTCCCGAACCACCCGGCACAGTGCATCTACCCCCTTTGAGCCTCGCTCCGCCGGAAGGCGCCTCGTTGCCGGTTTATGACTTGTACGGCAATCATTGGGCGCTTGCCGCCCCGCATAGCGAGGGGAATCGCAAACTGCTTGTGCTGGCGGCGCAGCAGCCTCAGTCTTGGGTTGAGGAAACGCTGAGCCATTTGCCCGAAGCGCAGTGGATCGACATCGTCCCCGACGAGATTGGCTTCCTGTGGATTGCTGCTTCGCATCGCCTGCTGCGCCTCGATCCGCACACTCCGGCCGATGGCTGGCTCGATCTCACGTCTATCCTCGACCCGCATCTGGATAACTGCCAGATCACCGCGCTCGGTGTAAGCCCCTCGGGCATGGTCATGGTGGCGCTTCGCTCCGGATGGATAGCCGAGATAGACGCCGAGCACGGAACCGTCGTCCGCCGCTGGCCCGCACCCACAAATGTTGTGCGCATTGCAACCGATGGCGAAGGCAACATCTGGGCACATACCCACGAGAAGGCATTTCGTCTCGCCGCCGCCCCCGATGCATGGCAGCGCCATTGGCAGCTTGTGGCGCGGCTTCCGGGCGGCAATCACGATTTGTCCGGCGATGTGCTCCACGGCAGGTTTTACATGGCCGGAGGCCAGAGCGCAGGATGGGGTTATCCCGCCGTCCGCCACGCCTTCGATCAGCTCTTTGAGTTCAATCCCATGACAAATTCCTGGCGTATCGCGGCGCGGTTGACGCATCCTCGTTTTTACAACGGGACATGCCACCTGGAAGACAAGGTCTGGGTGATTGCCGGCAACCGCCGCAACGAAAACGGCGAGGCTGTTTATCTCTCCAGCGTGGAGATATGCGACCCGTCCACCGGCAGCGCCGTTGCGGGTCCGGCAACGCCGCTGCCCATCGAAATGCCTGTCGCGGTTCACATCGGCGGCCGCATCTATGTGGCCGGAGGCGTCACCCCATCTTTTTCCGCCAATCGCCTCTCCCACACCTACGACAAGCCCGGCATGTTGATCAGCATCGGGGCGGGAGAAAGGGAATGGCGGCGAGAACCCGATGGATACACGGGAATGTCGGCCATGTCCGGCGCAGCGCTCGGTAGCCGGTTCTACCTTTCCGTTCCGTCGCGCGGGCTGGTCTGCTACGACACGCAAGAGCGCACATGGCAAACAATCCCGCATCCGCACGAACTCGCCATGCCGCGCTCTCCGCAACTAGCGGCCTATCGCGGCGAGATCTGGATGATGGGCGGGCGCGACGTTGCCAACCCCACGCAGTGCCTGATCTACAACCCCGCCGCCGGCAGTTGGCGGAGCGGCCCCGCGTTGCCCTTTGGCCTCTCCTGGGGAGCTGCCGCCGAGGTGGGCGGACGCCTGGCCTTGATCGGCGGTGCAACCGGCCGCTTTTACAGCAACGCGACCTATCTGCTGCGCGAGTAGAACGAATATCGAGCCGGCTTGCGGGGCGGGAGGAAGCACTTCGCATTCCTCCCGCTGCCGGACTACTTCGCCGTCTTCAGCACCAGCACAGTGGCAATCGGATCGAGCGGTTTGGCAGGCAACTCTATATCGATGCCCTCGCCGTTGTGGGTCACTTTCAAAGGCTTGTGCGCAGCATCGGCCAGCAGATAAGCGCCCAGCACCTTGCGCGGCGCACGATCCAGGTGGAACGCTCCGTTCGGCCAATCGAAGATCTCGATGTAGATCTTGTCCGCAGCCGTCGTGGAACGCCACTTCCACGCCGGAATGAACTTGGGCTTGCCGTCCTTGCCCGTTTCGGTAGCACTGAACGAACCGGCCTCATCGCCGAAGAGCGTTGCTTCCGTTCCGTAGATAGCTTCGCCGTTCACCGAGAGCCAGCGGCCCACCTCGCGCAGCCGATCCACTTCCGGCGCAGGCACAACGCCCTTCGCGTCCGGCCCGATGTTCAGCAGGTAGTTGCCTCCCTTGCTGGCAATGTCGATCAGGTTGCGCAGCAGGGTCTCGGTGGACTTGAAGTTGGTGTCGCTTTCCTTGTAGCCCCAGGTTCCATTGATCGTCATGCACGATTCCCAGTCGCGCCCCGGATAGCCCTGCGCGGGAATGTGCTGCTCCGGCGTCTCGGTGTCGCCCTTGTAGCCGCCGCCCAGACGATTGTTCCAGATCAACTTGGGGTGCTCATTGAGGAGCTTGACGACCTCCGCGGAGCGCGCCGGCGTCATCTGAACCGTGGACGTATCGAACCACACCACGGCCGGGAACTCCCCGTAATTGCTCAGCAGTTCCCTGAGCTGCGGGATGGCCTTGTTCTGCAGATAAGCGTCAAAATCGCCGTCTTGCGCCTTGTCCCAGTGGAAGGTAGGCGGCTGATGGTCGCCCGTCTTCAGCGCTGCGCCGCCCGGCGCCGTCCAGTCCTGCGCCTGCGAGTAGTAGAAGCCCAGCTTGATGCCCTGCTTGCGGCACTCCTCCGCCAGTTCCTTCAGCGGATCGCGATGGAAAGGCGTTGCGGCCACAATATTGAAGGGGTCCACCTTGGAATCGAACATCGCAAAGCCGTCATGATGTTTGGTGGTAATCACGATGTACTTCATGCCCGAAGCCTTGGCCAGCGCCACGATGTCGTGCGCGCTAAATCCCGTGGGATTGAACTGCGACGCCAGCGCTTTGTAGTCGGCCACCGGAATCGAACCGCGATTCATGATCCACTCGCCGATGCCGGGAACCTGCTTCCCATTCCACGAGCCCGCGGGAATCGCGTACAGCCCCCAGTGAATGAACATGCCGAACCGGGCTTCGCGCCACCACGCCATGCGCGCATCGCGCTGCGCCTGCGTCTCAGTGTCCTGAATCGCCGCCACAGGGTGATTGACGACGGTCTTTGTATCCTTCTCTTGCGCCTGCAACGCAGGCACGCACACAGCCAGCATTGTCCACGCTGCTGCTACGGTTTTCACAAGGCAACCACGTTTCAAGAGTATCCTCCAAGGTTGTGACTGCAGGTAGCAAACTGCCTACGGCTGCAGGCTGACTATCTCAGTGCCGGTTGTAATGCCGGCGGCGTTCACTGCATCCACAGTGAAATAGTAGCGGATGCCTGTCATCAGACTGCGAATCTCCACCGACTCTCTACCGTACACCTGATCGTTGAAGACCATCCGGTCCCGGGCAATCCCCCAATGCACAATATAGAACTCCGCCCCTGCGGCTGGCTTCCAACTGACCTCGGCCACACGGCCATCGGCAGGCTCTTTTGCGCTACGCACCGCTTGCACACCCTCGGCCTTTGCCGGTTTGCTCCCTGCTCCCACGCCGAAGATGCGCAGTCCGCTCAGTGAAAACTTTGCGCCGTTCGGCGTGCGCACATTGGTGATGCGCACATAACGCACGTCGGCAGACCGTTCGAGCTGGACGTACTCGTGAGGCGCCTCTCTTCCCTGCTGGCCGCGATCCACAAGCATTCTCCAGTTCTTGCCGTCCGTAGATCCCTCTACCCTGTACAGGTAGGGCTTGCCCGAGATGCCGAGCGCGGTGCTTCCCTCATCGGCGTGATTGACCTGCACAGCCATCACCTTCTGCACGCGGCCCAGATCCACCTGCAGCCACTCGCCCGCATTGCCGCTCGCGGCCGCCCACCAGTCCCGGACGTCTTCGTCCACGGCCATCGACGGTGCGTGGCCTTCCAGCGATGAAGATGCGGTAGCCGGCTTGTTCAGCGAGAGCAGCATCCACCCGGCCAAGCCGCGGTCACCCCCCATGCGATGCGGATAGTCGCCCAGATACGTATCGGCGGCCATCGATCCATCGTCAAGGAAGCTCACCGGAAACAGACCCAGCCTGCGCTCGAAATTATGGCGCACGGAGATGGTCATCGTCGCAATGTGCCACCACTGTCCGTGAAGGTCCATGAAGGTGCTGCCGTGCCCTGCCCCGGCTATGAATCCCGACGGCTTGTACGAGATTGGATTCTGCGCGGGCGCATGAAACGGTCCCATGGGAGAGTCGCCCACCAGCACTGCATCCGCATAGGTCTTGTCCATCGTTCGCGGCGTGGCGTACTGCAGGTAATACTTGCCCTTGTACTTTGTCATCCACGCGCCTTCAATCCACACTCCGCTTCCGGGCAGTTCGTTGCGATCGCCCGCAACTTCGTACCCGCGGTGCAGCGTGTCGCGGCTTTCCTCGATGTCCTGCTCGCGAATCACTTTGAATCCATGTTCTGGATCGAGTTCCGTCACCTTCAACGGCGTCTTGCTCGAACAGCCGCTGTACATATAGAGCCGTCCATCGTCGTCTACAAACAGGTCGGGATCGTTATAGTTCAGCGCATCGGCCACTTTCGTCCAGACGCCCTTCCACGGATCGGAGGTGCTCCAGATGCCTTTTGAGCCGGCCGCCGTGAAGTAAAGCTTGCCGTGCATCTCCACGACAGTTGGCGCATAGTCCTCCAGGGGCAGTCCCTCGGGAACCACGAATTGCCAGTGCAGCAGATCCTTCGAGTGCCAGTACCCGCCCGACTTCGAAGCAAAAAGCCAATACTCTCCCTTGAAGACAACCATGGTGGGATCGGCTGCTTCTCTGCGGCTGGGCGCATCCGGACGAAAGCGGTACGGAAGATCCATCGGATTGGCATACGTCGCGGCAACCGGCACCTGCGCAGCCATCCATCCTGCCTGCACCAGCAAAGCAACTGCCGCAACCCACATCCTGCGCTTCATCATCTTCTTCTCCTTGTTCCTCTATCGGTGCAGCGGTTATTCATCCACGCGGCTCGCGCCATCCGGACAGGCCGGCTCCAAGCGCGGCTCCAGCGCCGCGCGAAATGGCGATGCAGGCAATCCCGCTCCGTTCCAGAGCAGCATCGCCGGAGTCTTGTCGTCCCACGCGTAGCAAACCTGTGTGGGCGCCGGCACGCGCTCACTGCGAAGGAGCAACGACTGTCCGTCGATCGTCACGGTCTGCGCGGGAAAGAAGACGCCGTCGCGGCCCGCAATCAGGAAGGCGCGCGCACTGGCTTCCGCATCCACCGGCACAAATTCGACAGCCTTGCCGTCAGCAATGCGCTCCGCAGGGACCTGTGGCGTCAAGGGCGCAAAGACCGGCAGCGGCGCGGGCTTGAGTTGCAGCCCGGACTCTGCCTCATCGAACCAGAGGCGCAAGCTGCCCTTTTCCGAAGTAACCTGGCGCAGCCTCGGCCCCGATGCCGCCACCGGTTCGTGATACGCCACCTTGCGCACGGCAACCAGCAGGCGTGCCCCGACGGTTTCCTTGTCGGGATAGTGCACATCGCCCACCATGCCCGCGTCGGCTGTAACCACCATGCCCGTGTTCGCCAGCGCTAGTGCGGCGCTCTGCGATTCGCGCAGCATGGGGAAGAGACCATTCGAGCGATACCGCGCCAGTTGCATGAAGAGGAACGGAAGATCCCCTTCGCCCCACGCCGCGCGCCAATCGCGAATCATGGCCACAAAAAGATCGCGGTAGTGGTAAGCCTCATGCGCATTCTTGTTGTTGTTCTCTCCCTGATACCACACAATGCCCCGAATCGAGTAAGGCGTGAGCGGAGCAATCATGCCGTTGTAAAGCCCCGAAGGCTCGGCCTGACTTCCAGCGCCGCGCGGTTTGGCCGGAGCGCCGGGCAGCATCTTGCCGTTCTCCACCGCCTTGCGGTCCTCCGCGCTCAGCCCCTGCTTCCATACATCGAATTTCTGCTGGTACGCCTTCATCGCATCGGGATATCCGGCCAGCACTTCGTCCCATTCCTTCTGAACAAACGCCAGTGAAGGGTTGCGGGCCAGCGACTCGGCGCTCATCCATGACTCGATTGGCGTGCCGCCATACGCGGATTCGATCAGGCCAACAGGTTGATGCGTTTCCTGCTGCAGCTTTTGTCCGAAAAAGTACGCCGTAGCGGCAAAGTTCAGGATCGTTTTGCTGTCCGCAATCTCCCAGCTTCCCTTGATGTCTTCGGCAGGATGCGCACTGACCGCGTGATCGGCATGAAACAGGCGGAGTTGAGGATTGAAAGCGTGGGCCTGCACCGCGTCAAGATTCTGGGAGAAATGCACGGCGCGTTCCATGTTCGATTGCCCTGAAGCCACCCACACTTCGCCCACAAGCACGTCGTGCACAACAATGCGGTTTTCGCCAGTGACCGTCAGGTCAGCGCTGGCAGCAGGCTTCAGAGCCTTGAGCCATACACACCAGCGCCCTTCGGCGTCGGCTGTCGCCGCCGCACTCTGCCCCTGAAATGCGACCGTGACCGCTTCGCCTGGCTTGCTCCATCCCCAGATGCGCACCGGCGCATTCTGCTGGAGCACCATGTGATCGGAGATCGGCGCCGGCAGGCGCACCTCAGCGAACGCCGGACAGCACAAGCCCGCCAGCGACACAACCAATACTCCAAGGCATTTCTTCTTCAACTTCGATGTCGTCACAAATGTTCTCCCATGAGCGTCGCGCAGCAGGACTCATCCCGCTGCGCGACGTCGGTCAAGACTTGACCCAGTTCCGTTGGCTTCATCTCTCGCAGCGGCCATCAGCGCTCGCTGGCGATCGCCTTGCCGCCGCGCCGCACGGATACAGCCGAACGTCCGCTCGATTCCTGCTCGAAGGCAAGTTCGTCGCTCTGGCCGTTCCACTCGACGGTCGCCCGCCCGGCTTTGGCGTCCCATTGCGAGCGCGGCAGTTCCTCGCCTTCGCGATAGGCATAGATCAGCGCCTTGCCGCGATAGGCCACCGCGCGCGCGGGAACATTCAGCCGGTACATTGTCCCACCCTGCGCCTGCAGGCCCATCAGCTTGTACTCCGTTCTGAAGTGCTCTGCTGTTGCGTCCTGGGACGTCTGCTCGCCGCCGGCCTCGAAGAACCTGAGCAGCAGGCGGCGAGGCCCTTTCTGCTCCGCCAGCGTGATGTCCAGCATTCCGTCGTGACGGCTTTGCTGCTTGAGGTATATATCCTCCGGCAACTGCATGATCCAGTCGTAGACGTGCGCCTGCCCGTCCTTCTTGAGGTCGTCGATGACCAGCGCGTAAGGATGCGCTCCCCGTACAACGCCCGCGGTACGGAAGGCATAGAGAACAGGATTGTGCGGCTGCCGAACCACCCACGAATCTTCATCCCACATCAGCGGATTGCCTTTGAGATAGTTGGCGTAGTAGGCCACCACTCCAGGGGTGGGATCGTACTCCCACGCCTGGCCGGCCAACTCGTCCACCTTCTCCTTCAGCGGCGCGTAGTGCGGAAATTGCAGACGGCTGTCGCTAGGGCTCCACGTTGCGGCTTCCTTGCGCCACTGCCAACTGTAGGGATACTTCATGTCGCATCCAGCCAGAGAAGCATCGGTCGTATCGCTCAATCCCAGCCACTGCGCCGGTGATGCAAAGAAGCCTTCTCCCTCGCCATCGATCAGTACCAGGCTCGTCTGCGACGATTCATGCGGGCGCGAGTCCTGCAGCGCCCAGTTGCGCCCGTCCGCACTCAATGTGAAACGCCCGCGGTCGGCATGATCGTGCGAAGCAAAGGTCGTATCCGGATGGCAGGTAAAGTTCATGTAGAGCGCGTCCGGGTTCCAGGCGCTGCGCGTAATCATCACGCCGCGATGCTCGTCCGCAAAGGTGAGCGGCAGATGGAAGTCCGCGCCCGCATGGTAGTCCATCAACTTGCCGCCGCGGTCTCTCGCTGCGTCCTGGGCGGTGATCAGCATCGTCTCCATAAAGAAGTCCGTGGAGAAGTTGTCCTTTTGCACGGTTTTCAGGTTTTGGAAAACGTAGTCCAGACGCGCATCGTTGGGATAGAAGTATTTGGCCACCATTAGCGACTCGTCGCTTGGCGGAAAGTTGCCCAGGTCGCCATCCGATGTCCATTCCTGCCCGTAAGGCTGGAGCGCATGCACGTACCACTGGTCCAGTTGTGCGCGATAGTGGCTTTGCGTAAAGAAGTTGTCGCCCCGGTTCGCCATGGCAATCATCAGCTCGCTGAAGTGTTCCATCGCACCGCCGTGATAGCCGATCGACTCATGCGCCATGCCCGAGGGATTGATGGCGTACGCCAGGAAGTCGCGCACCACGTCCACGCCGCGCCGATAGACGCGTGGATCGTATCCAGGCTCGCCTTCAATCGCCAGTGAGTACAACACCTCGTACATCGACATGCCGAGGAAGTTCCAGTTCCGCCAGTGCGGCGGTAGATCCATTCCCAGCGAGTAGCGGCCTCCCGTCAGCAGCGCCAGAACCTCGCGCGTAGCCGCGCGCTGCTGGTCGGTCATGTAGTTGTAATCCCAGTCGTAGGCAAACGGCAGGAAGGGCCACTGCTCCACCGCCGAGCGCATCGAGCGCCACCAATTGTTCCCGTAGCGGCCGGCCGCGGCGGCTTCAACGCGCGGCTTGTAGTAGGCAGCCCAGGCAGCGATGGCCTGCCCCAGGCGCGCGCCTTCGCGCGGGTCCTGATCGATGAGGCAGACAAAGGCCTTCATCTCCATCGCCACGCCGAAGGGATCGCGATGGTGCCATTTCGTCGCAGGCTTCAATACCGTGCCGGCAGCGACCATGTTGTTGCCCGGCAACGCAGAGTTCCCTGGCTTGTAGAGCCTTCCGAAGTCGTCGAGATTTCCCTGCAACAGATCGGTGTACAGGCGGTTCTCCCATGTCCCCGGCTTGTCGATGCCGTTGGCCAGTTGCAGGCGGACAAACGCCAGCATCTGCCGCCCGCTGCGCGTGGACTGCAGCCGCGCGCGTATCCCCGGCAGATCCTCGGCAGAGAACAGAATGCGCGGATGCTGGCCCGGCGCCGGAACATGGAAGATGCGATCCTTCGCAAAACCATCCGCGTCAAAGCTCACAGGCAACGGCGGCGGCGCGGGCGGGCGCCCCGGAAACTCGCCGTTCAAAATCTGTTCCGGTGTGTATTCCTTGCTGTAGACAAGGTGCCCGGTGGGCACGCCACTCTGCTGCGCAACGTTCTGAGCTGGCCCCTGTGCCGGACTTTGAGCAGCAAGTTGGAACAAAGGCAGCGCGGCAATCGAAAAAACGATGTACTGCAGGCGATTCATGCATTATCTCCGTTCATTAACTCTTCATCCCCTATCCCTGCCCTGTAAAGGGGCAGATTGTTCCGATCTTTGAACTATTCATCCATGCCGCTCCTCGATCCCGCCAAAGTGTGAGCGAGCCAGCGCGCCCGCCCCACGTCGCGCCGCAATTGAACAATCCAGCCATTCTCTGATCTGTTTCGAGCAATTTGCCTTCCGGCAATTGCATGGCCTTCGACAATGAGCAATCCTCGATGTGTTGCTCTTGGCCACGGTCTCCCAAGCGGTACATGCCGCGGCTTACTCCTGTTTCGCGAGGAACCCTATTATGAACAAGCATCTCCGCTTCCTGTGCGTTGCGGCCCTGCTCACCCTGGGCGTTACGGCTGCCTGCGGTGCGGCCGAATGGCAGTTCTCCGTCGATCTGCCCGGAACGCGCATTCACGCGGCCATGTGGATTCCACCCGCCTGCCCGCGTGTGCGCGGAATCCTGCTCGGTGAGCAGGTGATCCTGGAAACTCCTGTAATGCAACACCCCTCCATTCGCGCCGCCGGCGCAAAGGAGTGCCTCGCTTTTGTGCTGATGAATCGCGGTGCCTACAACGAGTTCAACTACGATCCCCATTCCCCGATTGAAGAGCGCGACGACCTTAAACTCCAAAAGGTTCTCGATCTGCTGGCCGAAGATTCCGGCTATGCGGAGGTGGCCACCGCGCCGCTGCTTCCCATCGGCCATTCTGGCTCAGCTGTTGCTGTTTGGCATATCGGCTATTGGAACCCCGCGCGGACGATCGCCATGGTCGGCCTGCATGCCGCCGCCATTCATCCTCCCGCGTGGGACCCGAAGGCCAACGTGAATGGCGTGCCCTTTCTCGGCATCAGCGGAGAGTACGAATCCTGGGGCGACCCCGAGGTGCCGCTCGACATGCACTGGCGCTGGCTGCGCGGAACCGTGCTGGAGATGCGCGCCTCGCAGAAGCGCACCCTGATGAGTATCCTCGTCGATCCGGGAGCTGGCCACTTCTCGTTCAGTGACGCCATGGCCGATTATGTATCCCAGTTCATCGTGGCCGCCTCTGAAGCGCGCCTGCCCCGCGAAGCGGTTGGAAACGGGCCGGTGCAGTTGCGTCAGGTTCCGCTCGAATCCGGTTGGCTAACCGATGAAACCCCGCTCCAGCCCGGCCCCAACCAGCACGCAGCGGCTCCCTGGGCGCAGTACACCGGCGATCGCTCCCGCGCCTTCTGGCACCTGACCCGGGATCTCGCCCTGGCCAACGAAAACTTCCGGCGCGAGCAGCGCGGCAAGAAACTGCAAATGGTCGCCTGCGGCCTGCATGGCAAGCTGCTGCCCGCGGAGTGGATTATCCCCGTTCCCTTCGAGCCCGGCCCCGATGGGCAGACGGTCTCCATCGATGCCGGTTTCCTCTCCGTCACACCGCCCACCGCCGCCAACTCCGGCATTCCCCTGGGCCATGCCGAAGGACCTGTGCAACTGTCGCTCATCGGCGGCTGGGGCGGCGGCAACCAACAGACAGGCGCACACGAGTTCCGCACGGCTCCCGGCATCTTTGGCCCCAATGACTCGCTGATCGTGCTGGCCTATCATCCCGGCGACCGGCAGTACAGTTACACCGAAGCAGCCTGCCAGGTAAAGTTTCCCAAGTTCGAAACCGGCGGCGCGCCACAGACCGTCGAGTTCGCTCCCCTCGCCGACCGCAGCGCCGGGCCAGCCGGCATAGCTCTCCAGGCCAGCGCGTCCTCCGGCTTGCCCGTACAGTTCTACGTAGTCCGAGGGCCTGCGGTGCTCGACGGCGGCAACCTGCGCCTCACCGTTCCTCCGCTACGCGCCAAATATCCGATCCGCGTGACCGTTGCTGCGTTTCAGCACGGATTGCCTGGCAAGTGGAACTCCACCGGGCCGGTCGAACGAACCTTCCTGCTGACGCGCCCCTGAGCCGCACAGGGATATAGTCCGCAACTTGAGCCGCACTCCGGAAGCAGGTAACAGCCTCTGGGATGCGGCTCAAGTTGTTTCCACGATGCGCGGTATCTTCCGGTGAAAGCTCACTTCTTCTGCGTTGGGGTCCCGACAGCGGCTGGTGCGCCAGCAGGCTTCAGACCGCGAACTGCATCCACCCTCGTCTCCAGTGAGCCGAAGCGATCCGACTCCACGTCATGCACGCCGATGCGCAGGGTGTACTCTCCCTTGTCCGGAACACTCACCTGTTGACGGTAGCGCAGTCCCGAGCGCAAGGCCGACTGATAGCTCGCGTCCGGCAACCTGGCTTCGATCCCGTTGGTCTGCAGGTTCACCAGCGCGCCATCCGCTGAGTACACAGCGGTAACAAACTCCAGCGAACAATGGTGCGTCTTGTCCTGCTCTACTGGACACAGCACGTCCCGGGCGCTGGCGGAAAACGTAACGTCGTACCGCCGGAACGGCCCCTTCATTCCCGCAGCGCCCTGATTGCCTGGCGCCACCTTGTCTTCCGTCTGGTTTGAATCCGGGCGAATATCGGCGTCGATGAGGATCTGCTGCGCGCCCGGCGCACCATAGGCCATGGCCAAATGCACCGCGGAATTGGGCGCCACTCTGCTTGCCGACTCCATCGCGCCGCCATGAGTCACCGGCGCATTCGGATCGTCGGCCACATACCCGCGGCGATAGGCCAGGTTCACGCCCTTCAACGCGGTCTTCACCTTGATCGTCCGGTACTCGCCCTTCCAGTTCCTGTTGGTCGGCACATAGGTCAGCGTGTAGTAGTTCGTGCCGTCTTCGACGATCTGCGCCACCGCCTCCTGCAGCCCGTTGGTGTTCATGATCGCCCTGCCCCCGGTCGCACCTGCCACCTGGAACATTGCATCGTGCTCCATCGCCGTCTCCCGAAAGGCAGCGGCCTGATCGTTCATCAAGTTCGACGGATTTCCCGCGTATTCCATGCCTGAGCGGTTCGCCGTCAACATCGGCGGCACTGCCACGCCGCGAACATCCATCGGATAGACCGCCACCTGATCGGCTCCCATCAAGCCCATCGTCTGATGAAACTCGGCGCTTGTGTTCAGCGCCAGATCGAAGGAATTCTCATCGCCCGGATTTGGGAAAAAACGGATCGGAAACGAGCCTGCCGCCCAAATCACATTCTTTCGCCCCGGAAATCCCGCCAGATAGCGGCCCAGTTGGTTGAAGGCATCCAGCGTGTACCGCGAACGCATCTCCGTCATGTAGGCTTGCTCGTCCGAAAGAAATCCCTGCAAAGCGGCGGCCGCATCGGCAATCCCACCGTCGGCGCCTCCCGTAGCGGAAGCCAACTCGCCGGCAATCGCGCTGTTCCCCGGCTCATCGCCGGAGATGGGATTCGCCATGCCGTGCGAAACCGCCGTCCGCGCCCCTGCGCTATTCACCGCCTGGCGCAAAACCTCCGGATCGGAGGTGAACCCCTGCAACATGCGAAGTTGCGAAGTTAGAACAAAAATCGCCACCGGTGTCTTCGGCGGCGTCTGCTTCAGATAGCGCAATAGTTCGTTGCGCAACACCATTTGCGACTTCACCGGCGTGTTCAGCTTGTCCAGCAGCAGAACGGTCAACGCTGTGCTTTGCGGCATGGGCGCGAAGTTCGTAAAAACGCCCGGAGGCAATTTAGGCATCTGGGGCAGTTTGGCCGGAGACGCCACAAAGTGCTCCTCCCAACTCTTGACGGTCTGCGGCTTGCCGTCCTCGTAGACCACAACATCCGCAGCGGTAAGGTGCGGCACCGGGCGCTGATGCTCGTCGGTGGCCACCACATCCAGCACAACCAGATTGCTGTTTGCCCGAATCGTCGCCGCAGGCTCCTGAGCGCACAACGCCGCTGCCGCCGCGCTGGCCAGCGCCAACACCGCAAACGGTAGACCCAACTTCAACTTGCAGAACATATGTCTCTCCCTTGCCGATCGACATCGAATCTCAGTGAAACAGATGTCTCTCGGCCTTCGCACGTGGATGCTCGCCTGAATGCCCAATCTGCAGAGCGGCCCACCAACCAGGCAGGCCGCTCCCTTCTTGCATTTCTTCTTGCGCCCTCACCCCAATCAGGGGATTGTCACTTCCTTTTCCCCGGCGCTGCGGGCCTCAACCCGGTTCCTGCCATCGGCGCCCATGCGGAAGGAAAAGCTGTCTGTCTGGTCCTTGATGGTGATGGTAAGTTCGGTCTTGTCAGCATTCCAGGCAGTTACTGGAAGCGGATCGCCGGCACGCATCGGGAGCAGAAGAATTTTGAAGTTTGGCGCCACCGAACGGCTCGTAATCACCAGCCGCTTGTCGAGTCCCCAGCTCCGGCCTTCCGCAGACAGCATATCCCGTTTTTCCAGTGTCTCCAGCCGGAAGGAAGTGCGCGCGGGCATTGCGGCAGCCGTAGCAGGAAGACGGTTATCCAGCACTCGTATCAGCAACTCCCTCTCACCCTTCCTCGGCTGCAGCAATCCATCGTCGCCGCGATGCGCGGTCGCATCCGCCAGGACGATGTCGTTGCCATCGATCTTCACCACATCGGTGTTGGCGCCGGTCATCATCAACCATTCGTAGTTGCGTTCCTTCTCGTCCTTCTGAATGTCGTCCACCACCATCAGATAGGGCGTCTTGTGGCGCACAAAGGCGATTGTTCGAAATGCGCGTTGAACGGGATTGAAGGGCAGAGCCACGGGCCATGCGTCCTCATCCCACATGCGCGGATCGCCTTGCTCGAAACCGGCAAAGTGTTGCACCACCGACGGCCGCCGATCGCGCTCGGCGGGAACACCCGCATATGCCGCATGAAAGTCGGCCGACTGCTGCGCGAACGAATCCCAGCGCGGATATTGGTAGCGCACAAAGTCCTTGGCTTCGGTTGTGATCTCTTTCGGCCACCAACTATCGTAGGCCTGCCTGGCATCCGACGCTGCCATCACCGCCCAGCCGCCGTCCTTCTCGCCCACCCACTTGCCGGGTCCAGGCCAATACCCCTGACCGAGGCCATCAATCGTCACCAGGTTGTGGTAACGAGTCTCCACGGATCGGAAGCTTTCCTTGGCCCACTGCCTGCCCATGGCCGACAAGGTGAAATTGCCTCGGTCCGCATGTTCGTGGCTGCCGTCTACTGAATCGAGGCGGCACTCAAACTGAACTGCCGTCGCTCCGGAAGTCCAGTTGTTGCGCGCATTCAAGGAGCCGCGCAGAGGATCGAACAGCGTCAACTTCTGGTTGAATTCCTTGCCCGAACCGTAGTCAACCAACTTTCCACCGGCGCTCTTCGCCGGATCGCTGACCCACAGCAAAGGCTCGATAGGATGGAAACGTCCCTGGCTGAAGCTATCCTTGCCTCCCGGGTAGAGAACCGTCTGCCACAGATAGTCAACCGCGGGATCGTTCGGATAGAAATACTTCCACATCGACATGTTCCAGATCGACGGGCCGCCATCTCCGCCATCCCCGTGGCTTTCCCACTGTCCGCCCCATGGCTCTTCGGAATGCAGATACCAGTCGATCAAGCGGCGATTGTGGCTCTGGGTCAGAAGGTCCTCGCCGCGGCGCGCCGCAGCTACATAAAACGGTGTCGCCCACACCAGGCCGAAGTTACTGTAACCAACCGCTTCGGTCGCCTCGCCTGTGGGAGAAACGCCGTAGGTAATGTAGTCGCGCGCAATCTCCACGCCGAGCTTATAAACACGCGCATCGTATCCCGGCTCGCCTTCAATCGCAAGCGCCAGCAGCGGCTGCGACAATCCAATCGCCACCCAGTTCCAGTTGCGGAAGTGATGCGGCAGCCTTGCGCCCATCCACACGCGCCCCGCCGTGATCCGGCCGATCACGCGGCGCGTCACTTCGCGCTGTTCCGCGTTCATGTAGTTGTAGTCAAAGTCGTATGCATAACCGAGCAACTGGTTCTCCGACATGGAGCGCAGTTCCAAACCGCTTGCCCAACCCAGCTTCTCATCCTTGGGCAGGCGTCCTCTCCACGCATCGTCGGCGAGCGGCTGCTTGTCGTAGAGATCGATCAGCGGCTCCATGATCTTGCACCAGGTGGCGATGGCCTGGGCAGCGCGATGGCCACGGTCCGTATCCTCTTCGACCATGGCGATGAAGCTTTCCATCACCACCGTCTCGAACCACGGTTCGTAGTGGCCGATGCCTGGCAGCATCCCGTGGTTGCCGTTCAGAATATCGACCGCGCCCTGCTTGTCGCCCGCTTCCAGTCTCGCAAAGAAGCGTGCGCCGAGCGACTTCGGATCGCCATTCGCTTCCTGCAGGCGCTGCTTGAGGCGCGCGTACATCTTGCGGCCAGTGTCGGTCTGGCGCAAGCGGGTACGCAGGTCCGGCAACTGATCCGGAGAGATGAGCACGCGCGGATGAACGCCGGCCGGCGGCACGGTTCCCAAACGCTCGCTAGCGAATCCTGCGGGCTCTTCGTGCACTTCGACGGCTGGCGATGGCGGATAAGGATACTCGCCGTTCAAGACTGCATCGGCGGAAAGTTCTCCGGGAAGATGTGCTGGCGCAGCAGGCTGCTGCGCCCTCGTCTGCCCGCTGCCGCAAAGAAGCAGGCAAGATGCGGTCAATAAAACTCCAAAATAACCAAGGCGAAAACTCTGCATGATAACTCTCCAAGTGCTTCTTGTACTTGCGCCGCCATGCGGTCCGGCGGGGAAGCTTATAAACTCGCAACAGTGCCCCGCGGCATGAATCGGCAGCATTGACTTACTTCTTCAGAGGCTCCAACCAATCGTTGGAGCGAAGCCAATCCAAAAACATCGGCATCCAGGCGCGATCGACTGGATCCCATGCAGCCAATCCAAATCCGTGCCTGCCATGCGCAAAGATGTGCAACTCCGCCTGTACGCCGGCCCGCTTCAAGGCAAGGTAAAAGAGCGCGCTGTTCTCGGCGGAGACGCTCGTATCGTCGTTCGCGCACACCAGAAACGCGGGAGGCGTCTCCGCACTCACATGCAGATCCACCGACAGTTTCCGCAGCGAGTCCTGGCTCATCGGCGGAATCGCTGGCATCTCCGGCTTCATTGAAATCACCGCATGACTCGTGTCCGGATCGATATTGCGCAGCGATCCCTCCGCGGCCCACCCTGCGTTGGTAATCACCGGGTAGCCGAGCATCATGAAGTCTGGCCGGGCGCTCTCCCTCTCCAACGGATCGGCGGCGGACGGATCGCCGGCTGCGGCGCTTGTGCCCAGCATCGCCGCCAGATGCCCTCCCGCGGAGAACCCCATCACTCCCACTCTCCGCACCTGAAAGCGGCCGCCCCGCGCGCGGATGAAGCGCACGGCCCGCTGCGCATCCAGCAATTGCGCAGGGTAGCGATAGCGAGGCCCCAGGCGATACGCGAGCACAAACGCCGGAATCCCCGCGGCATTCAGTGCCTGCGCAATCTCCACGCCCTCGGTCGGCAACGACAGATGCGCATAACCGCCGCCTGGAATCACCAGCACGGCCGTCGAAGTTCTCTGCCGCGCCGGAAGAAGCGGAATCAGCATCGGCGTGTCTTCCGGCGCTGTGCCTAGCGCGCCAGGAGCTGCTCCGGTCCATAAGGGAATCGCTGTCTGCTGCCCTTCTGCGCCAGCCGCCGCAACGCCTTGAGCGTGGCCTATCTGCGCAAAGAGGAGCAATGCGGTCATCAAGCTGAACATCCGTCTCGTGCAAATCGATCCCGGCAACTCCATCGGTTCCCACTCTCTATGCTGCCGACACAAAGTCACGCAAAGCGACCTCTGCCACAAATTACCTCGACGATAGTTATAGGGGGCCATCTCTGTAAAGATGCAAAACAACTATCCTTTTGCACGATTCGCTCCCCTCGCGCAGCCCCTTCGCATTCCCCTCGACCTCCGCTCAATGTGTCGTGGGTCCGCGCAGTTCAAGCCCATCCGGCTCCTTCACACGCAACTCGCCGTCCTCCAGTTTCAGAAATGGCGTTTCAAACACCGGCGCATCGCGATACGTCTGCACCACGCCATTCACCGTCACCTCCGGCAAGGACCGCCAGTATCCAGCGCGCTCCGCGTCGGGAGCCGGAGGAACAAAGCGGATACGCATCTGCCTGCCCGCTGCATCGCGTGTGGAAACAGCCGGCGCTGTGTCGTCGTAGCTTGGCGCCGCTGACTTCGCGCGTCTCTGAAAAGCCTTGAAGCTGCCTCCGCTGTCGTCCACCATCACAAACAATGCCGTCCGTGCTGCGCGGAGTTTGACCACATCGAAGTCGCTCGCCAGTTGTTTGGAGAGGCCGCTTTTCGACGTCTCGAAATCCCCCTTCAGGCTGCCCAGCGCCACGTACACTTTGCCGCTGCGGAAGAACGTCCACTGCTTTTCCACCACCGTCCGATCGACAGCGCGCGGAATCCGGCATTGCACCATCTGGATCAGGGCGTCCTTATGCCGGTCCCGTTCCGTCCAGAAGCGGCCCTCCACATCCACGGTCCACGGATCGCGTTCGGGAATCGACGCCAGCAGCACCGCGCGCTGGTTGTCAATGCGAACCGTCTGCACAAAGGGCGACCAGAAATCCGTTGTCCATGCGTCTTCCCCCTCGTTGCTCCTCCAGTACGGCTGCTGGCACTCCAGCAGATTGCGCCGTGCATCGGACTTCCACGCCACTGCGAAGGTCTGATTGTGATCGTTGTAATGCTTCGGATCGAAGATCATATTTCCCGTGGCCAATGCGTAATCGTGGCCAATATAGGTGTCACCGTAGGCAACCGGCTTCGCCGGATCATCGAAGTGCGAAAAGTCGGGCGTCACGTAGCGCACCGTGTAGCCGCCATTCGGCATCGTCCACGCCGCCAGCGGAGGCCGCCACGAAGACAGCGCCAGCATGATCGCAAAATTCGGCTCGCGGGTACGCTGGAAAAAATCGTATGGCCCACTGGCCGGTTCGCCAAAGTAGTACCAGAGCGTATGCTGGCCGATGGAGGGAAACGCCTGCCATCCATCCGGCAGCGGCGCGTTGGTCTGGTCCACATTCCGGCGAATGTACGGCGGCATGATCTCCCCATGGAAGGAGTGTGCTTTGAGCAGCAACACCTCCAGGCTGGCTTCGTTCCTGGCGCGCTCCGCAACCTCTGGATCCTTCGCAAAGTCGATCAGATTCGGCAATGGAAAGAGATTCGTCAGCGAATAGGTTGGCGATAGCATCTCCTGGCTGCCGGTCTGGAAGAATCGCCAGTCCCGCTTCAGCAGCAGTTGCTTTTCCAGCGCCATCACCTCGGCCGACGAGTATTGCTTTCCATCCCAATCTGTCCACCGCGCATCGGGGAAGTACTGCGCCAGCAGGTACCAGGACGAATCCTGCATCACCATATGATTCAACGTTCCATGCGCGGAGAGCCGTCTTCGCGTCGTTGAAAGCCCTCGCAACAAAGCTTCCTTCTGCGCATCGCTCATGCACTGGCCGTACATGTAGAGATAGCGCACCAGCGGCGGCAGAGCAAACATCTCGAAACGCAACGGCTTGGTCGTATCGGTAAGCCCCATCTTGCCTAGATCCGCCATATACCCGGCGCGCTCGGGTCCACCGCAACCATCCCTCGCCGTAGCGGCAAGGATGTCGTAAGGACGATACTTCGGGTCCCGCGTCTCCGGAGCGAACCTGCTCCACTCGATCAACTGCTGGCGCCGCGCGGCTATGGCCCCATCGATTGCTTTGATGCGGACGCTCTCCTCCGTGCGGGATTGAGTTGCACCTGCCATTGCAACACCACTCTGCGCTTCGGCAGCAACCGCTCCACAAAGTGCAATGTTCAGGATCAGTGCGGCTGCATGTTGCATCGCCACACCTGCCCGATGAAAATCCATGCTCATACGCGGTCTCCCGGGATCTGCATTCCGCCACAAGCGCAGAAGCCCCTAGATAACTCTCTTCTTCTTCGCACCCCGCTGCATAGGAACATTTCGACCGCCTGCTTGAACTTTTCGCACCTCGCGAGAGCTGAGGCGGGGAATTTACGATCCCAAACCGTACTTCGCACCAATTCCCTGCGCGATCGGAAAGTGCGCGAGAATGGAGGAATCCTCTCTGTTCCTGCAAGCCTCCGCAGACCTTTAATGGAGAGTATGCGGTGAAGATTCTGCTTACACCATCGCACCAATCCAACATCGAGAGGTCACCGAAGAACATGTTTGCTCGTTTTCGAAGTTCGCGATTCTCTTTTTCCCGAATAGCTCTGCCAAAGCGCTTGCGCAGACCGGTTCTTTTTCTCTTTGCGGCTGCTCTGGCTGCCCATGCGGCAGGCGCTGCCGAGTACCAGTTTGGCGTCACACTGCCTCCCTCCACGGTCAATCCATCTCTCTATGCAGCTTCGCATTTCTTCCTTTACATCCCTCCCCAGACGCCGCGTGTCCGCGCCGTGCTGTGGGCCCCCGCCAATATCATCGAGCGCCGCCTCTGCGACGATCCAGCGTTGCGCGCCGAAGCGGCACGCGATGGAATCGCCATCGTCTTCTTTCAAGCAGGATGGAGGAAGGACTTCTTCAACAGCCCGGATCTTGTTCGCTATCTGCAAACCGCAGCCGATGAACTCGCGACGCGCTCCGGCTACTCTGAGATTGCAACAGCGCCCTGGATTCCCATCGGCCACTCCGGAAACAGCCAGTTCGTGCAAGGTGTGGACCGCCAGGCCCCCGCGCGCGTCGTTGCCGGCATCGTCATCAAAGGCGCGGTTCCCGCCGTTGGCCCGGATGGGTCCACCTCCGGCCTCGAAGGCATTCCCCTCCTGACCTTCACCGGAGAATACGAAGAGGTGATGCCGCCCGGAAAGGTCCGCAACGGCTGGTGGCCTGTCACCGTGCAGCGCTTTCTCGATGTGCGCCAGGCCGTGCCCCACGCCCTTTTCAGTTGCATGCTCGACCGCGACCATGGCCACGTTGGCTGGGACGATCGTATGACCGGCTATCTCACGCTCTTCTTGCATAAGGCCATCGCAGCCCGCCTCAGCTCCGGCGGCGCCTTGCGCCCCGTCTCCTTCGAAAGCGGCTGGTTGGGAGACCCCACCGAAACCTTCGCCACTGCTCCTGTCTCCCGGTACAAGGGCGATCCGGGCAAGGCATTCTGGTTCTTCGACGAAGAGCAGGCGCGCGCATGGGAGTCGCTCTTCCGCCGCGACGAGCACAAGCAGGACCAAATGCTCGCCTTCCTGCAAGACGGCAAGGCCGCAGATTGGTGGAATGGCTGGGCGCTGCAGGGCATCCGCTTCGATCCGCTTCCCGACGGCGAATCCTTCCGCGTTCAGGCCGTTCCGCGGCAAGCCATCCCAGAGCCTTTCTCCGACGCGGGCCGCCCGCTCGGCCACAATACCGCAGCCAAGATTCAGTACAAGGTAGTCGGCTGGGCCAGCCAGACGCTGCAAACAGGAGCCGACACTTTCCGCGTGGCATTCGACCGCGAAGGCGTCAATGGCCGCACCACGCACATCCTGATTGGAGCCAGTTTGGCCGGCAACGAAACGTACAAGGACGCAACTGCGGTAGCCACGCTCGATGTACCCACCAGCAACACTGAGGGCCTGCCGCAGACCATCGACTTCCCGCCGCTTGCCGACATCGCACCGGCGACTGCGACCGTCGCGCTGCACGCTGTCACCAATACGCATCGCCGCGTGGATTATTACGTCTCCTACGGCCCTGCGCAGATCGTCGATGGAATCTTGCAACTCACTCCGATCCCGGTGCGCGCCAAGTTTCCCATCGAAGTTTCCGTCACCGCCTACCAGTGGGGTACGGCTTCAGGCGAAAGGTTCCAGACCGCAAAGCCTGTCACGCGTACTTTTCTGATTCAGGACCACAAGTCTCGCCCGTAATTCCCGGCGGCGCGTTCACACCAAAAAATAGGAGCGGGCGAGGGTACCCCCTCCCGCTCCTCGGAGTTTCCATGCCGGAGCGCCGTGGAAGCCCACGGCACTCCGGCTCAGTGGTTTAGAAGGTCAGTGTCGCTCCCACTCCGAACGTGCGTCCTGGTGTATTGTTGGCTGAACTCAGGATGCCAAAGCTTGTGTTAAGCGCGTAGGCACCGGTGGAGCTGTTCAGCGTCGAGGCAAGGTTATGGTTGGAGTTGGGGTTCAGGAAGTAGTTTGTGTGGTTGAAGATGTTGATCCCATCCGCGCGCAGGTTCAGCTTCACACGGTCTCCGGCCAGGGCGATATCCTTTGCACCGCTCATGTTGAAGTAGAGGGTCATCGGATTGCGAGCTCCCAGAGCGCGCGGGCTGTTGCCGAACGCGGGCGTGTTCACGTAGCCGTTGCCGGCAGTTCCCGCAAAGCCGGGGATTGCGAAGGCCGCCGGATTCATGTAACCCCCGGAGCCGGTCAGATTGAAGGGGTCCTTGCGCCAATTGCTCTGGATCATCGGAACCCCCGGCACAACGTTAGGACGCAGCGAGACAAGGCCCGAACCGCTCCCAATCGCGTTCCCGTTGCCGCCGTACTTCACGGTGGTCGTGGAACCGCTTGTCGTGACCGTATTCGTCAGGAAGTACCCAACCGTGCCGACAGTCGGCGAGAACGGATATCCGGTTTGCATGTTGAACATGCCCGAGGTGTGTAGACCGCCCACCAGACGATTCAATATGCCGTTGCTGACGTTGAACAACTTGCCGCGGCCCACCGGAATATCCCAGTTATAGCCAACGGCCCCACGCAGGGGAATGTCGTAGTTGCTCAGTCCGTACTCTCCCGCGCGGGAATAGGGCGATTGCTGGTACGACAAGCCGAAGATGCCCGCCGTGGACAGAATGCCGTCGATGGTGGAGCCCGAGCCGTCGTCCATTGACTTGGCCCAGGTAAAGCTGCCCTGCGCCGTCAAGCCGCCGCCCATACGCTGCGTACCGGAGACATACAGACCGTTGTAGTTGCTGGAGCCCTCGCGCACATAGGCGGTCTGGACCGTGTTGTTGTAGAACTGCGGGAACGGAAGGCTGTTGGAGTTAGGATTCACCTTCGTCGTCGGGAAGTAAGTCGCCGCCACCGTGGCCGCGCTGAAGTTATAGTTCGTCGCGATCTGCGATTGCAGCGTGCTCAACGGAAGAATGTTGGTTTCTTCGAGCGGCAGAAATTGACGGCGCGAACCTGATCCAACATACGAGACCTGAACCATCGTGGCCCGAGAGATCTGGTACTGCAAGCCAAACGACCAGTTGATGGTGTAGGGAACTGCATTGCTTTGCGAGATCCAGGGAAGGAAGCCCGTGCCGTAGCTGAAGAACGGCGCAGGTCCTTTCAGGACTCCCGGAACGCCTGTGCTCGGAATCAAAACAGGGTTGGTTATGTAGTTGACCCACGCCGCAGGATTCGTTCCGCCATTGGCATTGCCGATGGTCAAAGAGCTCGGCGTCAACGCGGGAATGTTGGAGTTGGTGACGCCCGTCATGGGGGCATGCATCAGGTTGAAAGATCCGCTTACGACGAAGTTAGGCTTGGCCGCATAGGCAAATCCCACGCGCGGCTCGAAGCATTTGTAGTTGGTCGGCCACAGGGTGGTCGGCAGGCCATTGGTTCCCGAGAAGGCGAACGCGCCGGTTGCCGCAACGCCATTTAGGGTGCCGGTCACGCTCGGCAGGAAGCTGCCCTGCAGGCCGTACTTCTCTGTGCGGGGAAACTCCAAATGGTAGCGCATGCCGAGATCGAGTGTCAGGTTGGGCAGAATCTTCCACTGGTCCATGAAGTACGCGCCCAGGTACTTGTGGCGATAGTAGAATTCCTGGAGCGTAGAGATGGTTGCCCCGCTGAGCGTACCTAGGATGAAGGAGGCCGTGGCATTGCCGCCCGTGCTGCCGTTGTTGGTGTTCGCGGCCGGGAAGGAATAGCTGCCGCCATAGATGCCGGAGTTGGGCAGACGGTCTAGTTGCATCCAGCGCCACTCGCCACCGATTGACAGCGTGTGACGGCCAACCACCATGGAGAGATCGTCTCCGTAGGAGTAGACCTGATTAATGGAGAGGCCGCCGTCGTTGCCACCGGTCGAGCTGCCGTAGCTGCCCGTATCGATGCTGAGCGACGGCATTCCAACGCCCATCTCTGACGGCGTCAGGCCGTACTTGGCGGCAAAATCCGTCGTCGTTGTCGAGGGCGCCGGATCAACCTCGTAGTCCATGCGCAGATACGAAGCCTTCAGATCGTTCACCGCGCTGGAGCGGAAGACGTGGGTGTAGTCCAGGATCGCATTCATGGAGGTGACGACCGAGGTCGGCTGATTGTTCAGCACGGAATCCGGTCCCATGAAGAAGTAGCGGATGCCTTTGACCGGCACATCGGTAAAGCGCAGGAAAGCGTGGTCAGACTGGCCGATATTTTCATCCACGCGGATGTTGTAGCGGTTGTCGGTGTTCTCCACACCGCGCGCTCCCAGCGCGTTGTTGCCGTCGTTGTCGTAGTGCGCGTCCGGGTAGATGTAGTTGACGTATGGAGTACCGTTGCCGTTGGCGTCGGGAGCCGGCATGCTGGAGAGGATGAACTTGGCGAAGGGATTCTGTGCCAACTGAGCCGACAAATTGGCGGAAGGAATGTTCACATACTGCGCGGAACTGCTGTAACGCAATCCGGTGGGGAATCCCTGCGCATTCAATGCGAACTGGTAGTCCAGACCGGTGCACGAAGGTGAGTAAGCAGTGCCTGTGCAGCCGAGGCGCGGAGCTGCGATGGCAGCCGCGTAACCTGAGGTGGACAGGATGGTTGTATTCAGCAGCGAGTAGGAATTCGAGAAGTCGCCCTTGAGCTCAGCAGGCGTAGGAACGCGTGTGCGGCCCCAGGCCTTGTTGCCACCTCGCAGGGGCTCATAGGAGGCGAAGAAGAACGTCTTCTTATTCAGGTGGAAGAACGGAATGGGAACCGGACCGCCCACCGCCGCGGTAAACATCTGCTGGTGGACATCCTGAGTGACTGGTTTCGTAAACGTAGTGCCTGTCGACGAGGTGTACTTCAGCACGCCCTGGCCGTAGGTTGTAGCTTCAAAGAACGGGTCCTGGTGACGCCAGGCCAGCTTGCCGTGGTACTCGGTTCCGCCGCCCTTGGACGCCTGGTTGATAACACCGCCGCCGGAGCGGCCATACTTGGCCGAGACCGCGCCGGACTGCACCGTAACCTGCTGCACGTCATCACCCGAGAAGGTAATGCCCACGCGGGGATAGCCCACCATCGAAAGGTCCACACCGTCCACAAGTTGCATGGCGCTGCCGGGGCGGCCGCCGCCGATGGCAAACGATCCACCCGGCGATACAGGCTGCGTGTAGATGCCTGGGTTCTCGCTCTGCACGCCCATGTCGTACTGCGGGTCGCCTTGTACGCCAGGGGCAAGCATCACCACCGCCATAGCGCTGCGCTCGTCCATGGGAATCTGCTCGGAGAGCGTCTGCGGCACTGCTGTATTGATGGTCGGGGAGTCCTGGTCGGTCAACTGCGCATCGGCCACAACCGTTACCGACGCCGACGCGGAGCCGACCTTTAGTTGCACATTCACCGTCGCCGTGGCTGCAATGTTCACCTCGACGCCTGTTACCGTGGTCTCCTCGAAGCCCTCCCTCGACACCACCACGGTGTAATGACCCGGAGGCAGAGCTGCGACGGAGTAGATGCCGCTCTCGTCGCTCTTGATCGCCGCCGTCTGATTGGTTTCAACGTTCTTAATCGTCACAGCGGCATTCGGAATCACCGCGTGATGCAGGTCTTCCACGCGTCCGGTGATCGAGCCGGTACTTGTTTGGCCCATCGCCGCGACGCCGGAAAACGCCACGACAAGCGCCAGAACAGCCAGAAGGATCATCGTCCTGCTTGGCTCGCAGATGGCGCATCCCAGTTTGCGGGCTGCTTGTTGAATTGCGTGTCTCATGGTTCCTCCAAAGGTTCATGCCTGTTACTGTTCGCGATTGATCGCCGCCGCCTTGCTGGAATCGTGCTGCTGCCGGATGCCATGCTCACGGCCCTCCAGCCCCAACGTCCCCGGGATATTCCTCTTGCCTTAACCAGCGGCCCAGAGAACACCACACGAATACAGCGATTTACTTTGTAGCAGCTTGACAATAGAGAGTTGATAGAACGCCTGTAAAGATGTCGAATCAACTCTCCTTTTGCACTATTCGACCATGCCCCCAAAAAGCGCTGCGCAGATGCCCGTTCGGAATCTGCGGCTTGTTGCGCGGCGGACCTCCGGGCCGCGCGCTTTCGGCCCTTCCGGCACATCCGCGTCTGCCTGCCGCCGCACTTGCTTGAACAACTTCATTCGTCGTTGTCTGTACGGAACGGCGCAGCAGGAAGACCCGCAGAATCATACAGATTCGCCTGTGGCGAAGCATCCCATGCATAGCGGACAAAGCGGGGCGCAGACACCTCCTTCGAGTTCACCACCACGCTGTCGCCCTCAATGCGCGCATCGGCTGCGTGGTACACACCATCGTCTCCGGCCACTTCGAAACCCAGCAGCTTGTCGATCGGCAGCGGCTTGGCATCCGCCGCCACCCAGGGAGCCTGTCCGATCGCCAGCTTTCCGTTGACCCCCGCAAAGCGCACGCGCAACGCCGTACCATCCACGCTCACCGACTGCAGGGTTGGACTGGCGTATGCCACGCGCTGCCCGTACACCTGGCCGCGCGCCAGCAACGCAAGCCGGTGGGCAACATCGATCTTGCTGGCCGGATGCACATCTCCCGGATCGCCCACGTCGTACGTAATCGCCAGCCCCGTGTGTGGCAGTGTCAGCACGGAGGCCTGCTGCTCTCGCAGGTGCGCCAGCTCGCGCTTGCCCCCGTTCGCGCCGTTCATCGGCAACTGCACGCAGAGAAACTCCAGCGCGTCCTCATTCCATTGCCGGCGCCAATCCTCCACCAACGCCCGCAGCATCTTGCCGTACTCCTTGTATCCGCTTACGTTCGCTTCGCCCTGATACCACAGCGCTCCCTGGACTGCGTAAGGAACCAGTGGTGCAAACATCGCGTTCCAACTGATGGAAGGCGTGGAAGGACGGTAGCCGCCGAGTGGAACGCCGGTGGGATCGGGATTCTGCGGCTCCTGCCTGCCTGCCGTTGGTCTCGGCCCCGGATCGGCGCCGGACTTCTTCTTCTCGTTCCAAAGCTTCATTGCCGCATCCAGTTTCTCGCCCTCCTCCTTCCGCCAGAGCTTCTCCGCTGCCTGATAATCGGCTTCGTTTTTCGGATCGGCAGCCACCTTGCGGTGAATCGCCAGCGCCTTTTGGTATTCCTCCGCGTACGCATGTAGTTGGATGTTCGCTTGAAAGGACTCGGGACTCATCCATGTCTTGATCGGCGTTCCGCCCCAATTCGAAGAGATCATTCCGACGGGCCGCTGCAACGACTGCTGCAACTCCGCGCCGAATAGATATGCGACCGCGGAGAACGATGCCGCGGACGTCGCATCCGCCAGCACCCACTTGCCTTCCACATCGCCAGGCGTCTGACCCGGATGCAGGCTCACCGGCTCCGCGGCAGTCCGATGCGTGACCGTGAAGAGCCGCAGTTGCGGGTTCGCCGCCTTGGCCAGCACCGCATCCTTGCCCTGCATCGAGTTCAGCGGAAATGCCATATTGGACTGCCCGCCGGCAATCCACACTTCGCCCACCAGCACGTCTTCGATGGCGATGCTGCCGGCGCCATCGCTTCCCGCCGCGGATTCCGTAACCAACATTCGCCCCGACTCTGGCGAACTCGATAGCGCCTTGAGTTGCAGGTTCCAGTATCCCTGGCCGTCGGCCACGGCCTGCACGCTCTGTCCGGCAAACTGCACTCGCACCGTAGATCCCGGCGCGGCCATGCCCCAGACAGGCACGCTGCGCCCAGCCTGCAGAACCATGTGATCGCTAAAGACAGCAGGCATGCGCAACTGCGCCCAAGCCACCACTGCCGAAAAGGCCAGCAGCAAGGCTACCTCAAAACTTCTTTTCATCATTGCGGTCTCCTAAAATCTCAGCATCCTTGAGCCACTCATTTCATCCCATCGCAAGCTTAATCATCCATGGAACGACGGAATGATCGTGTTTATAGATTTTTCGACCACGCTCGCGATGAGAGCAAATTCCCCGTGGGCGAAAAGTGCCACTCAATGCGCGGTTGTGTCATGGACATGCCGCGGCTTCGTCTTCTCTACTTGGAGTGCACCTTGCCCGCGGCGCACACCCGCAGAACACGCTATCGATGCGCGCGGATTCCGGATGGACATTCATGCTTCGATCTCTTCTTGCCTTGACTGTTGCGCTCGTTCTTGCCCCAGTTGCCTCTCCCCAGCCGATCGCCTCCAGCACCAGCACGAGCCTTCACGTCGCGACCTGGGGCAACGATCGGAATCCTGGAACTTCCGAGCGCCCTCTGGCCACCCTCGAGGCGGCGCGGAATGCGGTGCGAACGCTGCGAGCCCATGGACTGCCGCAGGGCGGAGTTACGGTCTGGATTCACGGCGGCCTCTATCTTCTGGACGGCGGGTTCAGCCTCGATGCGGAGGACTCCGGCGAAGCAGGCAAGCCGGTCGTCTATAGCGCCGCCCCCGGCGAGCATCCCCGCCTCTTTGGCGGCGTTCGGCTCGATCCCGCGGCCTTCACCCCTGTCACCGATCAAGCGCTGCTGGCGCGTCTTTTACCCGAGGCGCGCGGACACATTGTCCAGTTCCATCTCCCTGAGCAGATCGGCCGCCCCGTCCGCTACCCTGAGATCTTCAAAGGCAACGGCGGCATGGTGCAGTTGATTCGCGATGGCGCGCTCATGCCCCTTTCGCGCTGGCCCAACTCCGGCTATACCACCATGGCTTCCGTCACCGACTCCGGCATTACCCCACCACATGGCGGAACCTTTCACTACCGCGATGAGGTGGACGCGCATGCCGCTCGCTGGGTGGCCGAGGCAGAAGCAGGCAATCTCTGGCTGACCGGCTTCTGGCGTGTGCCGTTCGAAACCGAGTCAGTGCGCGTCCAGTCCATCAACCTCGCCAGCCGGACCATCACCCTGGCAGTCCCCGTCCCTAACGGCATCGGCTCCAAATACGTTGCCATGGTCAACGGCACTCGGCCCGGCAACGGCCAGGAGCCTTACTTCGCTTTCAATTTGGTGGAAGAGATCGGCCACCCCGGCGAATGGGCCTACGACTTCCACACCGGCACGCTCTACTTCTGGCCTCCCGCTCCGGCTCCGGCCCAGCATGGCGAACTTCTGCTGGCCAACCTGGGCCGCCCCGTCGTCTCGCTCAACAACGCAAGCTACGTCGTCTTGCGCGGCCTCCAAGTCGAAGGCGGTCTGACGCAGGGAATCGCAATCGGCGGCGGCAGCAATAACCTTGTCGCCGGATGCACGGTCCGGATGACGGGCGGGGGAGGCATCGATGTGGAGGGCGGCGCGCAGCATCGCATCCAAAGCAGCGATCTGGAACGGATCGGCTCCTACGGAATCCGCATGGTCGCCGGCGACAGGGCCAGGCTGGTGCCCGCCGGTCTCGTTGCCGACAACAATCATATCCATCACTTCGGACTTCAGGAACGCATCACCGAAGGCATCTACCTGGGCGGCGTTGGCAATCGCGCCACGCATAATCTGATTCACGATGCGCCCTATAACGGCATCGTCTATCAGGGCAACGACCAGTTCATGGCCTACAACGAGATCCATCACATCGGCCTGGATGCGGGCGACCTCGGCATCTTCTACACCAACGGCGACTGGGCCGCGCAGGGCAACATTGTCGCCTATAACTTCGGCCATGACGCTCCGAACGCCAACGGCTCCTACATCGACGACGGCGCTTCCGGACGCACCACCGTCGGCAACATCTTCTATAACCTTGCGTCGGGCATCCTGCTGGGTGGCGGACACAACAACAGAATCGAGAACAATCTCTTCATCGCCTGCAAGATCGGCATTCATGTGGATAACCGCGGCGTGGCGCGCCACTACGACAGCACCGCCCACCACCTGACCGCGATGCTCAAGACCATCGATCCCAATCTGCCACCGTGGTCAACCCGCTATCCTCATTTTCTCGACGGCATTCTTGCCGATCCCACTCAACCCACCGGCAATCTCATTGCACGAAACATCCTCATCCGCGACACGCAGGCGTACCGTCTGGCCGCGCCCTCTCTGCTCGACCCCAGACTGAATCCTGTCTTTGAAGGCGACCCGCGCTTCGCCGACGAGGCTGCGCGCAATCTCAACGTACCGGCTGACAGCCCTTTGTATCTGGCAGTCCCCGGTTTCCAGCCCCTCCCGTTCTCCTCCATCGGCCTTAAGCTGGATGAGTACCGCACAGTTCTGCCCGAGGGCGTCCTGAATGCCCATTCCCCTGACAGCAAGGCCATGCCGAGCTTCGATTCCGAGATTGACATCAAGGCCTCGGACCACCAGGGCAGTCCGCAACCAAACAAGCACCAGACAAAAACGGCCACTCGCTGAGGAGTGGCCATTTCACTTCAAACTTTTTAGAATCTTTGGTGCCGGGAGGGGGGGTCGAACCCCCACGATCCGAAGATCGGCGGATTTTGAGTCCGCTGCGTCTGCCAGTTCCGCCATCCCGGCGCTGCACTGCAACTTCCACAGGCTCGACCGGTCCCTAGGCCTCTTCTGTACTGTTGCGGTGGTTTCAAAAACGCCAGCGACACAGGAGATGTCTTCGGCATTTTGAGCATTTCCAGTATCGCACAGTCCCTTTCCGCCGGCCAGTCCCTGCTTTCATCCCGCAGGCAAACTCATCCCGATCTTCCCTCGACCAGGAGTTTCCATGGGAGGGCATCGTTTCAGGCGGCTTGCAGGCTTTTTCCCGGGACGCCTCCGTTTCGGGACCGGTCTTGCGGAATCAGGTTCAGGCAATACGGTTGAGGACGGAAAGATTCTGCGCCGCAGAGCCAGCTCGTTTGCGGCTCTGACCCACCCCAAAAGCCACGCCCAACAGCCCGTGCAGCTTGTTTTCGATGCTCAGCACAGGCGGATTGTCAGGTTGATTCGTTTTGTGCCTGCCCTGAGGCTGGAGATGTAATGGCGGCGCGCCGCCTACTTGTAAGAACGATGTAAAGAGAGACCGATGAACCCATCTCCTACTCTGCCGAACAGCCATCCCCCGCCTGCTGGGGAAGGCGCTTCAACAACGCTGAGTCCATACTGGAGCGCAAGCATCGTCTCCCGGCTACGATCCGCGACTCTTTTGAACAACGAGGACGATGCACGGTACCCCGGCGCACGAGGTCCATGTCTGCATCCAATTGGGACCAGATTTTTATCTCTTTGGATTCGACAGATGTCTGGCGGGCAGCGGCTCAAGCCGGCCTGCGCTCAGACCTCGTGCCGCGTGAAGAGGTCGTCCTTCTCCCGGCAGGAGCAGTCGGAGCACTCCAGGCAACAGACAAGCAGCACAGCCACTGCCACCGTTACCAGGACAGCCAGAACGTTCGCGTTGACCATGAACCAGTGAAAGATACGATCCATCCTTCGCTTCCCTCGATCGCAGACTATCGTCAGCTTTGTCCTGCGATTCTTGGAGAGTCCTGTATTTGATTAGACGCGGATGCTGACGAAAGAGATTAGGGTGATCATCGGCATCTTTGCAGAAATCTTCTTGCAATAAGGAGAATAAAAAGCGAAAATTATGCCAAATGGAGAGTCGCATCAACCCGGAACCAGAAATATCGCCCGTCACGCTGCCCGCGGCGCTCGGCGATGGCGAGTCTTCGCTGGTTTTCGGCGATCTCAAGGACGGTACTTCGCTCGATGACGAACCTGACTGCGGCGAAGATATCGCTGCGCCCGATCCCAAGCCTGCGGAAGAGCGCCTTGCCGAACCCTGCGTCAACTGGCTTTTTGTCGATTTGAACTCCTACTTCGCCTCTGTCGAGCAGGATGCGCGTCCCGACCTGCGCGGCCGCCCGGTCGGTATTGTGCCCATGATGGCCGACAGCACCTGCTGCATCGCCGCCAGCTACGAGGCTAAAGCTTACGGCGTCAAGACCGGAACCATCGTTGCCGACGCCAAGCGCATGTGCCCGGGGCTGGTCCTGGTCGAGGCCCGCCACGAGCTTTACGTTCAGTATCACCACCGCATCGTGGAAGCCGTCGAGAGCTGCGTAGCCGTCACGGCTGTCTGCTCCATCGACGAGATGGCCTGCCGCCTGATGGGCCGCGAGCGCCCGCTGCTGGCCGCCATGGACCTGGGCCGCCGCGTGAAAGCGCGCATTCTTGAAGCTGTCGGGCCCATGATGCGCAGCTCCGTTGGCCTGGCCACCAACCGCTACCTGGCCAAAGTTGCCAGCGACATGGAAAAGCCCGACGGTCTGGTCGCGCTGCCCCTCGACATCCTCCCCGACGCACTGCGTACCCTCACCTTGCGCGACCTGCCCGGCATCGGCGCGCGCACGGAGAAGCGGCTCAACGGCAAGGGCATCCGGACCATGGAGGAATTGCTCGCGCTCGATTGCGAACAGACCGGGCAGTTGTGGGGATCCGTCTTGGGCGAACGGCTCTGGCACTGGTTGCGCGGCGAAGACTTTGACATGCCGGAAACCGAGCACATGAAGTCCCTCAGCCACCAGCATGTCCTCGCTCCCGAGATGCGCAATCCGGAAAAGGCATGGGCCGTGGCCCACAAGCTGCTCCACAAGGCGGCCATGCGCCTGCGTTCGAACAACCTTTGGGCGGCTTCCATCGGCCTGGCCATCGGCTTCGCCGTGCCCCGCGGCCAGAACAAGCCGGTCAGCCGGTACGGCGTGCCTACCCGCGGCTGGAAGAGCGAACTGCGCCTCTCCGAGTGCCGCGACAACCCCACTCTGATTGCCGCGCTCACCCGTCTCTGGAACTCGCGGCCTTCGGGCGAGGATTTTGCGCATCCCTACTTTATCGGCATCCATCTGGGCGGCCTGGTGCCCGACCGCCTCCACTCCCTCAACCTCTTCGAAGGCTCCGAGGACGAGCAGAGCCGCGTCCGGCTGCTGGAGGCCATGGATGCGCTCAACAACAAATACGGCCTCAGCACTCTGGCCCCCGCCACCATGCTAACCGCCTTCAAGGCCGCTCCCACCCGCATCTCCTTCCATTCCATCCCGGAGCTTTTCTAGAGCGTTTTCGATTCATATGTGCGCATTGGAAGTGCATCGAAGGTGGCTTTTTCTTGACGAAAAAGCCACTTGCCGATGTGCTTTCTGTAAAGATTAGAATCGAAAATGCTGTAGCTGTCACGCTTTGTTCCTCTTCAATCCCTTTGTGGTTCAAGTGTTTGAGGGATAGAATGCGTGCTAGCCGGACTGTGTGTGTGGAACCAACCGCGTTTGTTGAGGAGAATTGCCGATGATGCGCTCCTGGATTCTGTCGTTGACCGTGCTTGGCTCAGCTTTGGCGCTGCCCGCGCAGCGCTTTGAGGCGCACTGGTATCAGCCGCGCCTGCTTCCCAACGCCGCGGCTGCCACCGATCGCATCCAGGGACTCTCGCCGCACTTCATTCCGGTCAGCATGGTAGGCGTCACCTTTTATCTGCAAGAGGGCTATACGCTGGTCCGCGCCGAGGCCGACGCAGCGGGCTTGCAGTTGGCTTTTCGCAAGGGCCGGGCCGCGCGCGGCGCACAGGCGCCATGGTCCGCCGAGGCTCAGACCGCGCCCTCCGACAGCCTGGGCAAAGACCCTCTGTTCACCACCGTCGTGTATCGCGAGATCAGCTATCTGGAGCTATGGAAGGTCCCCGCGCACCATGGCCATCGAGCCTGGTGCGTGGCCCCGGTTGAGAATCTGGCCGGACGCAACGCGGTTCTGTGCCTTTCGTCCCTGGAGGAAGCGCAATCGCTCGCCGACGCCCTGGCTACCCTGGCACAGGCCAGCGGGTCCACTCTGGCGCCGCCGCTGGGTATGTGGGCTGAGCCGGGACTTGCCGGCGACCGCCGTCGCCGGGTGCAGCAGTCCGGCTGGCTCGTTACGCGCGTCGCTCCCGACGGCCCTGCCGCCACGGCCGGCCTGCAGCCGGGCGATCTGATCTACAAAGTGAACAACATGCCCTTTCCGGGCAGCGGCGCTTTCTTCTCCGCCTTCCGTACGGCGGCCTGGTTCGATTCCTCCAGCGGCGACGTGCGCGTCGTATTCCTGCGCGGAGCCAGGAATCTTTCCGTCGTGCTGCACTATCCCGCCGCGGCGCAATAGCTTTTGCAGCCGCAATCCACGCGCCAATCCCGGTGGGGAATCAAGTTCGGCAAGGATCAAGCTCCTTATATGCGAGGAGCGGAATGCTGCCTAGACTTGAACGTGGATGGCCAGCATCGCTCCAACCCCGACCTCAAGTTATCGCGGCCGTCTTGCGCCTTCGCCCACCGGTTTTCTGCATGTGGGCCACGCGCGCACCTTCTGGACGGCGTGGCAGCGCACCCGCGAAGCCGGCGGTGCGCTGATCCTGCGCATGGAAGATCTTGACCCGGAGCGCAGCAAGAGCCTCTACGCCGAAGCCGCTCTCGAAGACCTGCGCTGGCTCGGCATCCGCTGGATCGAAGGACCGGACCGCGGAGGTCCCTGCGCGCCCTACACGCAGAGCAAGCGGCGCTCCTTCTACCTTGCCGCATGGCGCAAGCTGCTCCACCGCGGTTTTCTGTTTCCGTGCCGCTGCTCGCGCAAGGACCTGGAGTCCGCGCTGGGCGCGCCGCATGAGAGCACCGCGCCCGGCCACCAACCCAGCAACGGTAAACTGGAGCCACTGGACGACGAGCCCATCTATCCCGGCACCTGCCGGCATCTGCTCGGCCGCATGCCGCAACTGCCGGGCCCTACGACAATCGACGACGAGATGCCCGACGGCAGCAACTGGCGCTTCCGCGTTCCCGACGGCGCTATTGTGGAGTTTGAGGATCGCAACCTCGGTGCGCAGCGCTACGTTGCCGGCAGGGACTTTGGCGACTTCGTTGTCTGGCGGCGCGACGGCGTGCCCAGCTATCAGTTGGCCTGCGTGGTGGACGACGCCGCCATGGGCATTACCGAAGTAGTGCGCGGGGCCGACCTGCTGAAGTCAACGGCCCGGCAGCTTCTGCTCTACGAGGCGCTCGGCCTGAACCCGCCGGCGTGGTATCACTGCCGCCTGGTGGTGGACCATAACGGCCGCCGCCTGGCCAAGCGCCACGACGCGCTGAGCCTGCGCGCCCTGCGCCAGCGCGGCCTGACGCCGATGAATATCCTGGCTGCCGACCTGCCGATGGAAGAGGGGTAAGAACGGGAACGAGGGACCAGAGGGCAGTCATCCAGGAGGCAGATCGTGCATCGCAGTTTATTCTTTGCCAATTGTCCGCAAGCGATGCTGCTAGCGGGTTCGCCATCCCATCCTGCAGGCTGTCATTCTGAGCGACCGGAGGCGAAGCCGCAGGGAGCCGAAGAATCTGCGGTCGCTTTTCCACACTCCGGCTACATCGGTATAGCCTGTTTCGAAGACCGATCTAAAAGCCTCCATCCGCTGTGATAACTCCACTGAGGGGGCACATCAGGTTGTCCACCGATACAGCAACGAACCGCTCCGCGTACTCGTCGACTTTCCACGCCACGACTGCAGGGAGCATGGTCTTGGCGCGCTTCGAATCCCGGGGATTCAATCCCGCCCGGTTGTCGAGTACTCCCTCCAGCGCATCAGGCATACTCTGGTGGTTGATCTGGCAGACTCCATCAAACTCGGGCTGGGTCGAGGAATGAGTGGGGAACTCAATCACATCGCGGATCACATTCGTTCGCAGATTCAGCAGAACGTTGTACTGTTTGCCGCAAATCCTCCAGGAAACCTCGAACAATTTGTCTGATATCTCCACTCCTCCCAGATCCTTCAGCCCCAGATCTTTGTGTTTCGCTTCGATACGGCGGACCGGCCCCTTCCCGCTGTGCTTTCCAATCAGCGATTGCCGGATGCCTGTTCCGCACTGGACGCCATCGAATTCGTCCGCGGCCCGTGCAATCCCGCAGTAGGCAAACCCAAGAAAGAGGATCATCCATACTATTCGCATTGTGGGTTTATCCTATCGAGAATTCTGCTGAGATAGACCATACCGAGAATACTGCAATGAAATGGGGAACTCCGTCTTGAGCCAAAAACAAGTTTGGATTGAGAAGAAGGTCAAACGATGGACAAAACGGCACAGCGCTCTTAAACACTGTGCCGTCCGATGTTCTTTCACTTACCGCGCGGGCGGAGTTACCGGCGGGTCGGTCGGATTGTACTTCCGCGCCAGTTCCGGCGTGGACTGCACCTCGTCCGCCGATGGGCTCACGGCTTTCTCCACCTCAGCCGCAAACACGTAACTCGGCCCGAACATGTTGCTGGTGAAGATCACCAGCTTCTTGTCCGGCGAGAAGCGCACGTTCGGCTCTTCGCGATAGTAGTGGTGGCTCATGTTCACCAAGTGCTCGGAGTGGAAGACGCCCGGCTGCCAGAAGTCCTTGTCGTTGAGCGAGTCTGGCGAAATCTTGTAAGTCTCGGGATGGAAGAGTTCGATCCACTCGCCGTTCTTCGCCTTGGCCACCTGTCCCGGATCGCCGCCGTCGCCGCAGAACAGGTCGAGGTCCTTGGTCAGGTTGAAGTGAATCGACCACTCGTCGCGCTGCATATGGAAAGCCGTGCGCTTGCCCGTCTTCAGGTCGCGGCCGGCCAGGAAGAAGTCCTCGCCGCGCGGGTACTGCCAGTCGTACCAGATGGTCTCGCCGTCCAGTCCCCAGAACTCGTGGCCGGCAATCTCCATGGCCATGGTGCGCTTGTGGATGAGTGTGTTGTGGGTGCCGTCGGTGTGGATCATCCAGACGCGGTCCACCTTGTGCCATGGGCCTTCGTGGCAATACATCAGCAACTCGGGGTCCTTGGGCGAAAACAGCAGGTGGTTCACCCAGTCTGTCGAGTGCAGCAGAATCTTCTCCTCGCCCACCTTCTCGCCGTTCGGTCCCGGCTCCAGCCGAATGGTAAACAGCACCAGCGGCAGCCGCGCCGCCAGCCTGCGCTCCATCATCTCGCCCTTGTTGAAGGGCTGGAAGTGCGGGCCCTGCGCTGCCGTGGCAATACGGTTGTCGGCCGCGCCCTTGGGCAGCGCCGGAGCGGGCGCGTTCTGGCCGTACTCCTTCCCCGCCGCGTCGCCTTCGATATATGTGCCCGCCGCCAGCGTCTCATCGGCGTTCACGCTCACGATCATGTGCCTGGCAGGCAGGTCCACCAGCTTGCGAATGGCCCCCGTGTTGGTGTCGGCTTTGTAGACCGCTGTTACGCCGGTGGCCGCATCGGTCTTTGTGTAGAAGACGCTGTTGGTCTTGTACCCCGCCACCAGCGCATGTACCATGCCCGGCGCAGGGCCAAACCCCTGCGGCTGCGCGTCCTTCGCCGCGGGCGGATTGGCCACCAGCAGCTTCGTTGCGCGGGTCGCCATGTCCATCACGTGGATGCCGGCCGGCGAGGTATAGATCATCTGCCTGCCGTCGGGCGTGTATGCATTGATGTTGAAGTAGAAGCCGCCGGAGTTCTGTTCGTCGCTCAGCCGCCAGACGCGGTGGCCGGTATCTTTATCTACCCAGGTTTTGGGCGGCATGGGATCGCCCGCACGGGTCTGGGCAAAAGCGGCAACGGAAAACCCTAACAGGGCAAGTGCGGCAAGTTGATTGGCGCGCATAGCGGATGATTCTCCTTTGAGCGTGGCTTCCATTTGTTTTCAAACCGTCCATCGAAGGCCGTCCGCGGCAGTAGGGAATGGCGCGCGGTCTGACCAGACGGCAGATGGGCAAAAACTTTATACACCCTTGAACGGTCAAATGAAAAATGATTTGCAGAGCGAAACGGGCAAGTCCATCCGCCACCGGAACTTGCCCGTTTCATCTTCGTTCACGCTCGAATGCACGGTCGGCCCGATGGATGCCGAGACGCACCCGCCCAAGTCAGCCTGCCTCAGGCTGAAAAACGGTCCGTGCTCCTCGGTCTCCATTTCGCTTCCAGGCTACGGACGCGAGGCGTAGTCGAGCAAGTGCAAGTAGGACTGGTAGACCTTGCCTGTAGCGCGTGTCATGCCAATTTCGCAGGTTCTGCTGCTGGAGTAGTACCCGCTCTGCTCCTCCGCCGTAGCCTGCGCCGCTTCCTCCCTGGTCGCCGAGGCCGTCAGCTCGGGAAACAGGAATCCCCGGTCGCCCGCAAAGGCGCAACATCCGGCGTCGCGCGGCGCCAGCACGTTCTCGCTGCACGCTTTGGCGATGTTCACCAGCTTTGGAGTAATGGCCATCTTGGTTGCCGAGCAGACCGGGTGCAATGCGACAGAATCGACCTTGCGATGCATCGGCAAGCTGGGCAACAGGCGGTCGTGCGCAAACTCGACAGAATCCAGAATCGTTAGCTTGTCGAACTTGGCCTGATTCTGGGGGCTCAGATGCGCGCGCGCTGTCTTCAGCCCATAGGTGCAGGGGCTGGTGTCAACCACGACAGGAAGCTCTCCCCCGTTCGACCAGCGGAAGAAATTCTCGATCGTGCGATCGACCGTGGCGTGATGCGCGGCTTCAAACCCCTTTGAAGAAAACGGCACGCCGCAGCAGTTGCCCTCGATGTCTTCCGGCACGTGCAGTTTCACCCCTGCTCTGTCGGCCACATTCAGCAGCGCCTGCATGACGGTGGTCTCCTGCTGTTCGCCGGGAAGCGCGCCCATCATGCGGGAGATACATGCGGGGAAGTAAACTGCCTCGGCTCCCTGACGCGGGCGCACCGGCAATTTGCCCCGGCGCGGCCGCGGCATCTCCGCGCACCACTGCCAGAAGGCCTCGTCCATCGCGCCGCGGGAAGCCTTGTCGAGCAAACGCGTAATTCCCTGCATGAACGCGAGTCCAAAGACCTTCTGCACCGCGTGGCCCGCACCCAGAGCCAGCCGCGCTCCGAATTCGACGGGCTTCATGTTGCGGGCAACGGCCACGGCGATGCGATTGGCCAACGCTGTGTGGCGCAACTGGCGGAAGCGCTTGGTCAGCTTGCCGGTATCGATGCTCACCGGGCATGCGGTAGCGCACAGGCCGTCCGCCGCACAGGTATCCAGCGCCATGTAGGGGAAGTCGCGGTTCAGCGCATCGTAGGCGGCATCGTCCGCGCCGGCATCCTTCAACCTCTGCATCTCGCGGCGCACCACAATGCGCTGGCGCGGCGTAAGGGTCAAGTCGCGGCTGGGGCACTTCGGCTCGCAGTAGCCGCATTCAATGCACTTGTCCACCTCCTCTTCCACCACCGGCATCCTCTTCAGGTCGGCCATGTGGGCCGCCGGATCGGGATTGATGATGACGCCGGGATTGAGCAGGTTCTCAGGGTCGGCCAGAGCCTTGAGCTGCTGCATGACCGCGTAGGCTTCCGTACCCCATTCCGTCTCGACAAACGGAGCCATGTTGCGGCCCGTGCCATGTTCCGCCTTCAACGCACCGTCGTATTTGTTCACCACCAGACGCACCACATCGTCGATGAAGTCGCGGTACTGCGCCTCTTCCTTTTTCGTGTTGAAGCCCTGCGCGATGACAAAATGCAGGTTCCCATCCTTGGCATGGCCGAAGATGATGGCGTTGGCATAGCCGTGCTTCTCGAAAAGGCCGGTCAGGTCCACGGCCGCATCGGCCAACCGCTCCACCGGCAGTGCAATGTCTTCAATGATGACCGTGGTCCCGCTGGCGCGCACGGCGCCCACCGACGGAAACATCCCCTTGCGAATATTCCAGAGGCGCTCCTGCTCCAGCGGGTCATCGGTAAACGACGCTTCGGCGATCAGTTCGAGGTTGGCAGCAGCTGCCTTTGCCTTATCGGCATTTTCCTTCACGGCGGCAACGTCTGCCGTTTGAAACTCCACCAGCAGCGCGGCTGCCGCATTCGGCAGATTCCGTATCTCCGCGGGAATTCCCGGCTTGTTTTCGACAGAGCGCAGCGATGCCCGGTCCATCAGTTCCAGCGCGGCCGCACCCGCATCGCGCAGCGGCTCGATGGCGGCGCAGGCCGCATGGAGATTTGGGAAAAGCAGCAGCCCCGTATACTTCACCGGCAGGTCGGGCACCGTCTCCAGCACGGCCTCGGCAATAAACGCCAGCGTGCCCTCGGCTCCGATCAGCACATGGCTGAAGATCTCCACCGGCGACTCGTAGTCGAGAAAGGCGTTCAGCGAATAGCCGGTGGTGTTCTTCATCCGGTATTTCGACCGAATCCGCGTGGCCAGAGCGGGGTTTGACTGCAACTGGCGCTTCAGCGCCAGCAGGCCCTCGGCCAGTTGCGGCTCGCTCTGGCGAAAATGCGCATCCGCATCGGCGGAGGCCGTATCGATCGACGTTCCCGAGGGAAGCATGAAGGTCATCGACCGCAGCGTGTGATACGCATTCTGGGCGACGCCGCAGCACATGCCGCTGGCATTGTTCGAGAGGATTCCGCCCAACCGCGCAGCGCCGATCGAGGCCGGATCGGGTCCAATCTTGGTCCCGTACTGCTTCAGAATATTGTTCGCCTGCTGTCCGATCAATCCCGGTTGAACGCGCAGCAAACGGCCTTCTTCCTCCACGCCGGCAGAGCGCCAGTAGCGGCCCACATCCACCAGGATTCCATCCGTGATCGACTGCCCCGAAAGGCTGGTGCCGGCTCCGCGAAAGGTCAGCGGAATTTTCTGCTCGCGGCTGTATTGGAACAGGCGCCGCACTTCCTCCGTGCTGACCGGCTGCACAACAGCCCGCGGAATCAGCCGATAAAGGCTGGCGTCTGAGGCGAACGCGATCCGGTCGATAGGCCGCGTAAGAATGCGCGCCGGATCGATAAAAGCCCGCAACTGCGCCCCGATCTCGACAGGACTCGGCTTCCGCGCGGCTTGAGGGAGTGCTTCCGGAGATGAAACGTCTTGAGTCCTCATTCCTTCAGTTTGCCACCATTCGCAGTGTTGCGCTTGCACCGGTTTCTCCCGGTCATCGATGTCGAAGCGCTGTCCACAACACGCTCTTCAACCTTCACGCCTTGCGTCTCCGGCAGGCCGAAGTAGCTGGTGGCCTTGAGCTTATCGATCCGGCCCCTAAAGAAAACAACACCGTGTCCCATCCATTTCCGCGTTATTTAGCGGAAATGGGTGGGACACGGTGTCACTCTTTTCTTGCTGGATCGATAGGTAGAGCCTGCCGGCCCAAACGAGCCTGGCAAGCGAACATTAATTGAGGCCTTCGCTGCCTGCCTTCAGCCAGACCGACTCCATCTGCTCCAATGTGCGGCCCTTGGTTTCCGGTACCAGCCGCCACATGAACAATGCGGCAAACACGCTCATCACGCCGTAGATCCAGTAGGCAAACCCATGCTTGAAGTGCTGCACCAGGTATGGGTTGTTGTCGAGGATCGGGAAGGTCCAGCTCACCACATAGTTGGCGATCCATTGCATCGCAACGGCCAGCGCCATAGCCTTTCCGCGGATCTGGTTGGGGAAGATTTCGCTCAGCAGAACCCACGTCACCGGTCCCCATGAAACAGCAAATCCCGCCGTATAGCCCAGCATCGCGATGAGCGCCAACATGCCGTGGCCACCGGCCATAAAGGCCGCGCCAAGGGTCGCCATGCTGACCGCCATCACCAGCGCTCCGATAATCTGCAGCGGCCTGCGTCCAAAGCGGTCCACGGTGAAGATTGCGACCGTGGTGAACAGCAGATTCACCGCGCCCACAATAATCGTCTGGAAAAGCGAGGCGTTGGTGGAGAAGCCCATGCCCTTGAAGATATCCGTTGCGTAGTACAACACCACATTGATGCCCACAAACTGCTGGAAGACGGAGAGCATTACGCCAATCAACACCAGCGGTACGCCGAAGGAGAACAGCTTGCCCGAGTGGTGCTCGCTGAGCGAGGCGCGAATCTCGGCAATCTCCTTCTCCGCCTCTTCCTGCGTCACCAGTTTGTCCAGCACGGCGCGCGCGGCCGCCTCATCGCCCTTCAGCATGAGAAAACGCGGCGTTTCTGGCACCAGGATCAGCAGCAAAAGGAAGAGCCCCGCCGGGATCGTGCCCGACAGGAACATGTACCGCCAGCCGATCACGTTGAGCCACGCATCGCCGCTGCCCACCTTGGAGATGCTGAAGTTCACAAAGTAGATCACCAACATGCCGAAGATGATGGCAAACTGATTCCATGCCACAAGCCGGCCGCGGACCTTCGGCGGCGCAATCTCGGCAATATACATCGGCGACAGCATCGAGGCCAGCCCGACGCCGATGCCGCCAAGAATTCGATAGAAGACGAAGGCGCCCATGTAGCCCGGCCCGCCGTGGCCAATCGGCGCAAACGGAAACTCCGGCGCTGCCGCTCCCAGTGCCGAAACGAGGAAGAGCAGCGCTGCAACAATCAGTCCGCGCTTGCGGCCAATGTGCATGCTGACCCACCCGCCGGCGATCCCGCCCAGGATGCACCCGATCAGCGCGCTCGACACCACAAAGCCCAGCAGAGAATTCGCTGCGTTGGCCTGAGCGGGATTTGCGAGGTCCGAAAACCGCGGATCGACGAAGTAAGCCTTCAGGCTGTCCACCGCACCGTTAATCACGGCTGTGTCATATCCGAAGAGCAATCCACCCAGCGTGGCGATAAGGGTGAGCAAAACAACATACGGATTCAAACGCGACATAAATCTCCTGCAAATTCGATGGACCCAAAAGGAAGGCTTCCGGGACCATATCTAAGGAGCCTCGCCTGCCTAAGGCGAAGCTCTCCACGCAAATGTAGTGGCGAGCGATCGGCCACTCGCCGGCCCTGCCTGACGAACACGCTCTGCGCCGGCCTGCTCTTCAATCGGGGAATGAATTCCCCAAGTAAATCGATTGTCTTCGATACAAGACGGGGCCCCATCTTCGGATCACTGGAATCATACCCTATCCGGCCGGGGGCTTTCAGGCTCCACCGTCTTCACCGCTCCGGGAAGAAAGTGTCCGCTTGAGAAATCGCGGCTGGCAGCGTTGCCGTCTCCGTGGCCACTCGTCGCGCGGATCTGGCGCGGAGAGCGCTGTCTCCCTGCGCGCTCCAAATTTGTTTCCCTGAAAAAAATCGCCGCCAGGGAGCGGATACTTCTCCTGCTCACTGGCGGCGATGGGTACCGGTTATCTCTTGTGGATCGGTCCTTACCTGCCGATGCGGACGGTGAATCCAAAGGCAAGGCGAAGGTCGTTCTGGCTGCCCGATCCGTTGTTGGCGAAGGCTGTGCGCACGTAGTCGATCTGCGCCAGGCGCAGTCCGTAGTGAGGGCTCAGCTCCAGATTCAGTCCGCCTCCGGCCTGTACGGCGAGGGCATTGGCGCTTGTCGCCGCTTGGTTTGGCGACGGAAACATGCTGTTGAACGCGTGTGCGCTGCCCACTAGCCCCTCGGCGAAAAGATGCAGGGGCTTTGCCTGTTTGCCCTGGCCTGCGTGCCCGGACCATACCGCCCAGCGCGGTCCTGCCAGGAACGTGATCTTGTTCAGATCCACGCCCGGAGCTACGTTTGAACTGCGTTCGCCGTTCAGCGCCACACCGATGCCGAGCCCGTTCTTATACATGGCAGCGGCATCGACCCCTCCGCCCTCGAACCAGAACGCACTTCCGCTGCCCACCTGTTGAGCCCGCTCGGGGGCAAATGTCACTGCCATGTCGATGGAGGAGAGCTTCCATGTTGCCTTCTCCTCCATCGCTTTCTGTTGTCCCCACGCGCCTGCTGCCGTCATCATGCAAACACCCGCGAGGAGTGCTGTCCTGCCCATCGTTCTGCGCATTATCCTGTCTCCTCGTTACTCGACCGTAAGGCTAAGGTTGGTGGATTGCGACAGTGAGCCCGAAGAGACTGTCACAAGTACCGTGTAGGTCTTGGCTCCCTGCGTGAAGAATCCTGTATTCGATCCGCAGGCCGTGATTCCGGCTACGGCAGCGGCCAGCAGTAACAGAATCATTGTCATCCTCTGCAGCTTTCTGCCTGCCTTCCGCAGTTTGCGTGCGAAGGGCAGCAGAAGGATAAATGCCGCCAGCGTCTCCATCCCTCTGCCGAACGCTTTGGATGCGGGCCGGTTCGAGGCCGACTGCGCGGGCAACTGGATGTTGATCTGCGTATTGCCGTTCAACGCCGTGTTGGCCGCCAACGTCCAACTGGTGCTCGTGGCCTGCACCCAACTGGTCGGCGTGATGGTTGCGATCGCGCCCGCGGGCAGTCCACTCAGTGAGAGCGTCAGTGCTGTCGGAAAGCTGTTTCCGGTGCTCGGCAGAATCGCCAGCGAGAAGGCGGCCGACCCGCCGGGTGCAGCAGTCCCCGTCGTACTGGTTGGATTCGACGAACCGCTGCCCACGTTGATGGTAATCACCGATTGTGTCAGCGATCCGCTGCCGGCTGCGCTGAAGTTTGTGTCGCCCAGATAGGCTGCGCTGATGGTGTGCGAGCCCAACGCCAGCGATGAAGTGGTAAAGGTCGCCGTGCCGCTGGCAAGCAATCCGCTGCCGATAACCGTTGTTCCGTCCAGGAAGTTCACCGTCCCCGTAGGCGACCCAGCGGTTGCGGTTACCTTCGCGGTGAAAGTGACCGGATTGCTGAGCAGTACGGGGTTCAACCCGCTGCTCACTGCCACCGCTGGAGTTGCCAGCGCGATGGTGAAGTTGACGCTGACCGGTGAGGCCGCGTTGTAACTGGCGTTGCCGGCCTGCGTTGCCCGGATGGTGCAGGTACCGCCCGAGAGGATCGTCACCGTGGAACCGCTCACCGAGCAGATGCTCGCAGTCGTCGATGCGAAGCTGACAGCCAGGTTGGAACTGGCTGTAGCGCTAAGGCTGAAGGTCCCGTTCGGCGCGTACGTGTAGCTGGTGACGGATGGTGCGAAGGTGATCGTCTGGCTAGCCGGGTTGATCGTAAAGTTGACGTTGACCGCCGTTGCCGCGTTGTAGCTCGCGTTGCCGGCCTGTGTTGCCTGGATGGTGCAGGCGCCGCCGCCCAGCATCGTCACCGTGGAACCGCTCACCGAACAGATGTTAGCGGTCGTCGATGCGAAGCTGACAGCCAGGTTGGAGCTGGCCGTAGCGCTCAGGCTGAAGGTACCGTTCGGCGCGTACGTGTAGCTGGTGACGGACGGCGCGAAGGTGATCGTCTGGCTAGCCGGGTTGATCGTAAAGTTGACGTTGACAGCCGTTGCCGCGTTGTAGCTCGCGTTGCCAGCCTGCGTTGCCTGGATGGTGCAGGCGCCGCCGCCCAGCATCGTCACCGTCGAGCCGCTCACCGAGCAGATGTTCGCGGTCGTCGATGCGAAGCTGACCGCCAGGTTGGAGCTGGCCGTAGCACTCAGGCTGAAGGTACCGTTCGGCGCGTACGTGTAGCTGGTCACCGATGGCGCGAAGGTGATCGTCTGGCTGGCCGGGTTGATCGTAAAGTTGACGTTGACCGCCGTTGCCGCGTTGTAGC
>Ga0326727_10002672_pt1 | contig 59759 bp, 49 predicted proteins | sample MB2enrmetagenome_FD_207643 | JGI IMG/M metagenome (GOLD analysis project Ga0326727, IMG submission 207643) | Lab enriched peat soil microbial communities from McLean, Ithaca, NY, United States - MB29MY | ecosystem: Environmental > Terrestrial > Soil > Wetlands > Peat | place: USA: New York... | reverse complement strand
GCGACCATCGCTTCGAGTGGACGCGCGAGGAGTTTACGAAGTGGGCAGAAGGCGTGGCATCTCGATTCGGCTACACGGTTCACACACAACCCATCGGGCAAGTGGACGAAACGCACGGCGCGCCAACTCAGATGGGAGTTTTTACGATTGCATGACGAGATCAAAATCGCACCCACGCTGATCGTTCCGACAGGAACGCAGGTTGTGCTGCGTATCGACATGCCTAAGAGCGGACTCGCAGATTCGTATCCCAAAGGGACAATTGCCGAAATCGTTGCGCCGCCCGCGGACGGCGGTCTCATGTACGGCGTTTGTTGCCCGGATGGCGGCGACCTGGAACTTCACCGGCAGCAGTTCAGCATTCTGAAACAGGTAAAAGCTGGCCCGCTTGGCGATCCGTCGCATGCGCTTTCGCAGGACGAACTGCGGCAGTACATCGTTTACCAGTGCATTGTTGGTTCCAGAGCCTACGGTTTGGGCCGCGACGACTCCGACATAGACCGCCGTGGCGTCTATCTTCCACCGGCGGAGCTGCAATGGTCGCTTTACGGAGTGCCGGATCAGTTGGAGTTCCGCGAGTCGGAGGAATGCTACGGGGAAATCGAAAAGTTCATTGGCCTGGCTTTGAAGGCCAATCCCAATATTCTGGAGTGCCTGTTTACGCCGCTGGTCGAGCAGTCGTCGGAAGTTGGCGACGCACTAGTGAGTCAACGGGCGATTTTTCTCTCGAAGCTGGTTTACCAGACGTACAACGGCTATGTGATGTCGCAATTCAAGAAGTTGGAGCAGGATCTGCGTGCTTCCGGCGAGATCAAGTGGAAGCACGCCATGCATCTGATCAGGCTACTGCTTCAAGGCATCGGCGTTTTGAAAGATGGTGCGGTGCCGGTACGTGTCGCCGAACATCGCGAGGAACTTCTGGCGATTCGTGCAGGCTCCGTCAGTTGGAATGAGGTCAATCGCTGGCGGCTGTCTTTGCACGGCGATTTTGAGCAGGCATTCCAGACAAGTTCGCTACCCGAGGTGCCCGATTACGCAAGAGCAAACGAACTTCTCCTATGGGCGCGCCGCAGGATGGTTGAGGTGAAGCATGTTTCCCGCTGAAGTTGTGAAGGCCGTCGAGACGCATCCATATCCGCTGTTGTTTGCAACCATCAGCGGAGCGCACCTCTATGGCTTTCCGTCAGCGGACTCCGATTGGGATATTCGCGGCGTACATATTTTGCCTGCGGCGGAAGTGATGGGCTTGCTGCCACAGCGGGAAACGATTGAAATATCGGAGCAATCTCCTGTCGAACTCGACATTGTTTCGCACGACGCGAAGAAGTTCTTTGGCCTGCTGTTGAAGCCGAATGGCTATGTTCTGGAGCAGCTCTATTCGCCGATCATTCTTCATTCGACGCCGGAGCACGACGAATTGAAGCAGATTGCCCGTGAATGCATCACACGTTTTCATGTTCACCACTACCTTGGCTTTGCCGCCAATCAATGGCAACTCTTTCGCAAGGAAGATCCGCCTCGCGTCAAGCCGCTGCTCTACGTGTTTCGCGTCCTGCTAACGGGAATTCACCTGATGCAATCAGGGGAAGTGGAAGCCAACTTGCGGGTGTTGAATGAGGAGTTTCGGCTGCCATTCATTCCTGAGTTGATTGCCAGAAAGACCAGCGGCACGGAGAAGCAGACGTTGGAAACAGGCGAACTCGAATTCTATGAAGAGCAGTTTGCAGAATGGGAAGCGCAACTCAAAAAGGCCGGCGAAGAAACCCATTTGCCAGCCGAAGCGAGTGCTCGGTCGGCGTTGAACGATCTGCTGGTGCGACTACGCATGGCAAGTATCAAGTGACCTGAAAACGAGATGAAACCGGATTCAGTAAGAGATTTTGAAAGCGCGAGACGATGAAGATTACGATTCCAGAACTTTCGCTGGTGGTACTGATTGGCCCTTCGGGCTGCGGCAAGTCGTCGTTTTGCCGCAAGCACTTTCTTCCCACTGAGGTTGTCTCCTCTGACGGTTGCCGCGGACTGGTCTCCGATGACGAGAACGATCAGTCGGCCACCAATGACGCCTTTGATCTGCTGCACGCCATTGTGCGCAAGCGGCTCGCACGCGGGCGTCTTACGGTTATCGATGCAACCAATGTTCAGCCGGAGGCCCGCAAATCGCTCGTCGAATTGGCGCGCGAATATCACTTGTTGCCTGTCGCAATCGTCTTTGATTTGCCGGAGAAAATCTGCCATGAGCGCAATGCCGCCAGGGCTGACCGTCAATTTGGCTCGCATGTGGTTCGCAATCAAATCCAGCAGATGCGGCGCTCCTTGCGTGGCCTCGAACGCGAAGGCTTCCGGCACATTTTCAAATTTGCGTCGCCCGAAGAAATGGATGATGTAAGCATCGAGCGGCAGCCCTTGTGGAACAATCGCCGCACCGAGCACGGTCCCTTCGATGTCATTGGCGACGTTCACGGATGCTTCGGCGAATTGATTGAGTTGATGACCACGCTTGGCTATCAGGTTGTGCGCAACGAGAAGGAGTTCTCGGTCGTTTCGCCCGAGGGCCGCCGACTCGTATTCCTCGGCGATCTTGTCGACCGTGGACCGGCAACGCCGGAGGTGTTGCGTCTGGTAATGACAATGGTCGCGGCCAATCAAGCGATCTGCGTTCCCGGCAATCACGACATGAAGTTGATGAAGGCGCTCAAGGGCCGGAATGTGCAGTTGACGCATGGCCTCGCCGAATCGATGGAGCAGCTTGCCCGCGAACCGGACGAGTTTCGCGAGCAGGTGGCGAAGTTTCTGGATGGACTGGTTAGCCACTATGTACTCGACGATGGCAAGTTGGTTGTTGCTCATGCCGGCATGAAGGAATCGATGCAGGGACGCGGCTCCGGCAAGGTCCGCGACTTCGCGCTTTACGGTGAAACCACGGGCGAGACCGATGAATTTGGACTGCCGGTGCGCTACAACTGGTCTTCCGATTATCGCGGCAAGGCACTGGTCGTTTATGGCCACACGCCCACGCCCGATCCGCTGTGGCTGAACAACACGGTGAATATCGATACCGGCTGCGTCTTCGGTGGCCGGCTCACGGCGCTGCGTTATCCAGAGCGCGAAACGGTCACCGTTCCGGCGAAGGCAACCTACTACGAATCGCGCAAGCCATTCCTGCCCAATGAGGAACTGGCCCCGCGAGCCGCACAGCACGCGGCCGACGATGTGCTCGACATCGACGACGTGATTGGCAAGCGCATCGTTGATACACGTCTGGTTCCGCGCATCACCATTCGCGAAGAGAATGCCATTGCCGCGCTCGAAGTCATGAGCCGTTTCGCGGTTGATCCCAAATGGCTCATCTACCTTCCGCCGACGATGTCGCCATCTGAAACCTCGAAACTGTCCGGCCTGCTTGAACATCCGCAGGAGGCATTCGCCTACTACCGTCACGAAGGCATTCCTCGCGTCATCTGCGAGCAAAAGCACATGGGGTCGCGTGCGGTTGTCATCATCTGTCGCGATGAAGCGGTTTCGCAAAAGCGTTTCGGCGTGATCGAGCCTGCGTTGGGCGTTGTCTATACACGCACCGGGCGAAGATTTTTTGCCGATACCGCCCTGGAGCGCGCCTTTCTTGAGCGTGTGCGCCAGGCCGCTGAGCGAAGCAAACTGTGGGAGGAACTCGCGACCGATTGGCTTTGCCTCGATTGCGAATTGATGCCGTGGTCTGTGAAGGCGCAGGAACTGCTGGTTGCGCAGTACGCTCCGGTCGGAGCGGCGGGTATGAATGCGCTGGCAGTGGCTGTGAACATACTCGATCAGGCTACTGCGCGCAATGCTGATCTACAGGAGATTGCGGAGCGTACAAAGACGCGCCTCGATGCGGTCACGAAGTACCGCGACGCTTATCGCCATTACTGCTGGCCGGTCGCGAAGCTTGAGGATCTCAAACTCGCTCCATTCCACCTGCTGGCGAGCGAAGGAGTGGTCCATACAGACAAGCAGCACACCTGGCACATGGAGACGTTGGCCAAGCTCTGCGCAGCAGATAGCGAACTTTTGTTGGCTACGCCGCACAAACTTGTCGACTTGAATGATGCAGCAAGCTGTGACGAAGCGATTGCGTGGTGGACAGCGCTGACAAGTGTCGGCGGCGAAGGCATGGTCGTCAAGCCGCTCGACTTCATCGCGAAGGGGCGGCGCGGTTACGCGCAGCCAGCCGTAAAGTGCCGCGGACCGGAGTATCTGCGCATCATCTACGGACCGGAGTATCTGTTGCCCGAGAATCTGGAGCGTCTGCGTTCGCGCGGTCTGGGTGCCAAACGCTCGTTGGCCAGCCGTGAATTCGCGCTGGGTATTGAATCGCTCGAACGCTTCGTCCGCAAAGAACCGTTACGCCGCACGCACGAATGCGCCTTCGGCGTGCTAGCCCTGGAAAGCGAGCCCGTCGATCCGCGCCTCTAAAAAACAGGAACGCTGACATTTCCTGGATAGAAGAAATCGTACCAACTCAAAGCGATCGCGCGAGGCTCACGGCTCACCCTTTGCGGCGGTAGAGGACTTGGAACTCGTAGCCCGGGTTGGCGGGAAAGAGTTCGGCGACGTGGCGGAGGCGATCGGCAAGGGCAGGGGCAGCCAGTAGCGGATAGTCGCGCTCGCGCAGGTCGTGGTAGTCGAAATCAACGGCCAGCGAGAGCATGTAGATGGCCAGCGCATCAGCGAAGGCAGACTCGAAGAAGCTGGTGCGGGCGCGCTCGTCGATGGCGCGGGCACCGGCGTGGGGTTCGAGGGCGCGGCGGCGGGTCTCCCAGGCATCCTGACTGGTTTCGCCGCGGGTTTGCGCTTCGGCCTGCGACCAGGCCAGAGTAGAAAAGCTGGCCGGAACGCCCGTTGCTTCGACAAAATTGTGGGCAATGTTGATGAAAAACTCAAAGGCCAGCCCAAAGCGGTCCTCGACCAAGCGGGTGGAGATAAAGACAGTCTCGGTCGAGCCGAAAGCGGCGTTGCGGTGGCAAACGGCGCGGTCGCCAAGCTCGACGGCGTAGGCCGGGGCGACGAGGTTCTCGCCCGTATCGGCGATGACCAGAGGCACAAAGTAGTAGGCGCGCTGGTGAAGGGCCGGGGCCAGGGTGGCCGGCACGGCGCCGACCAGACGCTCCAGTTCCTCGGCCGGAATACGGGTTTCGCCCCATCCGGCATAGCGGATGCCGTTGGCCGCATCGAGAACGGTAGCTTGGGTGGCAACTTTTTCGGCGTGCCATAGTTCGATTTGCGTGCCGTTGGTGGTCATAAATTTGTATTCTAGCCGACAGGAGCGTCTATGGCAGAATCGACCGGTCGCGAGGGCGGCAAGCGAGTCCTCGGTTTTCCGTTGCAGGGCTTTGGACTGCTGCAGAGTTTGCTGCTGGCCGTGGCCTCGGGATTTCTGAGTTTTTTTACCGTTACCACAGTGGCGATCTTCGCGCTGCTGGGATGGAACCTGGTGGGTGGGCACGCGGTTAACTACGCAGATGCGTACCGCCGCGCCGGATTTCCGGCGGGCGTGGTAGTGCTGGCCGTGGCGCTGGTCTACTTGCTCGCGGTTTGGCTACGCGCCAAAGCTAAAGCGTAGCGGCCAACGATACAGACGCCGCCACCGGCAACCAAGCCGGTTGAGCGCGTGTCTGCGTTCGGCCATATCCCAATTACATGCGTGATAATGCCGGGCCCGAACTGGAAGGAATGTAGGCGAGAATCGCTTCTACTTCCTTGCGGGTAACCACTGGAGCAACAACCGTAAAGCGTGCAGCCGCTTCAGCACACGCAAATTTGCCAGCATGTTCATGTTTCGGCTGGCGCACTATGCCCTTGCTTGGCGTTAACACAATGCGGCCACCTTCGATCGTTGCTTCCAGTGGATCTCCGGCGCGAATGCCAAGGCAATGACACAAAAATGCAGGTAGGGCAACCCGGCCCCTGGGGGAGACCTTAGTTTGCATCTTGCCAGCAGTCTAGCGCCGAGTTTGTTGCTCAGCAAGAAAAACTTCTGTTATGAATACGTTTGCCGTAATTTAAACGTTGAATAAGCCATTCCATTCCATTTAGTTACTGAAGCGTATGACTAAAGTACTGGTTTGTGAAAATCCGGGTAAATTGCCTATTGGCATGGGACGGAATGGTCCGCTCACAGCTCACCGCGGCAAGGTGGCGAGTGCAATGGCGCTTGCCGCGAAGGGTTTACCTATTGCCGGCCGTTGAGGCAATGGCCTCGGAGCTGGTTAAAAACAGGCGCGTGGCTTGGCCGCGCAGCACGCGATAAAGCGCGAATTGGCGCTCGGTGGCGCCGCGCAGTTCAAAGAGCAGTTCGCCACGATTGTCGGCCATGGCGTCGACTGCGTCGACCAAGCGCATGCGCGGGGTTTCGTCCAGGCGCGTGGAGTCGGTGACGGATTTGAGCAGCACGGCGACGTGACCGTAGAGATCGGGCTGGGCGATGAGGGTAACGAATTTTTGCGTCTGGCCGGCGTCGCCGGTTCTCGCGGAAAAAACCATGGTGGCGCCGGAACCGTAGGCCAGCTCAAAGACGCGGAATTGCTCATCGTCAAGCGGCGCGGGCTCGGCCGGGGGCGTCACCGTCTTGGCGGACTTGCGCGTGGTGGACTTTTTCGCCGGCGGAGTGGCCGGCACGGGTGGCGGATTCAGCCCCAGTTCGGTGCGTGCCAGATCTTCCATCTCCTCTTTCATCGTCTCCTGGTCGTCGGGGTTGGCCCAGGAATACACCCAGGGGTGCACGGGCCGGTCTTTGATGTCGGAGACGGCGACCTGCTGCTGCAAGTCGGCGGGCAGGCCGATCAGGCTAGGTAAAACGGCGGTATCGTAGCCAGACAATTTGCCGCGCCTCAGTTGCGGCCGGTCGGGATCGGTGGCGTTGGCGACCGAGTCAACGTAGGCCACGTCTTCTTCCTTCTTTTTCTTTTTCGGCTTGGTGTTGGAAGAATCGCCAGCGGCGGTATCGCCCGAGTTGCTGGAACTATCGCTGCTTTTGTGCAGAACCGGCCGGTCGGGATCATCGGAGGCCGTCGAGCTGGCGCTGTTGTCCGGCGCGTCACCGGTACGATGCAGCGCAGGATCGTTGGAATCGTTGCCCACCGATGAGCCCGTCCCGCCGCTCGCATCTTTGCCGGTGGCATCGGGATTTTTGTGCAGCGTGGGCCGGTCGGGGTCCGGAGCCGGGGCCGAATCAGAATCCGATGCGTCACCCGCCCGGTGCATGGTGGGCTCGCCGGAGCCGGAACTCGATGCGCCGCCGCCCTGGCGGTGCTTGCGGTGCAGGATGGGCACATCGCTCACCGAGTCGTCTTCGTCGATCTTGACCACGCGCGCCTGACGGGGCTTGGGTAGCGGCTTGCGCTTGCCAAAGCCTACCCAGGAGTCCTGTTGGCGGCCGGCGCTGCCCACATCAAAGAGCGCGACGGGCCGGCCATTGTCCTGCAACTGGTATTCGACCTCGCTTTCCAGCGCGATCGGGGCAGGCCGCGACATGTAGATGCCGGCGTCCTGCAACTCCTGGCCATCGTAGACGCAGATGGGCACCAGGCGGCTGGCCTTGGGGTGGTCAGCGTCGCCGGTCCACTCCAGCACGGCCACGGCACGCAGCGTGGGCACACCGCTATCGGGGTTCTTGATCTGGCCGGGATACTGCGCCGCGGCCGGCAACGCGCAGGCCAGCGCCATTGCCGCGCCGCCGTGCCACTTTGTCACGCTCCAGAACATCTTGCGCATCCCTTGTCGCTCCCCGGTCATCAGATGGATCAGACGTTATTTGCAATTCCCCGCAAGGAGATCCCCGATGGAACTCAACCAAAAGGTTGCCGACTTCACGCTGCAAACAGACGAGGACAAGACCGTCAGCCTCTCGGATTTTGCCGGCAAGCCCGTGGTACTCTTCTTCTACCCTAAAGCCGACACCCCTGGCTGCACCATCGAGGCCTGCGGCTTTCGCGATACCTTCAAGAAGCTGCAGGCGGCAGGCGCCGTGGTGCTGGGCATCTCGCGCGACACGCCGCGGGCCCAGGCCAAATTCCGCGCCAAATACGATCTGCCCTATACACTCCTTGCCGATGTAGACGAAAAAGTCTGCCAACAGTTTGACGTGCTGAAGGAAAAGAATATGTACGGCAAAAAAGTTTGGGGCATCGTGCGGACGACATTCCTGATCGGCCCCGACGGCAAACTGCTGCACATCTTCCCCAAGGTCACCCCCGAAGGCCACGCCGAGGAGGTGTTGGCGATCATCGAGGAATGGAAGAAGGCGCAGAAGTAGGCCGGGGAATCGGGCTGCTGGAAAGAAGCACGTGCTATCTAACTTTCCAAAAATCACGCGACAGCCGCTCTGAAGAGCAGCGCTACTGCGTATTCGCGCAAGCGGGAGACGCAAGGAAGTAGAAAACCATCTCTACCTTATTTGAAAAACACAAAAACTGGGCGCGAGCATTTTAATGTGCAAATCAAAGAGCCGGCTGCATCAAGCAGGCCGGCTCTTTGATTTGCACGGAATCGTACAGCGATTAGTCGCGCAGCAGTTTGGCGGGCAAGGTTTGTTTCCACTGCTCGAACCAGGCCATGAACTCCTCGCCTTGCTGGAGGCGCGAGGCGGCAAGAGGCTGCGAGAAGGTGGCGTCGAAGACGCCGCGAGCCTGGGCGATCCACTTGAGACCCCAGGGAACGGGGAAGCCGCCGAGTTTTTTGCGGAAGGCATCGAGGTGGCCGCTGAGCTGCTGGAAGCGCTCGGAGTCGGTCTTCTGGCGCGCGGCAAAAACGGCGCGGATCAACTCGGGCAGCGCACAGGAAACGCCCGAAACGACGCCGTCGCAGACCTTTTCGCGCAGCGCGTCGGCGAAGATGCCGTCGTTACCGACGATGCGGCAGCCCTTGATGCTGTCTTTGGTGATCTTGCGCAGCGTGGCCAGCGACTTGCCCGAATCCTTGATGCCAATCACGTTGGGAACGGATTTGATCAGCTTGCAGGCGGTCTCGGTCTCAAGCGGGGTGGTGAAGTCGGGGAGGTTGTAGAGGATGACCGGCAGGGGCGCCTCGGCCGCCACAGTTTCGACATAGGCCGCCAGATCATCTTGCGAGTAAGGGAAGAAGTAGGGCATGGGCAGCAGCGCGGCCTGCGCGCCTTCGCCGGCGGCAATCTTGGCCAGCTCGAGGGTCTTGGCCGTGCCTGCCGCGCCAATGCCGCAGAGGATGTTGGCATCGCCGGCGGCCTTGCGCACCACCGAAAAAGCCGTGCGCAGATGCTGCGGCGTGGTCAGGCAGAATTCACCAGTGGCGCCGTTGATGGCAAAAGCTTCAATGCCGCGTTCGAGGAGGAAGTCAACCAGCCGCGCCAGCGCGGCCTTGTCGATGGAATCGTCTGCCTTGCGCGGCGCTAAAACCGCTGTATAAATGCCGCGAATCTGTTTCGCTGCCATAAAGAAGGTGTTCCTTTCGTAGAAGGGCTCTGCGCCTCTGGCACGAGGGCGATCCCATTCCGCAAAGCGAGCGATGTGGCGGGGAACAAGAGCTGGACAGGGGCGTACTGAGAGGAATATAACATACTGTCGTCCACTTGTCGACATACTGAGGACAAGAGGAACACTCAGCGGCACTTGCGCCCCCAGGGCGCCAGAGAAGGCGGACAGGATTTGAGTGTCATGGTGAAACAAGCCAACCACCGGCGGGCACACGGCATCTCGGTGCGCGAGCGCGCCTACCGGTACATTAAAGAGCGCATTTCGGCCGGCAAGCTGGTGGCCGGCTCGCCGGTCAGCGAGTTGCTGCTGGCCAAGGAGCTGGGCAGCAGCCGCACGCCGATCCGCGAGGCGATGAAGCAGTTGGACGCCGAGGGGCTGCTCGAACAGAACCCCGGCGGCGGCATGACCGTGGCGCAACTGAAGCGCGAAGACATCGTCGAGCTGTACGAGTTGCGCGAGGCCCTCGAAGTCTACTCGGCGGGCAAGATTGCCCGCCAGCCGGTGCGCCCGGCCGACCGCGACCGGCTGCGCCTGTTGGTCGATCAGATGCTGGTTCTCAAAAAAGAGCTGGAAGAGAGCGAAGCCCAGAGCCTGGGCAAAGAGCAGAACCAGCGTTTTATCGACTGCGATCTGGGCTTTCACGCGCTGCTGATGAGCCTGACCAACAACGCGCGCATGCAGCGGATGGTCAACGATACACGGCTGCTGATCCGCATCTTCGCCATCCGGCGTAGCGGCCACACGGCGGCGCAACTGGAGGGCATCCACGAGTCGCACCGCCGGATTCTGGACGCGGTGGTGGAGCAGAGTCCGCTGCAGGCCATGCAGGCCATGGCCGAGCACATCCAGGTGAGCCAGCAGGAGCGGCTGAACGAGTACGACAGTTGGCGGCGCGAGACGGCGCTGCGCCAGCATCTTCCCGGCATCTTTGAGCCCAAGACCCAGGCAGGCAGGCCATGAACCATCGCGTATACAAATGGCTGGTGGTAGCCATGCTGTGGTGCGTCTGCTTTCTCAACTACGCGGACCGGCAACTGATCTTCACCGTCTTTCCCCTGCTGGGCAAAGAGTTTCAGTTGAGCGATGTATCGCTGTCGGTATTGAGCGCCTCGTTCATGGTCACCTATGCGCTCTTCGGGCCGCTGGCCGGGCTGGTCTGCGACCGGGTGCCGCGGCGGATGCTGGTGCTGGGCACGCTCATCTTCTGGTCGCTGACGGCGGTAGCCACGGCCTTTGCCGGGCACTATTGGCAGCTGCTGGCCGGCATCGCGATGGGTGGACTGGGCGAGGCCTTTTATTTTCCCGCCGCCATGTCGCTGATCGCCGATTATCATGCCGTCGATACGCGTTCGCGGGCCATGTCGCTGCATCAATCGAGCGTGTACATTGGCAGCATCTGCGGCGGCGCCATCGCCGGCCTGCTCGGCCAGTTCTACGGCTGGCGCGCGGGCTTCCAACTGTTTGGCGCGGCGGGCGTGGTGCTGGGCTGCAGCCTGTGGTTTGTTTTGCGCGAGCCGCAGCGCGGCTTTTCCGACAACATGGCGGGTAAGCTGCCCGCAAACCGCCTGACTGCCGGCCTCAAAGAGCTGGCGCGCAACCGCATCGCCTGGCTGCTGGTGGTGGTCTTCATGGGCGCCAATTTCGTGGCCATGATCTTTACCGTGTGGATGCCGACCTATTTTTACCGGCGCTTTCACATGAGCCTGACCATGTCGGGACTGAACGGCACGGCGTTTTTGCAAGTGGCCTCGGTGCTGGGCGTGATCTGCGGCGGCGCACTGGCCGACGGCATGGTCAAGCACCGGCGCGGCCAAGGCGGCGCGCGCATGAGCGCGCAGGCGCTGGGGCTGATCTGCAGCGTGCCGTTTTTGCTGCTCTCCGGTTGGCTGGCCACCGTCGCGGCCGTGCTGGGCGCAATGATCGGCTTCGGATTCTTCAAGGGCATCTACGATTCCAATATCTGGGCGGCGCTTTACGATGTGATTCCCATCGAGCGGCGCGGCGCGGCGCTGGGCATCATGAACTCGCTGGGCTGGCTGGGCGGCGCGGCGGCGCAGTTGGCCATCGGTGTGGCTTCCGCGCGCTTCGGCATGGGCGCCTGCCTGAGTGCGACCGGGGTGATTTATCTGACGATTGCGCTGCTGATGGCCCTGGGAGCGCGGCATCTGAGCCGGCAAAGCGCGGTTGCCAGCTAACGCGCGACAGCTACCCGGCGGCCCATTGATGCATCATAGGAATGAAAGGGTGTGTCATGGCAGAGATCACGGAGAACGATTTAGCGCAGCAGTTTGCCAGCGACAATTGCGCCGGAGTTTGTCCCGAGGCATGGCAGGCGATGCAGGCCGCCAATCGCGGGCATGTTACCTCGTATGGCGACGATCCATGGACGGCGAGGGCGGCCGACGCCTTCCGCAGTCTCTTTGAGACCAACTGCGATATATATTTTGTCTTCAACGGCACGGCGGCCAATTCGCTGTCGCTGGCGGCGTTGTGCCAGTCGTTTCATAGCGTCGTCTGCTGCGACACTTCGCACGTGGAAACCGACGAGTGCGGCGCGCCGGAGTTTTTCTCCAACGGCTTGAAGCTGTTAACGGCCAGTTGCACGGGCGGCAAGCTGTCACCCGAGGCAATCCGCGAGCTGGCCACCAAACGCCAGGACATTCACTATCCCAAGCCGCGCGCGGTCACGATTACGCAATCGACCGAGACCGGCCGCGTCTACTCGCTGGCGGAGCTGCGCGCCATCGCAGATGAATGCCGCCGGCAAAAACTTTCTCTGCACATGGATGGAGCGCGCTTTGCCAACGCCTGCGCAGGCCTGGGTTGCTCGCCAGCCGAACTGACATGGAAGAGCGGCGTGGACGTTTTGTGCTTTGGCGGCGCCAAGAACGGCATGGCGATGGGCGAAGCGGTTCTGTTTTTCGATCGCGAACTGGCCAAGGATTTCGATTACCGCTGCAAGCAGGCCGGGCAACTGGCCTCAAAGATGCGTTTTCTTTCCGCGCCCTGGGTGGGGATGCTGGAAAGCGGCGCCTGGCTGCGCAACGCCGAGCACGCCAACCGCTGCGCGCGGCAGTTTGCCGGGCATGTAACCGCGACACCGGGCGTCAAGCTGGCGCATCCGGTCGAGGCCAACGCGGTTTTTGTCGAGGCGCCAGAGGCCGTGCTGGCCAAATTGCGCGCCAAGGGCTGGCACTTCTACACCTTCATCGGCGGCGCGGCGCGGTTCATGTTTGCCTGGGACAGCGATCCGGCGCGCATCGACGCGCTGGGCCGCGACTTGCAGGAGTGCGCGCGGGGTTAGGCAAAATCAGAATTTCAGAATTACTGATTCCCGATCATGGTTTTGTAACAGGGCCCGACTTTAGTCGGGCCGAAAAAGCATCTTTCTTGCACCTCGCGGGCTTCAGCCCCTGAGGAATGGGCACCGTTTTCGAAACGATCAGCGCTACGGCGTTTCCCACTGGCCGGAGGCAGCCGAGCGGAAAATCGCGTCGATGACGGCCATATTGCCGATGGAGTCTTCAAGTGGCACGGGAACCTCGGTGTGTTCAATGGCCGCGCGCGCGAAGGCATCGCCCTGCAGCGTGTACTGATCGCAAGCAGGAAAGCTTTCGCTCTCGATGCCGCTGCCGTCGAGCATGCCGGTTGTATCGACGAAGATGCGCGTAAGCCGGTCGTTGGGCATGTTGAAGGGGATCTCGAATTCGATGCGGCCGCGCGTGCCGAGAAGATGCACGCGCTGGTATGGGATGAGCTGGGTGCTGCAGGTGAAGATGGCGTGGCCGGCGGGAAATTCAAGAATCGCCGAAGCCAGCCGGTCGGTGCCCATCTGCGGATCGCGATCGAGCGTGGCGACGACGCGCTGGGGCTCGGCGGCGAAGGCGAAGCGAGCGGCCTGAATGCAGTAGCAACCGATGTCGTACACCCCGCCGCCGCCTGATTCCACGCGGTTGCGGATGTTGGCAGGATTGACGTTGTAATAGCTAAAATATGCGTTGACCGAGCGCAGTTCGCCGATGCGGCCTTCGCCGAGCAACTGGCGCAGGCGCAGCCACTGCGGCGCGCTGCGCACCATGAACGCCTCGCAGATTTTTACGCCAGTGCGGGCGCGCAGATCGAGCAGCGTGCGGGCCTCGGCGGCCGTAAGCGCGACGGGCTTTTCGCAGAGTACGTGCTTGCCGGCTTCGGCGGCCTTCACCGTCCAGGGAACATGAAGCTGGTTGGGCAGCGGATTGTAGATGGCGTCGATATTGGGGTCGGCGATCAGCTCCTCATAGGAGCCATAGGCGGTGGGAATGCCATGATCGCGAGCCGCCGCCTGAGCCTTGGCCAGATCGCGCGAGGCGATGGCAGCCACCGTGGTGAACTGGCCGCGCTGCATGGCGGGAATTACTCTTCTGAGGCCGATGCTGGCTACGCCGAGAATGCCGAAACGCAATTTCGTGGACATGGAAGCATGATACCCGCTCTGGCCGCGGCAATCGTTTTATGCGCGCGGTTGCGCGGCCAGCGCCAGCGCCTCGGCCGCGTTGGCAGCGACGCGCAGAAGCGCGCGGTTGCGCGGCGCGAGAAAACCGGCCACGACCGCCGAGTCGAGAAAGACCAGCAGGCCATCCCAATAGTTGGCCGTATTGATGAGGATGCAGGGCTTGGCGTGGATGCCGAGCTGCGCCCAGGTGACGGCCTCCAGCATCTCGTCGAGGGTTCCGTAGCCGCCGGGTAGCGCGAGAATCGCATCGGCCAGCTCGTGCATGCGGGCCTTGCGCTCGTGCATGGTTGAGACGCGTTCGAGCACGGTGATGCCGCCGTGGGCCAGCTCACCGCCATCGAGCACCTCGGGCAACACTCCGATGACCTCGCCACCACCGGCCAGCGCCGCGTCGGCAACCGCGCCCATCAGGCCGCTGCAGGCGCCGCCGTAAACCAGCCCCAGGCCGGAGCAGGCGATCAAATCGCCGAGCGCGACAGCCTCGGCGCGAAAGGCGGGATTGGTTCCCATGGCCGATCCACAAAAGACGGCCACACGGCGAAGAGAAGTTGTTGATCCGGTCATAGCATCTTCAGAATAATTTGCTTGGCCAGCCATCGTCTCATGAGTTGTCTGCCATATCGACAAGAACAAGATTGAGCAAGCACCATCCGGCCAGCACTCAATTCCACTTTTCCACACCTCAAAAGAGGTATTTACTTGAAGTTCATCTTGGATTCTTCAGATATTACGCAATCCCGTCTCAAGATATGGCAAATGGTGGAAAGTAATGGGCTCGCTTTGTATCGATCGCTCTGTCCTAGCAACGTTTTTTGCGCATAACTCCCCCATGGAGTAATCCGCGAAAAGCACATCTACTCACACTTCACCGATGGAGGATACTCTTATGAAGATGACTCGTAGTTGGAGTGCAGTATTGTCGCTTGTTCTCCTGGCCGGCGCTATTCCTTCCAGCGCCACCGCGCAAACAACCACCTATTCGTTGGTAGCGGAACCAACCGACGGATTAACATCCATTTACAACCTCATTTCCTCGGCAACTAAGTCGATCGATATGACAATGTATGAATTAGTGGACACAAAGGCGACATCCCTGCTGGCCGCTGCAGCCAAAAAGGGGGTTACCGTTCGCGTCATTCTCGACCAGAACGCCGAAAAGTCGAATAACACCACAGCTTACAACTATTTGAAGTCGAATGGCGTTTCTGTGCATTGGGCGAATCCAACTTATACCTATACGCACCAGAAAACAATCACAGTTGATGCCAAGACTTCCGCAATTTTGACTCTCAACCTCACTTCAAGGTACTACAGCACCAGCCGCGATTATGCAGTCATTACCAATGACGCGGCCGACGTGGCGGCAATCGAAACAACCTTCAATGCCGATTTCACCAATTCCAAAGTCACTCCGCCGACGGGCGACAACCTGGCATGGAGCCCCACTAACTCTCGTACCGCGATTCTGGGAATCATCAACAACGCTACCACTTCATTGGCTATGGAGCAGGAAGAACTAAGCGACTCGCAAATTGAAACCGCGTTGGAGAATGCCTTGAAACGCGGCGTAACCCTTACACTGGTTCAGGAGAACGAGAATGGAGATTACGATTCGATCTTAACGACCCTGAAGGGCTTGGGCGCTAAGATTGCCGTCTACACGTCTTCGACCGGCTACTACATTCACGCCAAAGTGATTCTGGCCGACTATGGCACTGCTTCAGAGAAAGCCATGGCCGGTTCGGAAAACATGACGGCTAACTCGCTGAACAACAATCGCGAATTAGGACTTATCTTTGCCGACTCTACGGCCTTGGCCAAGCTTGAGACCGACATCAATTCGGACTATACCAACGGAACGCAGTACTGATACTGATCCACAATTTTTCTACGCGATCAAATCCCTCGCGCATCCCATCCGTTCGTTTACATCATCGGGGTGGGATGCGCTTCCCCATAACTCTGGGCTGGAGTGGGGAAAATTTTTCTTAAAGTCCGCAAGGCGGCAGAATTTTATCCCCAATCGATATGAATCGACTATTCGTTGGGACGTGTCGCGAAAAAAAACTTTTCAGAGCCGGGCATCTGTGTCATGCTGAGTCGCATGGGAAATAAAGATAAGGGCAAAAAAGAAGTGAAGAAGGCTCCTAAGCCGAAGCCGAAACCGGAACCTGGACGCAAGCGGGAGATTTTCACGCCGCCGCCGGCAAAGTAGGCAAGGCTCAGGAATGTAAAGTTCATCCGGCAGGTTAAGGCCGGTTAGAGGATTCGTGTAGGCAGCCGCAGAGCAAGTTCACGGCAGTTGGCATGGATCGGGAAAAGGCAGCGAGCGGAGCATGCCGGTCCGGCGGCTCCGCGCAACGCCATTGCCTGTGGGCTTATTTCTGCTACACACAGACGGCAACGGCAATCCAGGAAAAAACAGTGCTCTGGCCTCCGCTGCTTCGCTGCTCCGCGGCAAACAAAAAAGAGCGCTGGACCCTCGCCAGTTCATCCAATTCGTTAAAGCAAGCATATTTTCGCGCGCCACGCTTCCAAGCAAATCCTGGCGATGGGCGCAGGGGGATTGCATTCCAAAAATGAGCTACTACCTCTTTAAATCCGAGCCCGATGTTTATTCCTTCGACGATCTGGTGCGCGACGGCGAGACAGTCTGGGACGGCGTCGCCAATCCCACGGCGGTCAAACATCTGCGCGAACTGAAGCCCGGCGCCAAGTGGATCTTCTACCACACCGGCGACGAGCGCGCCGCTGTCGGCACCGGGACGGTCGTCAGCGTCGACGCAACCGATCCCAAGGTTCCCATCGTTCGCGTCAAAGTTGGCAAGCGCCTGAAGCAACCCAAGCCCCTTGCCCAGATCAAGGCCGAAAAAATCTTTGCCAACTCGCCCCTGGTCGTGATCGGCCGCCTCTCCGTTGTGCCACTCAGCCAAGAGCAGTGGGAGTGGTTTGCCGCCTGATCGATTTGCAATTCCGTTCTATTCCAGGATATATTACTGGATATATATCGGAGGAGAGCATGGGCAGCCCATCGCAGGCACGCGCAGTTGAGAATTATCGCAAGCGCCTGAGCAAGCGCGGTATGGCGCGCTTCGAGGTGCTGGCCCTGAAGAAGGACCGTGAGCTGATCCGTGAGGTGGCCCGCAAACTTGCGGAAAGCACTCTGGAAGCCGAGAAGATGCGTGCCTCGATGCGTCAAACCATCTCGGAGAAGTCCAGCACCAAGGGGAGCATCCTGGCAATCCTGCGCAGTTGGCCACTGGCTGAACTCGACCTCACGCGCCCATTCGAAGAAGGACGAAAGATCGATCTGTGAGCCGATACTTGCTCGATACAAATATTCTCAGTAATCCGACCAAAACCATGCCCTCCTCGTTGCTGCTGGTCTGGCTGGCAGAGCAGGAAGTGGAAGATCTATACATTGCATCCATGACCGTGGCCGAGATCTGGCGCGGAGTACGGGAACGGCCAGCGGGCAAAAGGCGATCGGAGTTGGAGCGTTGGTTCTTTGGGCCGAGTGGTCCGCAAGCAGCATTTGCAGGGCGTGTACTTCCGTTTGACGAAAAGGCCAGTCTAATCTGGGGACGCTTGATGGCGGAAGGAACGAATGCTGGCCGTCCGCACAGCGGCCTTGACATGATCCTTGCGGCCATCGCTGAAGCCAACGATTGCATCCTGGTGACGGACAACGAGAAAAACTTTGCAGGATTGAAGTTCATCAACCCCATGCGAATCCAGCCTTAGTCGGCAATCGCCGGTGACTGTCTGCGCACGGGGCCGATCTTCAAGCCATCGCCTCTTCCCTGCCGGCTACGCCTTGTCCCCTGACTTTTCCAGCCACGCCCGCGTGTTGAGTAACTGCCGCTGGTCGAGGGCCCAGACCTTGCCGGTCAGCTCATCGGCGGCCTTGCCTTCGTTGGCCAATTTCTCGAAGGCGCCGGCCATGGCCTGCATCTTGGCGTCCAGATCGTCGACAAAATTCAGCACCAGCGCCTCGGGAATCATAGGCAGCTTGGGCGAACCAAATTCGAGCTTGCCGTGGTGGGCCAGGATCATGTGAATAACCAGCGTGCGCAGCCTGCCGGGAAAACCGGGCAGAGTGGCGATGGTTTTTTCCACGATCTCGGTGCCCATCTGAATGTGGCCCAGCAGCACGCCCTCGATGGTGTACTCGAAGCCGGTCTCCCAGGAGAGTTCGCGAATTTTGCCCAGGTCGTGCAGAATGACGCCAGTCAAGAGCAGGTCGCGGTCGAGCATGGGGTAATGTGCCGCCACGCGGTCGGCCAGGCCGAGCAGGCTGACGACGTGCTCCAGCAGCCCGCCCAACCAGGCATGATGCAGTTGCCGCGCCGCCGGCGCTTCGCGGTAGGCCGCGGCAATCTGCGGATCGGAGAGCAACGCCTGCATCAGCCGCTTCAGATCGGGGTTCGTAAAACTGGCCACGGTGGCTTCAAGCTTCCGCCACAACTCGGGGATATCGTAGCTGGTGGCCGGCAGCATGTCGATCTTTTCCGCCTCGCCGGGCTGCGCCTTGCGCAACTGATCCACCTTCATTTGCGCGCGGTCCTCATAGCGCGAGACGCTGCCGCGCACCTTGACGATGTCACCGCGGTCGAAATCCTTGGCGATGCGGGGATCGCCGGGATCCCAGATGCGGCCCTCGATCTGGCCGGTCTTGTCGCCGAGGATAAGGTTCAAATATGGCTTGTTGGTCTTGGTGGTCCGCTGCTGCTTGACCAGCACCAGGAAATATCCGTCAAAGAGTTTGCCTTCGTCGAAGGCCGCCAGTTCGTTGATGTAGATCTCTTTCATGCTGCCCAGAAGCTTAACGCATTGGGCCAGAGAAAACCAAAAACTGCTTCCGGGAAAACAGCGCGGGCCTGGAAGATCGCTTCCAGGCCCGCGCGATTTTGCCGTGGTTGGTGGCTACTGCTGCGTTTGCGAATTCGGTGTCGCGGCGGACGGAGAAGTTGACGGCGTGTGGGCCGGCGCCGGAGCTCCCGGCACTGCCGGAATCGGCGTTGGCTGCTGCACCGGCTTCTGTTCGTCGGTCTTCTTCTTCTGCGTCATGCGGGTCTTTTCAGCGGCAGCAGCGGCGGCTTTCTTCTTCTCTTCCGCGTTGTCGCCCGCAATGCTCAAGGGCGCGGCTTGCGTCTGGCGGTCGGCGACCTCAGCCGCGTCGGGCAGCGCCGGGGTCTGTGAGGTGTTCTGTCCGGTCTTGACCTTCGGCTCGCGCGCATGTGCGCTGTAACGCGACTTCTTGGTTGGCGCCGTCGGCTCCAGCGGGTTGGCTGGCTGATCGGCAGTGGAGGCATTTTCCTGTACCGCGCCGGCATTTTCAGTGGTTGAATCGTTGGTGGCCGTGGGCAGAGTGGCGCGCGGCGCCATCCCGTAACGGATCTTTTCCTTTTTGCCGGGCTTCTCGATCAACGGCTCCGTCTTTTTCTTGCTGTCCTTGCTCGCCGCAGGAGTCGTTGTTTCAGAAACGGGCTGTGCGGTTGCCGTGGCGCCCGGCTTCTGGCGGAAGTTGTGCGTGCTCTCGCGGAAGCGGGTCCGTTCGGCTTTGGCTTTTTTCTTCGGCGCCGGGGGCACGTACGCGCTGAAAGCAATGCTCGGATGCAACTCGGCATAGGTGGCGCCTGTGTCCGTATATCCGGGCTTGATCTGGATAAAAGCCTCGTCGCGCATCTTGTTCAGATAGTCGCGGATCGCCGGCTCCATGCGCACCGAGTAGTAGGCCTGCTCCACCTCGTCCCGAACCTCTTTGTAGGGACGCGGTCCGCCGGCAATGTGACGTACCACCTTGATGATGATGTAGCCCTGGCGGGTAAGAATCGGCTCGGTATACTCGCCAGTCTTCAGCGCGAAGGTTTTCTCTTCGATCACCTTGCTCAACTGGTTCTGGCCGGCCGTATATTTGCCCAGATCGCCGCCCTGGGCCGCCGTCGGTCCGTCGCTGAAGCTCTTGGCCAACTGCGCGAAATCGCCGCCGGCATGCAGCCGGGCCTCGATGTCGTCGGCCTTGGCCTTGGCCGCGGCCAGCTTCGCCGTGTCGTCGCTGCTGGCCGCGATCAGGATCTCGCTCAGCGTCTCGCTCTCTGGCTGCGAATACTCCTTCTTGTGCTCCTCGTAGTAGCGCTCGGCCTCGCCCGGCGTCATCTGAATGTGCTCGCCGACCTCCTGCCGCATCACCAACTGGGTCACAATCTGGTTGCGAATGTTGGCCTTGAAGTCCTCGAAGGAGACGCCCTGTTCCTTGGCAGCCTTCTCCAGATCTTCCATCGTCTCCAGATTGTATTGCTTGCGGATCTCGTCCAGGCGCTTGATCAACTCGGTCTCGCCGGTGATGTTCAGCTCTTTGCCCTTGGAGAGCCAAAGCTGCTGGTCGATAAGGTTGCGCAACAGATCTTTGTGCGAGGCCGAGAGGGCCTGCATGGTCATGCCGCGTTGCCGGCCTTCCTGGTCCAACTCCGCCAGGGAGCGGTTATAGTCCGACTGGGTGATGATCTGGTCGTTGACCCGGGCGATAATGTCTTCCACTGTCGTTCCGCCGTAGGGGCTCGACGGTTCGTTGGCCTGAGCCCAAGCCAGGCTGGTACCGGCGAGCAGCATCGCACCCAACGCGAACACCGCAAAACTGCACTTTTGATCTCGAATCATAAAATCGGAAACCGTCCGGGCGGCCAGACTGTCTTTTGGGCCACCTGTTACATAGACGCCATTGTAAATCCCCGGGGAGCAGAAGGGGAAAGCGGAATCGCCGATGCCGGGCTTGGCCACCTGCCAGAAAGGCACATCTAGTTCTACCGGGTGCTTACCGGTGTCGGTTTTGTCACAGGGCATGGCTTTAGCTAACCAGGTCATGATTTGCGTGTTTCCGGGCATACGCTCTTTGCGATGAATTTGCCCTGGCGCTACCTGCCGGCGGCCGCCCGCGTCAAATACCCCAGTGCTATACTTAAGCCAAAGACGGCTCCCCGGGCGCGATTCCGGCGGCGGCTCCATCTTCCTGGCCTTGCCCTCAGGCAAGGTTAATTTTTATCGAGCAGCAATCCGCCCAACACCGGATGCGCTGCCAGGCGGTCGGAGTTCACCCCCTAACGGCCCGGCGCAAGCGCCGTCTGGAGGTCCGGTCTGTCTATGACGCCCCGCGCCCGCCGCGCTATCTTTGCCGTCAGCTTTTTCTTTGCCATCTGCGCTCTCGCAGGAACCTTTGTCGAGAGCCGCGTAGGTGCCCAGTCCTCGCAGGACGAGAGCCAGCTTCGCGACAGCCTCAAGTCGTTTGCCGACGTCTACTCGACGGTCGAGCAGAACTATGCCGAGCCGCTGGCCGGCGACAAGGCCGACGAGGCGATCTACGACGGTGCCATCCCCGGCATGTTGCAGATCCTCGATCCCCACTCGCATTTTTACGATCCCAAGGCCTACGCCCACATGCGCGAGGACCAGCGCGGCCACTACTACGGCGTGGGTATGCTGATAGAGCCGCAGAACAGCAAGGTTTACGTCGTCACCCCCTACGAGGACACGCCTTCGTACCGTGCCGGCATCCATCCTGGCGACCAGATTGCCGCCGTCGATGGCAAGCCTACCGATGGCTGGACCTCCGATGAGGTTGCCAAGGCCCTCAAAGGCCCCAAGGGCACTCATGTCCAGGTCACCATGGTTCGCTATGGCCAACCCAAACCGCTGGTCTTCGATCTCATCCGCGACGAGATTCCCCACCCCTCGGTCGACCTGAAGTTCGAGATTCGCCCCGGCATCGGTTACATCCATCTGAGCCAGTTCATGGAGACCACCGGCGACGAGATGCAGGATGCCATCGACGGCTTCGGCAACCTCAAAGGCTTGATCCTGGATCTGCGCAGCAATCCCGGCGGATTGCTCAGCCAGGCCGTCGAAGTCAGCGACCATCTGCTGGCCAAAGGCCAGGTCATCGTCACCCAACGCGGCCGCGCCTATCCGGACCAGAACTACACCGCCACGCACGGCAACGGCGGCAAGACCTTTCCCATTGTGGTGCTGGTCAACCGCGAAACCGCATCGGCGGCCGAGATCGTCTCTGGCGCCTTGCAGGATCACGACCGCGCCCTGATCGTCGGCGAAACCACCTTCGGCAAGGGCCTGGTGCAAACCGTCTACAACCTCAGCGAAAATACCGGCCTGGCGCTGACCACCTATCACTACTACACGCCTTCGGGCCGCCTCATTCAGCGCAACTACGCCGGCGTTTCGCTCTACGACTACTACAATCACGCCGGCGCGCTGGCGGCCGACCCCTCCAACCGCGAGGTCAAGCTGACGGACTCCGGACGCACCGTCTATGGCGGCGGCGGCATCACTCCCGACGAAAAGATCTCTACCCCGGAGACTAACCGCTTCCAGGATGAGCTGCTCTACAAAGACGTCTTCTTCCACTTCGCGCCGGTCTACGTAGCCGCGCATCCCGTCAACAAGGATTTCCAGATCGATCAGACTGTGCTCGGCGAGTTCAAAAAATATCTCACCAGCCAGGGCGTGGCGTGGACCGAAGCCGACCTCGGTGGCATCTCCGACTGGCTCAAGCCGCGCATCAAAAAATATATTGTGGCCATCGCCGAAGGCGATCACGCCGGCTGGCGCGGCTACTACGAGAGCGATCCCGCAGTACAAAAGGCGCTAGGATTCATGCCCGAGGCGCAGGCGCTGGAAGACAACCTGCACAAGGTGTTGGCGGAAAAAGCTCAGGCCCGCGCCGATAACCAGGGCACTGCCGGCCGCCCCTAAGTCCGCTGCAAGGGTTCGCCCGATCTGCGTACATTGAGAGACGAGAAAGCCTTCCACCACAATCGTGGTGGAAGGCTTTTGATTTCCGCGGTACCCGATTCGCGGGGCCCGGTGTGGCTATTCCCTGCTCTTTTTGCGGATCTCGACGTTGAGGCGCTTGATCTTCTGGTTCAGCGTGGAAAGCGGAATACGGAACTGCTCGGCGGCTTCGGTCTGGTTCCAGTTGCAGCGCTCGAGTTTTTCCACGATGATGCGGCGCTCGATGACTTCGAGGATGTCGAAGAGCGAAGAGTTGGGGTTGTGCTCGAGCAGCGCATCCTGAAAGCTGCGGCCGGTGATGTGGCCGGGCAGCAGGTCGGCGCCGATGATGGGGCCGGTCGAAAGCACGACGCCGCGCTCGATGGCGTTTTCCAGTTCGCGGACATTTCCCGGCCAGTCGTAATCGATCATGGCGCGCATGGCGTCGGCCGAAAGCTTGCGCTGCGCCAGATTGTTTTCGCTGACATAGATATCGAGAAAATGTTGCACGAGCAGCGGAATATCCTCGCGGCGGGAGCGCAGCGGCGGCAGATCGACGGTGATGACGTTGAGGCGGTAGAAAAGATCCTCGCGGAATTTGCCCTCGCGCACGGCCTGGCGGAGATCGACGTTGGTGGCGGCGAGGATGCGCACGTCCACCTGAATCTCCTGAATGCCGCCCAGGTGCATGAAGCGGCGGTCCTGCAGAACGCGCAGAATCTTAGCCTGGGTATCGAGGCTCATGGTGGCGATTTCGTCGAGGAAAAGCGTGCCGCCGTTGGCGACCTCGAAGAGCCCTTTTTTGCTGGCCACGGCCGAGGTGAAGGCGCCTTTGACGTGGCCGAAGAGCGTGGATTCAAGCAGTTCGGAGGGCATGGCGCCAGTGTTGATGGGCACGAAGGGCTTGTCTTTGCGCGGCGAATTGGCATGAATGGCCTTGGCGATAAGCTCCTTGCCCGTGCCGCTTTCGCCCTGGATGAGAACCGTGGAACGGCTGGGGGCAACCTGCGCCACTAGATCGAAGACCTTGAGCATGGTTTCGCTCTTGCCGATGATGTTGGCGAAATTGTAGCGCTGCTTGAGGGTGCGCTTGAGCTGAAGGTTCTCTTCCTCGGCGCGGCGGCGGGCCACGGCCGAGCGGATGTCGGCAAGAAGTTTTTCGTTGTCCCAGGGCTTTTGCACAAAGTTGTCGGCGCCGGCGCGGATGGCCTCGACGACGTTATCGACCGTGCCGTAGGCGGTGATCATGATCACGGGCAGATCGGGCTGGCGCTCTTTGAAGATGGGCAGCAGTTCGAGACCGTTTTTGCCGGGCAGGGCGAGATCGAGCAGCACCAGGTCGTAGGTGTTCTGGTCAATCAGCGACAGCCCCTGCTCGCCGTCGCAGGCCGTGGTGATGGCGTAGTTTTCCATCGTCAGCAGGACTTCGAGCGATTCGCGGATGCTGGCCTCGTCGTCCACGACAAGGATGGAGGCCGCAGGCGCGTCTCCATGGATGGCAGGAGCGGTGGCGGACGCGAAATCCTGCTGCGCGCCCTCGGCAGCAAACTCGGAGACAGGCTCAGACATGGACAGACTTCCTCATCAGGGGGAACTGGAGATGAAACGTGGTGCCGGCGCCAATGGCCGATTCCACATGAATCTTGCCGGCATGTTCTTGAATGATGCCGTAGCTGACGGCGAGACCCAGGCCGGTACCGCGTTTTTCGCCGGGCACGTTTTTGGTGGTGAAGAATGGATCGTAGATGCGCTTGAGGTTCTCCGGCGCAATGCCGGAGCCGGAGTCGGAGACCAGAGCTTCGACATTTCCGTTGGCCAGCGTGGCGACGCGCAGCCTGCCACCGCCGGACATGGCTTCTTTGGCGTTGAGCAGCAGGTTGAGAAAGACCTGCTGCAACTTGCCGGGATTGCCCTGGATGGGCGGCAGATCGACGCTAAGATCGAGTTCGACGATGATCTGCGCGGTCTTGAACTGATGCTCGACCAGCGAAAGGGTATCGCGAATGACCTGATTGAGGTCGGTGGAGCGGAATTCGGTGGTTGAGGTGCGCGAAAAATTGAGCAGGCCGTTGGCAATCTCGGAGGCGCGGAAGGTCTGCTGGATGATCTTGTCGAGCACCGGGCCCAGACGCTGGTCGCCGCGCAGTTGCTTGGAGAGCATCTGCGAGTACGAAGAGATAACGGCCAACGGAGTATTGATCTCGTGCGCGACACCGGCGGCCAGCAAGCCGATGGAACTGAGCTTGTCGGCCTGGGCAAGCTGGTTTTCCAGAGTCGTGCGCTCGGTGATGTCGTCGACCAGAACGATGCGGCCCACGGGGACGAAGTCGCGCGAAAGCAAGGGCGCTACGGCGATGTTGACAGTGCGCTGTTCGCCGGCGCGGGTAACGAGCGAAAACTTGTAGAGGTTGTGCACGCCCTGCTCGCCGTGAAAGCTGTCGAGAGCCTCGACGAACTCGGCGGGGAAAACGGAACGAAGTTCCTGGCCGATGGCCTCGGCGCGGCTCAACGCGTACATGGCTTCCATCTGCGCGTTCCAGCTTTCGATGCGGCCATTGAGATCGATAGCGAAGATGCCGACGTTGATCGATTCAACAATATTCTCGTTGAACTCTTTAAGCCGCTCGAACTCGACGATTTTGTCTTGCAGGCGGGAGTAAAGGCTGGCGTTTTGCAGGGCGATGCCGATGTAGCTGGCCAGGGATTCTAGCAGTTCGACGTCTTCGCTGGAGAGAAAGTCGCCACCCAGAGTGCGGCCGAGGCCGATGATGGCGATGGTGCGATTGGAATCGGAGTTCTGCGACAGGCGGGGAGCATCGGAAGAAACAGCGGCCGCGATTCGACAAGGCAGATAGTAGTTAAGGTCGAGTAGAGCGGCGGTGCGCTGCTGGGCCTCGGGCAGATGGAGAACCTGCTGCGCGTTTTCAAAGAAGATGTGCGAGTGGGGCTGCTCGCTGTCGAAGTCCAAGAAGCCCAGCTCCAGTTGCTCCGCCGCGGCAGCGTTTTTAGCAAGGTCTTCGGGCAGTCCGTGGCTGGCGGCCAGGCGCAGGCGGCCGTTGTCGTTATGGAGGAAGATGGCGACGCGCGCCACCAGCAGCGTGCGCGGCAACTGCTCGACGATGGAGTCAAGCAGCGCCTGCAGATTGGTCTCGGAGCTAAGGCCGCGGCCGAACTCGACCAGCGCCCTGCGGTAGTCGTAGCGATGGCGGTCGAAGGCGCGGTCGACCCAGCCTTGAACGCGGCGCTTGAGGGGATCGAAGATCGCCGCCGTCACCAGGATGGCCAGCACCAGTCCCCACTCGCGAACCGCCTCGGGCAGGGCCGTGTGTACCACGACGGAGATCAGCGCGATGATGCCGAAGTAGCCGCCCAACAGCAAGCCCGTGGCCAGCGTATAGGCCACGCCGCGCTTGAAGATCAGGTCAGTATCCATCAGCCGGTAGCGGACGATGGCCCAACTGAAGGTGAGTGGCAAAAAGATCAGCGAGAGACCGGCCAGATTGGCCAGCAGCCGCGGCGGGTTGAGTTGCAACAGGTAAGGAATGGCGTAAAAGAGCGTGTAGGGAAGAACCGCGAGTAGCGTGCCGCGGGTGACCCACTTCAACTGCTGGCGCAAGAGCGGCGTCGTAGCCCGGCTGTAACTGCGCAGGAATAAAAGCGCGGCCAGCACATAGAAGAGCGCATCGTAGGCTGTGGCGATCTGGTTAAGCCGGTCAAGCAGCAGCTTGGTGGCCTCGCGGGTCACGATCGACCAGAGCCAGATGGCAAACAGTCCCGCGCCGGGGGCATAGACTACCGGCAATAGCCAGCGGCGGCGCAACCCCTTGAAGCGCTCCTCGGGAAAGCTGAGAGCGAAATGTAGGAACAGCGCCGGCTGCAACGACTCGGCGACGACGTTGGTCCAAAAGACCGTCCAGTCAAGGGCATCGAGCCGGGTGGTGTACTTGAGCGCGTAGAGCGCGAAAGAGACCAGGCAAAAGAAGTAGAAATGGGTGGAGCGCGGCGCGCCCCAGCGGCGGAATAAAACGTAGAGGCCGATGATGAGATAAACCAAGCCGATCAGCCGCAAGCCAACTTCGAGGCTGCGATCGAGCGGCTCGGGAATCACCTTGACCGGAGTATCCAGAGCGATGCCGTCGCGGGTAATGGTGTAGTACACCTGTCCGTAAGATCCGGCGGCATAGAGCGCGCGCTCCAGATCGGAGACGCGGGTCACCTGGGTGGGATCGGCACTCTGCGTCGCGGCCACTCCGGTGAGAAGATCGCCGGGCTGAATCGCGGCGCGCTGGCCAGGCTTGCCGGTGAGAACTTTTTCCGCCTTGAGACCGCCGGCCGCCTCCCGCCACCAGACGCCGTCGTCGGGCTGCTGGAACTGGCGCTCCTGCAAAAGATTGAAAACCGCCAATACGAAGAGCGCTGCTGTAGCGAGGGCTAGCAGCGTCGCCTGCACGCGGTTGAGGAGGCTCGTATCCATATGAGGGAGGACTTTATACCACCCTTATTCCTAGCACGTTGCTTGCCATGCAGAGATCAATGGCGGAGTTTAGCCAAAAAAACTTCGACAATTATTTGATAATACGCATGATATGGACGACTGGTTCCGGGGAAAGGTTACCTGTACATCGAGAAAATCATAGCTTCCTCGCCAAAAGCGGGAAGAGAGATTCTGTATAAGGGATATGGATATGAAATACAGTAAACATTTGATTTTAAAAGCGATAACGCGATTGATTATACAAGCAGCGATGAGACGCGCGAGAGATTTTACTCCTTTTAATTGAATAGTTTAAGGGATTCTTCGCCAGGGATTGAGCCTATGATTGGCCGCTGACAGGCTGAATGAACCTTTGCGGCCCCAAGAGAAACAGTTCTTGAGGCCTCAAATATTATTTCTGGCCGTAGCTGGCGTTGGGGCCGTGCTTGCGCTGGTAGTGGTGATCCATGACGTAGGAGGGGATGCCGGAGGCGGGGGCGCCAAGGACGGTGCTGCGTACGGCGAGCCGGGCGATGTATTCAAGCACGTCGGAGTGCTCGACGGCCTCCATAACGGTTTTGCCCCAGGTAAAGGGAGCGTGGCCGGCAACCAGAACGCCGGGAAGAGCGATAGGATCGAGATGATTTTCGCGGAAGTGGCGGACGATGACCAGTCCGGTGTTGCGGACGTAGGCATGGGAAACCTCTTCGGCGGTGAGCGGCGCGGTAGCGGGAACCGGGCCGTAGAAGTAATCGGCATGCGTAGTGCCCAGGCACGGGATGGGGCGGCCGGCCTGCGCCCACGAAGTGGCGAATTCGGAGTGGGTGTGCACGACGCCGCCGATCTGGGGAAACTCGCGGTAAAGAACGGTGTGGGTGTCCAGATCGCTTGACGGACGCAGCGAGCCTTCGACGATCTTGCCGTCGAGGTCGGTGACGACTAGATCTTCCGGCTTCATGGTGGCGTAATCTACGCCGCTGGGCTTGATGACGACCAACGGCTGGGAGCCAGTGCGGTCGATGCCGCTGGCGTTGCCGAAGGTGTGCGGCGCCAGACCGCGGCGGGCGATCTCCTGATTGGCGCGAAGAACTTCTTTGCGAAGGGATTCGAGTAGCATGAGGATTCCTCGATGATGATGACAGATTCGGCGATGGGCCGTTCGCGTTACCGTACGCGACAAGTAAAAGCGCTCTGGAAATAGAGTACACGGCGCAGCGCGGCAGGCTACTGCGCCGTGGCGCTGAAGCGCATGGTGCGGTAATCAAAGGTGTAGCTTTTGAGCTGCTGCAGGGCGTCGACGCCAAGGACGCCGTAGACATCGTCGAGGGCGGCCGAGCCGATGGGCTGGGTAAGCACGCGAAGAAAATGCAAATCGATGGCTGCCGGGCCGGCGGCGAAAGGAACCGTTTCGGCGACGTAGGAAGCCTGGGCGGCCGCGGGTTGGCCCGCCTGCGAAAAGAGTTCCACCTTCTGGTTGTTGAACTCGGCGGCGTGCTCGTCAAAGTAGCGCGAGGTAAGGTAGGTCTGCTGGCCAGCGGCATCGACAACGTACATGCGGTCGTCGCCGGCAGCGAGGCCGGCCGGATCGCCGGGCGAATGCTGGCGGCCAAGAGCAACGACGAGTTGTTCTCCGTCGAGATAGAAGGGAGCTCCCACGGTGAGGCGGTCGTCTTTGGCCTGAGGATCGAGTTGCTTGGCAGGATGAATCTCGATCGTCGAATCGGCATTCATGGTCAGACTGCCCAGGCCCATCAGCGCGGGCAGGCCGAGGACGCCCTCGACGCGGTAGCCGGAGCGGGAAAAGGCGAAGTCGGCATCGTCGTAAACAAAGGCCGTGACATTGCGGAAGGTGAGCTGGCCACCGACGGTGAGGCGGGGAATGAGGGTGGAGCGCACCTGAATGCTCCGGCCGGTAAGGGTGTGAATGGCGGCCGTGTCGAGCGAGAGCTTGAGTCCCGCCTCCTTGGCCGTGGAGCGGGCGATGAGATTGAAGGGCGCGGTGGGATCGAGCATCCAGGTACGCGGGCGGGCATCGACGAAGACCGGAATATCGACCAGGCCGAGGGGGTTGGTGCTGACCTGAAGCTTGAAAGGATCGCAGGGCTCGACGGTCATCGGCGGATGGTCTTTGGCCAGGGGCAGTAGTTTGAGCGGCAGCTCGATCTCGTCCTGCTCGTCGGTGCTGAGTTGGCCGTGCAGGCGGGCATCGAGAGTTTGATATGCCTGGGCCGCCTTGGCCCAGTCGCCGAGGCGGAGATAGTCCTCGGCCAGAGCCTTGCGCAGCAGCTTTTCGCTTTCCGGATCGGCGGCCAGCGCGGCCTGTTCGGCGAGCGGGGCCAGCAACGCGATGGATTGCTGCAGGTCGTTGGAGCGGTTGGCGAGGATGCCGCGATAAAACTGGGCTTGGCTGGCGGGCAATTTATCGAGCTCGGCGGCAACGCGCAGAAACTGGTGGTCGGCGAGAAGATTTTTCAGGCGGGTATCGGTATCGATGCCGCTGGAAGTGCCGGTTTGCAGTTGCGTGCCCACGCCGGTAGGCACCTGCGGCACCTGCGATGCGGCAGGGATTACAGATTGTGGCGGGCGATCTTGCGCGCGCAGCGAAACGGTGAGAAGAAACGCCGCGGCCAGACAAGCCGCGCGGAACACCCGGCGAAAGAGCCCGAGTGGCAACGATTTTTCGGCGAGCCCGGAGTGGAGAGCCGGGCCCAAAGCCGCGCATCCAGTCCTGCTGTTCATGACACTAGAACGTTACCAGATTCCCGGAGAGGATTTCCGCAACAAATTGATAACATGGCGCTCATGAAGCCTTTGGGTAACGACCATTACACTGGTGATAGACCATGAAACGAAAGGTAATTGCCCATTACGAGATTTTGCGGCGGCTGGGAGCCGGCGGCAGCGGAGTGGTGTATCTGGCCAACGATACGCTGCTGCAGCGGCCGGTGGTGCTCAAGATGCTGCACAACGGCTTGCTGACGGTCGAGCAGATGCGGCCAACCGTGCTGCGCGAGGCGCGGCTGGCTTCTGCCATTGAACATCCCAACGTCTGCGCCATCTACGAAGTCGGCGAAAGCGGCGACGAAGCCTACATTGCCATGCAGTACATCCCCGGCCAACCGCTGGACAAGCTGATTGAACGCGGCCCAGGAAGCTTGCAACTGGTGCTCTCGGTGGGTATTCAGATCGCCGACGGACTGCACGCCGCGCACTCGCTGGGCATCTTTCATCGCGATCTGAAGCCGCAAAACGTGATGCTGACCGACGGCGGACTGGTAAAGCTTCTGGACTTCGGGTTGGCGCGGCGGTTGGCGCCCGAGGATGCGCAATTCGACCCGGCCAAACCGGCGCTGGCCAAAGACACTTCCGTGGCAGCCACCTACACGGCGCGCGGCGGCACCATCCGCTACATGGCGCCGGAGCAGTTTGTCACCGGCCAATCCAGCGTGCAATCGGACGTGTGGGCGGTGGGCGTGATTTTATACGAGCTGGCCAGCGGCCGGCATCCGTTTTCGCCGCCCGATGCCGAGGACTTTCAGGCAATTCGCGCCATTCAGTTTCAGGAGCCGGAGGATCTGAGTGTGATCGTACCCGGCATTTCGCCGGAGCTGAAGAGCGTAATCGCGGCCTGCCTGGAGAAGAACCCCGGGGCGCGCATGGCCTCTGCGGCCGAGTTGCGCGAAGGGCTGAAGACGATCATGAAGGCGCAGCAGATGGAGACCAGCATCCTGCCCAGCGAGGCAGCCACCACAGTACCCGTCAAAGGCGCGGAGGCGGAAAAGCGGGCCACGGGCCTGCTGTCGATGCTGGCCGAGCGCTTTCGCGAGTCGGCGGTGGAGCGCGCGGTGCAGAACTCGCTGGTGGTGCTGCCCTTCACCAATCTGGGCGCGGCCGAAGCAGCACCGCTCTACGGCTTTGCGTTGGCCGACGCCATCGCGGCGCGGCTGGCGCGGATTCCATCGCTCGTGGTACGGCCGTCGAGTGCGCTGATGCCTCTGCCCATCGCCACCATGGACCCACTGGCCGTGGGACAAAAGCTGATGGTCTCTTTTGTGCTGGCGGGCAACTTTGTGCGCTCGGAAAACGGCTTCGACATGAACTGGCAAATGCTCGACGTGGCCTCGCAGAGCGTGCGCACGGGCGGATCGATTCACGTGGCTTCGCTGGATCTGATCGCAGTGCAGACCGAGATCACCAACGAGGTTTTTGCCACACTGCAGGGCGAGCGGTCAGAAGCCGCGCCCAACGCCGAGAATCAGCGCGAGGGCTCGCTGCCGGAACCGGTCAGCGAAAAATATCTACAAGCGCGGGCGCTGCTTAGTTCATTCATGGTGCGCACCGGCTCGCGCGCCGATCTGGATCGCGCCTATTCGCTGTTCAATGGCGTAGTCGCGGCCGACCCTAAATTTGCGCCGGGCTGGAGCGGACTGGGCATCGCCGAGCTGCAATACGCGCGTCACGGATTTGGCGGGCAGATTCATCTGATGCGCGCCCGCCGCGCCTTCGACGAGGCGCTCAAGCTCGATCCCGGCTCGACCGAGGCCGATCTTTACCGCGTGTACATGCTGCTGTCGCGCGGCGAAAAAGAGTCGGCGCGTCACGGCATCGCGGGCTTGTTGACCAACGCGGCCAACGACTGGAACGTGCACAATGTGGCCGGGCTGGCGTTGCGCGCCGACGGCATGTACGACGAGGCGCTGGCCGAATTCAGCCGCGCACTCAAATTGAATCCGGCCAACGCGGCGATTCTCTATAACCATCGCGCTCGCGTGTACCACTACCAGAACCAGATGGAGCTGGCCGGCGACGAGCTGGAAAAAGGTCTGGCGCTGGAGCCGCGCCATCCGCTGCTGCGCACCTCGGCGGCCTACCAGCAGATGCGCATGGGCAATCTGGACACGGCAATCGAGATATTGGAGAAGGTAATCGCCGATGACGCTTCGATGCGCATCGCCGTGCCCACGCTGGCGCTATGTTACGTGCAAAAAGGCGCGCGCGACCGGGCTTCGGCACTGCTGGAAGACGATACGCTGGCCGCCGCCGAGGCCGACAGCGAGATGGCCTACCGGCTGGCGACCTACTTCGCCGTCGAGGGCGATTCCAGCGAGGCACTGCACTGGCTGCGCCGGGCGATTTATCTGGGCAATGAGAATTATCCCTGGTTCCAGAAAAATCCCGCGTGGAACAATCTGCGCACCAATGCGGACTTCGCGCGTATTCTCGAGGATCTGAAGAAGAGCTTCCGCAAAAACCAGAAGACCTGGAAGCGGCTGCTGGAGCAGGTGCCGGTCAGCGCCGTCGATTAAGATCAACTTCATCAAAAACATTCAGGGCAGGCTTGGTGGCCTGCCCTGAATGTTTTTGTGACGGATTGAAAGTACACGATTGATTTAGCGAATGTGCACGTAGGGAATGTACTCGGGCTCCCAGACGTAATCGCGGATTTGTTCGGCGATGTTTTCCATCGGGTCGGCGACGCCTTCGGCGATGGCTTGCTTGATGACTTCCTCGGCGACCACCAGGCTGACCTTGCGGCAGTCGGTGAGCGGGGGAAGCAGCGGAGCGTTCTTGTCGTGGCGGGCGGGCGACAGCGAAGCCAGCGCCTTAGCCGAGGCCATGATCATGCCGTCGGTGACCCGGCGGGACTGGGAAACGAGAATTCCCAGAGCCAGACCCGGGAAGATATAAGAATTGTTGACCTGTGAGGTGCGGATCTGCTTGCCGTCCCACTCGACCGGCGGGAACGGACTGCCGGTGCCTACGATGGCGCGGCCCTCGGTCCACTTGTACAGATCGGCGGGCGTAGCTTCGGCCTGCGAGGTGGGGTTGGAGAGCGGGAAGATGACCGGGCGCTTGGCGTTGCGGGCTACCGTACGCACGATCTCTTCGGTGAACGATCCAGGCTTGGCGCTGACGCCCACCAGCACGGTGATGCCGGCATTGGCGACCGTGTCGGCCAGCGAAATGGCCTCGGCGTGGGGATCGGAGAGCTTCCAGTTAGCCACGTCTTCGGGCTTGCGCGCCAAGTGCTTTTGAATGGCGCGAACACCCTTGCCGCCTTCGACGATGAGGCCGTAGCGGTTGAAGGCATAGACGCGCTTGCGCGCCTGCTCGTCGGTCAGGCCCTCTTCCTTCATGGCGGCGACCAGCAGTTCGATAATGCCGACGCCGGCCGATCCAGAGCCGTACATGGCGATCACCTGCTCGCGCAGCGGAACACCGGTAGCGTGCACGGCAGAAAACAATGTAGCCGTGGTGACGGCCGCCGTGCCCTGGATGTCGTCGTTGAAGGTGCAAAGCTTGTCGCGATAGTGGGCCAGCAGATGCGAGGCGTTGTCGCCGGCAAAGTCTTCCCACTGCAGCAGAATGTGCGGCCAGCGGCGCTGCACGGCAGAAACAAAGGTCTCGATAAACTCCGCGTACTCCTCGCCGCGAATGCGTTTGTGATTCCAGCCAATGTAGATGGGATCGTTGAGCCGCTCTTCGTTGTCGGTGCCCACGTCAAGCAGGATGGGCAGGCAATCCTCGGGCGGAATGCCGCCCAGCGCGGTGTAGAGGGCCATTTTGCCGATGGGAATACCCATGCCGCCAGTGCCTTGATCGCCGAGGCCGAGAATGCGCTCGCCATCGGAGACGACGATACAACGGACATTATCGTAATCGGGGTTGGCAAGAATCTGCTCGATGCGGTCTTTGTTGGGATAGCTCAGGAACAGGCCGCGCGGTTTGCGCCAGATCTCGCTGAAGCGTTGGCAGCCTTCGCCAACAGCCGGCGTGTAAACAATGGGCAGAAGCTGCTCGACGTTGTGGGTAATGAGCGAGTAAAAGAGCGTCTCGTTGTTGTCTTGCAGGTCGCGCATGTTGGAGTATTTGCCAAAAGCGGTGGGACGGCTTTCAAGCACGCGCAAGCGCCGCTCGCGCTGGTCTTCAAGAGTCCCAACGTGAGGTGGCAGCAAACCGTGCAGGTCGAAGGCGTCGCGTTCGGCTTCGGTAAATGCTGTGCCTTTGTTGAATCGAGGATTGGAGAGTAGCTCGCGGCCAGTAAGCCGCGTACGAAAGACGGATTTAGCAGGGCCCGTTGCGGGGGGTACGTGACTCAAAACAGTGTCTCCTTCAGGTGAAGCTTAAAACTGATCCATCCATAATAGCGGAACGAAATCGCTTTTGTTCCGTACCTAGATCACACAACATGCGTGGCCCGTGTAGCGCCGGGAAGGGCTGGACTGATCTTCTATCGGATCAGCGAGATGCAGAGTGAGGCGGGGCATGGAAAGCAATTTGAGCGGATGAAACAGTTACTCGAAAGTTAACAGAACGATCTCCGAACGGGTGCCGACACGCATGGGAGGCCCCCAGGCGCCGGCACCGGTCGAGGTGCAAACATCGAGCGCGCCGAAGCGATGCAGTCCACTGGTGAAACGGCCGAAGACGCGGCGCGTGAACCATGTGTAGGGAAAGATCTGGCCGCCATGCGTGTGGCCGGAGAGTTGCAGACTGAAGCCGGCCCGCTCGACGATGGGCAATCGCGTGGGCACGTGGTTGAGCAGAATCGCGGGCTGCGAGCGGTCCCATTGCATGTGATCAAGCACAGCCTTGATGCGCAGCGGCGAAGAGGAGTCGCGGTAATGCACGCCGGCAATGGCCAGGCCGTCAACGGTCACCGCCTGATTGGAGAGCACGCGAAAGCCGGCGCGCGAGATGGCGTCGAGATAGTGCGCCGGATCGGTGAACTCTTCGTGATTGCCGGTCGAGTAGTAGATGCCGAGCGGCGGAGCGAGCCGGTGGAAGGGCGCGAGCAAGCGGTCCAGATCGGCGTGCGCGCCGTCGAACAGATCGCCGGGAATAAAGACAATGTCGGGCCGCAGGCGGGCTGCGCGAATCGCCAAACGGCGGGCAAAGCGCGGACCGTTGATGGCGCCCAGATGCAGATCGCTCATCATCACGGCGCGGCGGCCACGCCAGCTTTCGGGCAGGCCAGGCATCCGGACCTTGAAGCGGCGGGTGCGCAGCAGACGCGCATTGATGAGGCCGTAGATTCCCGCTGCGGCGGCGGGAATGTAAAAGAGCGCGGCAAGCAGCGGGCGCGTGGCGGCGGGATGAGCTACGAGATGAACCAGGCGCAGCGCCAGCCAGACGAGCTGGATCAGAATCGAGGCCCAGAAGAAAAAATTCAAAAAGCCCAGCCAGACGGCGGCGATCGCATAAAAAAGGCGGACGGCAGGATTGGAAAAGCGGAAGGAGAGCAGCGCGGCGGCAACAAAGCTAAAGGAAAGAACGAGAAGGGCCACGTGCAAAGCGGTCGAAGCAGCCGGCGCCAGTGGCGGCGCAAATGCGGTCCAGGTAAGAAAGACAAAGGCGTGACCGGCAAAAAGGACAGCCTGGATCAATACGAGGGCGAGAACGGACCAGGCTTTCAACGCAAAAATGCTCCTCATCAATTCTTGCATGGATGGGAAATATCGCGCGCTCGGCCGTGCAACAATCGTTTCATGAATGGCCCGCCCGATTCCGCTCTGGGAATTTATATTTCCATTCCCTTCTGCCGGTCCAAGTGCACCTACTGCAATTTTGCTTCGGGAGTCTTTCCGGCCGCCGAACACGGGCGCTATGTGGAACGCGCGATCGCGGAATTGCGCAACGCACCGGCATGGGCAGGAAGCATGAAAGTGGAACTGCCGCGTCGCGTGGATACGATTTACCTGGGCGGAGGCACGCCGACGCTGCTGGTTCCTGCATTGATCGAGCAGATCTTCTCCGCGCTGCGCGCAAGCTTCGATATTGACGCGGAGGCCGAGATTACCGTCGAGTGCGCGCCGGGACAGTGGAACGAGGCGACGGTGGAAACCCTGGCCGCGGTGGGAGTGAATCGCGCCAGCCTCGGCGTGCAATCGTTTGTAGACAGCGAAACGCGGTCGAGCGGGCGGCTGCACAACCGCGCCATGGTCGAAGCGGATTTCGCGCGGCTGCGCGCGGCCGGAATCACCAACCTGAATGTGGATCTGATCGCGGGATTGGCCGGGCAGAGCGATAGTTCGTGGGAAGAGTCGCTCGGCGCGCTCATCGGCTCCGGCACGCCGCATGCCAGCATTTACATGCTCGAAGTCGACGAGGACTCGCGGCTGGGACGCGAAATTCTGCAAGGCGGCGCGCGTTATGGCGCCGGCCAGGTGCCCGATGATGAGGTCATTGTGCGCATGTACGAGCGGGCGATCGAGCGGCTCGCGCAAGCAGGAATCGAGCCATACGAAATCTCGAACTTCGCACGGCCGGGATCCGCGTCGCGGCACAATCTGCGCTACTGGCAACGGCGGCCGTATCTTGGTGTGGGACTGGATGCCTCATCGGCATTGCGCGCGGCCGGGCCGCAAATCATCGGGAGCGGGCCACGGCCGGTATTGCGCGCGACGACAAGTTGCGATTTGCAGGCGTATCTTGGCGGAACGGGAATCGTGGAGACGGAGTGGCTTTCCGCAGCGCGGCAGCACGAAGAAGCATGGTTTCTGGGACTGCGGATGAATGACGGCGTGGATACGGCAGCACTCGAACGGGAGTTTGGCAGCGCGCTGGTTGCAGCGGCGATGAACAAAGTGGCGCAGCTCATCGAGAATGGTTTGCTCATCGCCAACAATGGCCGCGTGCAACTCACCCGGCGCGGTCGTCTGCTGTCCAACGAGGTCTTTCAGGAGTTTGTGGAGACGGAAACACAAGATACGCTCGAAAGAATATGAAGGTCTGAAAAACTGCTCCATCCCTCAAAGACTCGCGCAGTCCCAACACCGGTGAATCCCGGCAGGGCTAAGGCCCCAGATACGAGAGACGTTTTTTCGGCCCGACTAAAGCCGGGCCCTGTTACAAAACCTGGGATAACACGCTGCAACTCGGATTTTTCTCTAACTCGCGCGATTTTATTGGCGCTTTCATGTACGGGATGAAGCCCGTACCCTTCGAATGCAAATTTTTTGCGGCTCCCGAAACGTGATGCAAAACAAATTCCCACGCTTTTCGCCCGCCGCAGAAAACAACCGGCGAAAAGCATGGGCTCGGAGAAACGCAGGCTACCAGGCGAGCAATTCGTCACCGTTGGAAGAGAGGAACGTGACCGGCGAAACGTTGGGGTGGGGATTGCTGCCGAAACACTGAATGGTCTCAGGACCGGCGGCTTTGGCCCACTCCAGAGCCTTTTCGGCCTCGCGCAGCACGACGACCGGCGAGCGGCCGTGGCTGGATGCAATGCCAAAGCAGGCAGAGAGACGGATCGCTTCGCCGGCCACATGGAAGGGCTCGGCAAAGACTTCGGTGCGCATCCTCTCGGCCAGCGTCATGGCATTGGCTGGGCTGCAGGCGGGCAAGGCCACCAGAAACTCGTCCATGCCGGGCCGCGACAAAATGTCGTAGCTGCGCAACAGTCCGCCGGTGCGGTTGGCCACCTGGCACAGCAGTTCGTCGCAGGCGCTCGCGCCCAGGCGCGAGTTCCAGTGGCCAAAATCGTCTATGTCGAAGAGCACCAGACAGACGGCGCCGTTGGAACGCTGGGCACGGTCGGTCTCGCGAAAGAGCATGGTCAGCATGGTTTCGCGGTTATAAACGCCGGTGAGGCGGTCGAGTTGCGCGTTGCGCAGCGCGGTTTCGCGCAGGCTCTCCAGTTCCTGCGACAGGCGCTGATTGCGCATCACCAGATCGATGCGCAGTTGCCAATAGTTCAGCTCCGCCTGGCGCAGAATGATGTCGTCGATGGCGCCCTCGGAGAGCCGGTCGATCCAGTCCTGATTCACGGTGTCGGCAATCAAAACAATGGGAAGCGGCGGCCGGTCGGTTTGCGCGCGCGCGGCGGCAACCAGTTGCACCACGGGCATGCCAGGCAGATCGATATCCAGCAACAGCAAGCCGGGAGCATGCTCGCCAGTGATCGCAGCAAGCGCGGCCTGTGCGGAAAGAACGACTTCAACGCGGGCGCACTGTGTAGAAAGCACCGGCTCCAACGAGCCAAGTAACGCGGGGTCGGGCGAGGCCAGAAGAACGTTGGTTGGTGAGTGAGCGGACATCCCGGATTGCCTCCGTATTAGGAGGCATCGGCAAAGATTAAAAAATGTTTAGAAATAGCTGGCGCATATCCAAATATTTTTCAATCACTATTTTGCCGCCCGGAGATGCCTGAAGTAACGGTTTTGCCGGTTACCGCCCTCATCCATCGCAGCCATCAGTCCACGAAGTCCACCTGCGGCGCGATGGGAATGATGCCGCGCTGGTGGCCCATTTCCAGCAGCTTATGAATGGCCTCACGGCCGTCGGCACCGTAGTCGAGGGTCCGCTCGTTGACGTACATGCCAACGAAGCGGTTGGCCATGCGGGCATCGAGATCGCGGGCGAATTGCATGGCATATTCGAGGGCCTGCTCGCGATGGTCGAGGGCATGGCGGATCGAATCGCGCAGAGCGCGGGAGATGGTTGCGTGGCGCTCGGCGCCGAGCGAACGGCGAATGGCGTTGCCGCCCAAAGGCAGGACCAGGCCTGTGGTTTCGCGCCACCAGACGCCCAGATCGATGACCTTGCTGAGTCCGCTGGAGGCGTAGGTGAGTTGGCCCTCGTGAATGATGAGGCCCGCCTCGTAGTTGCCGGCCTGAATCTCGGGGATGATCTTGTCAAAAGGAACGACGACGGTCTGGATCTCTGGATTGAAGATCTTCAACGCCAGATAGGCGGTGGTCAGCGTGCCAGGGACGGCGACTTTGATGCGGCGCAGGTCTTCTGGCGCGAGGGCGCGGCTGGCGACGACCATGGGACCGTAGCCCTCGCCCACGCTACCGCCGCAGCCCATCAGCGTGTAACTTTGCTGCAGGTAGGGGTAGGCATGGAAACTGATGGCGGTGACATCGAAGAAGGCCTCCTCGCGAGCACGGCGATTGAGGGTCTCGATGTCGCAAAGCGTGTGGGTGAAGCGGTAGCCGGGCACGCGAATCTTGTTGGTCGCCAGCCCGTAGAACATGAAGGCATCGTCGGAGTCGGGGCTGTGAGCAATGGAGATATCAAGGGGCGCGGCATTGGCGTCCAGGCGCGTGGTTTCCGGAGTTTGTGTGCTCATGGGGGAAAATCCTTTCAACAAATACTGCAATCGTGTTGGGCCGTGGCGTTAATCGTCAACCAGTTCCGGCCTAGGCGTTCGTCTTTACGATGAGTGCCCGTTGGGAGAGTAGCCGCCGGGCGCTACGGGCCCGGGATTGGGTTCATCGGCCGGCTCAAGCACATCCGCGGAGGCGCCACGCGGCCGGGTACGCTGCAGCCAGATATGGCGTGCTACACCGGCAGCCGCAGCTAGCAACGCGGCCAGAGAAACCAGAAATGCAATAAAGAGCCAGCGCATGAGACGAACCTGTCCAAGGATATCAGAGCGCGGGCCCAAGTTCACGCCTCGGGGCAAAGACAGGCGGAGAGCCAGTGCAGATAGGCCTGGCTGCCGGCCTCGACGGCGAGGACGAGAAACTCTGGCGTTTGATAGCTGTGCAGCTCATGGAGGCGGGCTTCGAGGGCAGCCAGGCAGCCGGCCTCGGTCTTGATCAGCAGCAGAAATTCATCCGCGGATTCGATTTGGCCCTGCCAACGGTAGACCGAGCGGGCCGCCACGGCCATCGTAACGCAGGCGGCCAGCCGCTCTTCGACCAGAATGCGGGCCAACCGCGCCGCCTCCTCGGAGTTGGCGGCAGTGGTCAATACGATGCGGGCTTGCGGCGCGGGTTCGAGCATTTTTGCCTTTTACTGTAACGGAGTTTCCAACAATTGATCCAGAACAATGATGGACAGAACTGGAATGGACGCCAAGCCGCTATCGTTGGTCAAAAATGCGCTAGCGCCACCGAAGCGCGCGGCGGCCAACTGAATCGCGTCAGGAGTTTTCACGCCATGCGCGGCACGGATCTGCGCGGCCTCTTCGGCGATCTCCGGCGAGATGGGAAGCGTTGCCAAATGCGATGTGTGCCGCAAAATACTCGAATACTTGTTCGCCAGCAGGTGATCACCACGGCGAAGAGGATGAACCAAGACTTCGGTCAGCGTCAACGACGAGGTCACAACGAAGAATTCGCCGCGCGCCATGGCCTCAAAAAAAGGCTGTACTAGAGGAAGATACTTGGGGTGTCTTTCGATGAGATAGATGAGCGGCGCAGTATCCAGACCAACAACCGTTCCGCGAAGATGCGTCAGCCATTCCATGATAGGCGTTCATTGCGAACGTATTGCTGCGCGTCGATTTCTTCCCAACTCTCTTTGCCGAGGCCACAAAGCTCCAAAATGCTATGCGGCGGATCAGAGGCCTGGTCGCGGCCGGCAAGTTCCTGAATCAGGCGCGACCTTTCGCCCGGGCTTAGAGAAATTGCCATCTGTAGAGCCGTTTTGTAAGAAGCGGTCACCACGAAAAACTCCCAGTGCTTTATGATAGCGCATTTTGTCTCTCGATTTGGGACGCGCGCCATTCAAGCCTCACCCGTCCGCGGCCCTCGATAGATACCGAAACCAGGACGGGGCAAGGACATGGCAATGCTTACATTTCCGAGACGCTGATCCATGGTGATTCCGTACTCAGCGCACCAACTCCGCCGTGACTTCGATCTCCTGGTGTTTCGAGGTTCCGGGCAGATCGAGCGAGCCGATGACGAGCGGCTTGCCCTGGGTCAGCTCCGCGGATTCGTCCAGGACAGCCTGTTGAATGACCGGATCCTGGATTCCGGCTACAGACTTTGCCTCGGACAGGCTCGACTGTTCAACTTTGGTCTTTAGATGGAGGTTCTCCGGCGAGCCTGTCACCAGGCACCCAATGTTCAGCCCCACTTCGGTATATTGCATTTGGATATTCTGGCTGGCTTTATTGACATCGTAGGTTCCGACTTCGATGGGCATGCGGCTGCCTTGCTTAAATTCCGTTTTTTGCCCGGCAACGGCCAGCAATACATATTGCCGGGCCGAAGTGCGCTTGCCGCCGTCGATTTCAGCGATGGTGTAGGTAAGCCGGTAGAGCTTCCGCGGCAGGTCTAGTTCCGTGATGAGCTTTTGCGCGGCGACGATTTCTTCAGCCGTCCCCTTCACCACCAGCGCACTTTGATCTTGAACCCCGTAGACTCTTAGCGTCGGCATCGCGTTGCGCAAAGCGGTTTGAATATCGATCAGATCGTTCTGCTCCACGGCATTGGCCAGGAAGATGGTTTGCACAATCTCGGGGCCGCGCGACGGAGCGGCGGGCTTGGTTTCGCTGGGTTTGGCCGGCTCTTCGGGCTTGGTTTGCGCAACGGCGGCCGGGACAACACATGCCAAGGCCAACGCATAGACAATGATATTTCGGGCAGAAACTCTCATTGGTAACGCCTCTCTTTTCATTTTCCGGGCCGCAGCTCTGCCGATCGCCGTTTGTAGAAACGCCGGAGAGTGATGGGCAGCCGGAATGCGGTCCACTCTAACGAAAAGACGCCGGGCAGCCGGTTCCGCTCGAAGAATTTTGCGCCAATAAACAGATTTGTTTCACGGCTTCCGCTTGCCGATCCCGCCCCGGTGTTGCAGTATGGACTTTGCAGGCAAACGCAAAGATCAGGAGCGGGATAAGCGATGACGACAGCGATCAAGTTTGGCACTTCGGGTTGGCGGGCGGTGGTAGCCGATGGATTCACGGTGGCCAATATCCGGCTGGCAGTAGCGGGAATCGCCAGCTACGTGAAGACGCTGCCGGGCGAACACAAAGTGCTCGTCGGCCGCGATCCGCGGTTTCTGGGCGAGAGTTTTGTGGCTGAGGCGGCGCGCGTGCTGGCCGGAGCCGGAGTCGCGCCCATCGTGATTCCCGAGGCCGCGCCAACGCCGGCCATCGCCTACGCGGTTCGCACGCTGAAGACCTCGGGGGCCATCAACTTTACCGCCTCGCACAATCCACCGGAGTACAACGGCATCAAGTATTCGACGCCCGACGGCGCGCCGGCGCTGCCCGAAGCGACCCAGCAAATTGAGGCCGCGGTCGAGCGGATCGCCAGCTCCGGCACGGCGATTTCCCTGGCCGAGCCGCCCGCCGGAGGTTTTGCTACGGCCGATGTGAAACCTGCATTTCTCAAGCGGATCGCCGAGTTGGTGGATCTGAAGGCTATCGCCAAATCGGGAATCAAGGTGGTTTACGATCCCTTCTGGGGCGCGGGACGCGGCTACCCGACCGATCTGCTGCGCGAAGCCGGCGTCGTGGCCGAGTCGGTACATGACTATCGCGACGTGCTCTTCGGCGGTCACGCGCCAGAGCCGGACGATCATCTGCTGGGCGACGCGAAAAAGAAGCTGCGCGAGACTGGCGCGGCGCTGGCCATCGCCACCGACGGCGACGCCGACCGCTTCGGCGTGGTCGACGGCGACGGCACCTTTATCCAGCCGAATTACATCATCGCGCTGCTCTTCGACTATCTGGTGGAGACGCGCGGCTGGCGCAACGGCGTGGCCAAAAGCGTAGCCACAACCAATCTGATCAACGCGCTGGCCGAGTTCCACAAGGTACAGCTCTACGAGACGCCGGTGGGCTTTAAATATATTGGCGCGCTGATCGGCGAAGACAAAATCGCCATTGGCGGCGAGGAGTCGGCCGGGTTGACGATTCGCGGCCACGTACCGGAGAAGGACGGCGTGCTGGCCGGGTTGCTGGTGGCCGAGATGGTGGCCACGCGCGGCAAGAGCCTGGGCGAACAACTGAAGAACCTGTTTGCCAAGGTTGGTTCCTTCTATCCGGTTCGCGAGAACTTCCACTTGACCGCGGAGCAGAAATCCGCGTTCACTAAGAAGTTGCAGGCCAATCCAACCGAGTTGAGCGGACGCAAGGTGACGGGCATTGTGCGCACCGACGGACTGAAGCTCATTCTCGAGGATGGCTCATGGGTTTGCTACCGGCTTTCGGGCACCGAGCCGGTGGTCCGGGCCTATACCGAAGCACGCAACGAGCACGATATGGAAGCGCTGCGCACGGCGGCCGAAAAATTTGTATTGAGTGAATAGGCGATGGAATTCAAACTGGAACCAGACGAGCAACCCGAGGATATGTCTGCCCCCAAGGCGGAAGCTGTAGAGGCCGAGAACCTGCAGCAGCGGGCGCTCGGCTGGGCACGGCGCAGGTGGCGTCCGGTGGGAACAACCATCGCCGTGGGCCTAGCATTGCTGGTCACCTGGCATGTGGTCTACGGACGGCACGGGGTTTCCGTCTGGTGGCAGATGCGCGCTCAGGATCGCGTTCTGCAACAGCAGATCAACGACCTGCAGCATGAAAACGACGCCATGCGCGAGCAGATCGGGCGCTTGCAGTCGGACCCCAAGGCCATTGAACGCGAGGCGCGCGAGAAACTGCATTACGCCAAGCCCGGCGAAAAGATTATCTACTCGACCGCGCAGCCGCAGACGCCGCAACAGACGAATCAATAAGCTGGTAGCTTTCAGCCGTCAGCTTTGCCTATCAAGAATTTCCCCGGTCTTCGTTTGCTGAGGCAACAGGCCGCATGGGATGGCCGACGCCTATTGCGGCAAGAGCCCGTAGCGCTGGACTGGATACCTGTTGAAGTGTGGCGATTTCATGCCACACGGCTCAAGAAGCTGTGGAAAAAATCGAAATTCAATGACTGGGCGGCACGACTGAAGTCGTGCCCTGACACTTCTTGCCTCTCCGGCAGCGTTTTTCCGCGGCCTGCGAAGTCGTGCCCTATCAAAACATCATGTTTTAGGCGACTTATATCGTTGCTTCACGGGAAACCAATCCATGCGCATGACACAACGCGCCACTGCGCCTGGTTCCCTTGCTCCCCTCGGTCCCTTGTTCCCTGCTCTTTAGAAGTCGATGTGCGCACGCACCGTGGAGACATAGACCGGGCCGCGGTCGCGGTTGTAGCCAGGATTCCCGATACCGGTTCCACCAACGGTGGCAAAGAGTCCGCGCCAGAGGTGGGCGTTGTAGTACCACTCAGCGATGTTTTCGCGGCCGTAGTTCAAGTTGCCGTCGCCCAGCAGAAAGCCCTGGCCGCCCAGGCGAAGATAGTTCTGGTGGTCGCGCTTAATGGCGTTCGAAACAAAGGCCACGCCGATTTTGTCGTTGGCCCGATGCCAGTTTTGCCCGTTGTAGTCGCCGCCGAACGATACTGTCTGACCGACCTCGGTATAAGCAAACGACTCGTGCTGATCCTCGTTCCAACCGAAGCGCGCAAAGAGCCGCAGACTCGCGGTTACTTCCTGCTCGGTGTTCAGGCCAAAACCGTACTTGACCGCGCCAAAGCGCTCAGTAGCGATGATGTCGGGCACCGAACCCTTGCCGGCGAGATACTGCTCGACCGATTGGCGGTAGTCCCCCATGTGCGCGTGATTGACGAAACTCAGCACACGCACCGCACCCTGGCGCTTGGGATTGAGCAGCGCCGCGAACAGGCCTTTGCGCAGCTCGAACTCCCAGTTCTGCCCGTTGGCGCGGCTCAGCGCCCAATCGAGATCCATGCCATTGGCCACCGTGGGCATGGCGGCAAAGGCGTAGCGCGCCGACCAGATTCGGTCGTCGTATTCGAGTACGCCGGCCACCGTGTAACCACGCGTATCGGCCGCGTAGTCCCAGGCACCGTTGTTGTCGATGGTCCAGTTAGTGAATTGTAGGTGGCTATCGGAGCCGACGGAGTTGGCGTCGAGCACATCGGGCATGCTCATCTTGCCAATGCGGATCTCGAAGCGGCGCATGGGCACTTTGGTCGCCAGCGAAAACGGATCGCGCTCTTGATCGATCATCTCATCGGTGAGCCCGAAGATCTGGTGAATCTCGCCGCGAGCCAAATATGGATCGGAGCTGAGCGTGGGGTTGCGCACCACGTCGAGATTGGTTTCGCCAGCCAGACCGAGGGCCTGCGAGATGCCGCGGCCGCCGGCATTTTCGAAATCGGCGATCAGATCGGTGTTCCAACGGGTGTTGGGATGCAGTTGATAGCCGAGATAAAGCGTCGCCACCTCGCTGGCCTTGGTCTCCGTAATGTTGCGCAGGCTGTTCGCGCCCTCGTAGGGCGAATGGAAATGGCCATGCGCCTGGAAGATGCTGTTGGCCTGTCCGGAGACCCAGTAGCGGGCGCTGTCGGAATGCGGCGCCATGGTCAGTTGCGGCGCGGATTCGCTTTGGCTGCTGGCGGAATCGGCAGGAGCTTGCGCGAAAGAGGGCGCGGCGGCAAGCATCGCAGCCAGGGCGAGCAGGGAAAGCGGCGAAATGGAGCGACGAGTCAGCATAGAATGGAATCGGGTAGGATACCCCTACAGGGTTAATACTATACCCCCGGTAGGTATTGTCAAGAGGGAAGGTTTGTCATGTTGCAAATGGATCGGGAAAAAGTAAAGCTGCTGCAACGCGTGAAAAAAGTCCGCGGCCAACTGGAAGCCGTCGAACGGTCGCTCTCCTCCGATGCCGATTGCGGAGACCAATTGATGCTGCTGGCCGCGGTGCGCGGCGGCGTCAACAGTTTGATGGCCGAAGTGTTGGAGACGCATATCCGCTTCCACTTGGCCGACGGCGCCAAAGAGCAGATTGCTCCCGAACTGGCCGAAGACCTGATCGATCTGGTGCGCGCCTATCTGAAGTAGTCTCATTGCGCGTTGCGCCGTCCGCCCGCGCCACCCACCGCGCGCGGGCAAAAGGCCTCTCTACGATGCTAATCGGCGCGAGGCGCTGTTCTCGTAAATAGAGGATGAAAGACATCACGGAGCGTAGCAACAGAAAACCGGCTCCGTTCAGGAATTTGCAAATGTTTTTTATTTTCGCAATAAAAAGGATGCATGCTTACTGAGTATTTTTACTGGACCAGCAACCATTTTTTTCGAAAATAGACTCTCTGCCCGGCGGCGGGTCGATGCAGCCAGCTTTTCTACTACCCTTGTATTGGTTCAACTTGATCAGACAGTGACCGGCATCGCCAACTCTTGCTAAATAACTCGATATAGAAAGCCGGAAGTTCCTTTACCCACATTTCCTAAAGATCATCCCCCGCCTGGTTCCTCGCCGTCAGAATCCTGCCAATCAACTTGCTGCTCCTGTTGCGCAGACAACTGCAATGCTTGACGTTGTTTTTTCGTCAGTTTCGCACCCATCAGGCACGCGTTCGAAAATTCGCAATTCGTGTATTGTGATAGACGCAGGTCCGTGCCACTGAGATCGGCTCCTGTGAATTTGACGCCGTCGAAGAACGCCGCCCGCAAGTCACAACCAGACAGATTGCAGCCCGTAAAATCCACCTCGACAAAATCATTCCAGCACAAAGTGGATTCGGAAAGATCAGAACCTGCGAATGAAACATTTTGTATTTCTGAACGCCCGAAGAAGGTTCGTGGCAACGTCAGATTTTCGAACTTCGCATCCATTACCCTAGTGCGGAAAAACGATACCCCGAGTAACTCGTCATCAAACAAGGGACGTTTACAGGGAAGGTCGGGAAATGGAACGCCCGCATCCAGCCAGCCGTTTTTCTGGAGAAACTGGCAAGACTCCTCGTAGGTTCGCTTTAGTGATCCTGTTTGGCTCATTTGCCACTCCTGAAAATTGAATAGTAGCTTCACTTACGCAGATATTGCCGGGTCCATCCGGTGCGCGCATTGGTGACGGAGAAGCTGCCATCGGGCGCGGCGTAGACGCGCAAACTGGCGCCGTCGGCCGCGCCTTTGGGATTGGCGATGAAGGCTTCGGGGCTGTTGTGCGCGGCGTCGGTGTCCTCGGCCGTGTGCAGTTGCCAGAGATCTTCAAGACCCGGGCTGTCGTGAACGGTCTGCCAGGCCGCTGGCTTGCCGGCCTTGTGCGCGCCGTTGTTCATGATGGCCACTCGGGGATGGACGGCATCGACGATGGCGCGGGCATTCGACAGATCCATGCCGTGATGCGTAACGAGATAAAGATCGACGGTGCCGATGGGATTGCGCGGGCAGACGAGAGCCACTTCTTTTTGCCCGGTGAGATCGCCGAGATCGAGCAATTTGAATTTGCCGTAGGTGATGAGAATGCCCACCGAGCGCGCGTTTTCCGTGGGGTCGGCCGGCCACGTACGCTCGCTGGCGCAGTATGGATTGGCCGCGGGCGCGAAGCCAGGCACGGCGGAGATGTGTTCGCCGTCGGCAGTGAGAACCACCACGCTGACGCCGCCGAGAGGAATCGTATCGCCGGGATGAACGATGCGCCGGGTGTGACCGACAATCGCATCCAAGTACGCCTGATAGCCACTGCGTGTATCGGCATCTCCAGGATCGCGATTGGGGCCGTGATCGAGAAACTCGCTGATCTGGACGCGGTGAATAAGCAGCGGCACGCCGCCCACGTGATCGCGATGATAGTGCGTGATGAGCACATGATCAATGCGCTTGATGTTGGCATCGCGCATGGCGGCCATGATGCGCTCCACGCTGCGGCCGCCATCGCCGGGCCAGCCGGTGTCAACCAGCAGCGACTCGCCCGTGGGCGCAACGATAAGCGTGACCTGGCCGCCTTCGACGTCGATGGACTCGACGAACAGTTGGCCGGTTTGCGCATGCAAGGCCAGCGGCACGGCAAAGGCAAGCCAGATGCCGGCGGCAAGGATGGCGCACCAATAGCCGCGAAAACGAGAGATGGGCAAATAGCAAGTGAACGTATTCATGTGCGTGAGAAGTGTAACCCGCTACGCATTACGATTGGAACCAAAATATCCCAGCACTCGAAACGCGGGCCCAGCAATCCACGCTTCCTGATAAAATAGAAGCAGCCGCGCTGTGCGGCGTTTTTATTCCCCTCACCACTCCGAGGGCCCGCGCGGCCGAATCCGAAAAGAGGAACATTGCAACTGTGAGCCAGACGATACGCAATATCGCCATCATTGCCCACGTAGACCACGGCAAAACCACGCTAGTCGACGCCCTGCTCCGGCAGGCCGGCACCTTCCGCGCCAACGAGCAAGTGGCCGAGCGGGTCATGGACTCCAATGAGTTGGAGCGCGAACGCGGCATCACCATTCTGGCCAAAAACACCGCCATTCATTATGGCGGCGGCAAGATTAATATCGTGGACACGCCCGGACACGCCGATTTTGGCGGCGAAGTCGAGCGCGCGCTGAAGATGGTCGACGGCGTGATGCTATTGGTGGACGCGGCCGAAGGGCCGCTGCCGCAAACCCGCTACGTGCTGTCGAAAGCGCTGGAAGCCAAACTGCCACCGATCGTGGTCATTAACAAGATCGACCGGCCCGACGCGCGTCCTCAGGAAGTGCTGAACGAAATTTACGATCTTTTCATCGATCTCGACGCCGACGAAAGCCAGCTTGATTTCCCTGTGCTTTACGCGGTCTCGAAGCAAGGAACTGCGACCACCGATCTGGCGCAGCCGGGCACCGATCTGAAGCCGCTCTTCGACGCCATCGTCGAAACGATTCCCGAGGCTACCGGCGATCCAGAGGCCGCGCTGCAGATTCTGGTCACCAATCTCGACTACTCCGACTACTTCGGCCGCATCGCCGTTTGCCGCGTCTTTCAAGGCACGCTGCGCGTAGGCAACGAAGTCTCCATCTCCAAGCGCGATGGTTCGCTCGAAAAAACCAAGATCACCAAGCTGTTTACCTTTAGCGGCCTGAAGCGCACCGAGATTGAGGCCACTACCATTGGCGACATTGTGGCCGTGGCCGGCGTCGAAGGCATTACCATCGGCGAGACCATCACTAGCGTGGAAAATCCCGCTCCGTTGCCGTTGATCATCATCGATGAGCCAACGATCGCCATTCAATTCAGCGTCAATAATTCGCCCTTCGCCGGCCGCGAGGGCCAGTACGTTACCAGCCGCAATCTGCGCGAGCGGTTGGAAAAAGAACTGCTCATCAACGTTTCGATCCGCGTGGAAGATACCGGCTCTGCCGATACCTTCAAAGTGCTGGGCCGTGGCGAACTGCAGTTGGCGATTTTGATTGAGATGATGCGCCGCGAAGGCTTTGAGTTGATGGCCGGACGGCCGGAGATCGTCACCAAGGTCGTCGACGGCGTGCGCATGGAACCGGTCGAATATCTGACCATTGACGTCCCCGAGCAATTCACCGGCGTGGTGATCGAAAAGCTCGGACCACGCAAGGGCGAGATGACCAAGATGCACAATCACGGCTCGGGCCGCGTGCGTCTGGAGTTCCGCGTTCCTAGCCGCGGCATCATCGGCCTGCGCAGCGAAATGCTTACCGAAACGCGCGGAACAATCGTGATGAACTCGATCTTCGACGGCTACATTCCGTACCAGGGCGAGATTCCGCAGCGGCCCACCGGTGCCATGATCGCCGACCGCCAGGGCACTACGACATCTTATGCGCTGAACGGTTTACAGGAGCGGGGACGGCTCTTTGCCGGGCCGGGCATCGAGGTTTACGAGGGGATGATCGTCGGCGAACATTCGCGTGACAACGATCTGGATGTGAATGTGGTCCGCGAGAAAAAGCTGACCAACATGCGCGCCTCCACGGCCGACGACGCCATTCGCCTGGTCCCCTACACCACGCTCAACCTCGAGCAGTCGATCGAGTTCATCGCCGACGATGAGTTTGTCGAGGTAACGCCGAAGTCGCTGCGGTTGCGCAAGAAGGTTTTGCAAGCCAACCGGCGGCCGAAGCCGTGGGAAAAAGCGGCGGCACAGGCGCAAGAATAGTACCGTTAAAACCTGCCGTACGAAAAGAAAATCGGCGCCTCTGCGGGCGCCGATTTTCTTTTGCGACGACTTAAGATTTAAAAGGGATCGATTCCAGTGGCTTACTCCGGCAGCTTGGCGTCGAGCACTTCCTGCGCTCGGTTGGCCCGCCATGCGGCCAACCGCTGATAAAGCGCTGCGTCGTTCAATGCCAGAATCTCGGCTGCGAACAAAGCGGCGTTACCGGCGCCGGGCTTGCCAATGGCTAGCGTCGCCACGGGTATGCCTTTGGGCATCTGCACCATCGACAGTAGCGAATCCAGGCCATTGAGCGGAGTTGCTGCAATAGGAACGGCCAGCACTGGCACCAGTGTCTTGGCCGCGATCACACCAGCCAAGTGCGCCGCGCCGCCTGCGCCGGCGATGATCGTGCGCACACCTGTAGCCGTAGCTTTCTCAACGTATTCGAAGAGTTGATCGGGGGTACGGTGCGCGCTCAGCACACGTGCTTCGTAGGGAATCCCCAACTCGCGCAAAATCTCGATTGCAGGCAGCAGAACATCGTAGTCGCTCTTGCTGCCCATAATGACAGCCACTAATGGTTTTTCGCTCATAAGGCGATTATACGAGGAAGGGAAAATCGAATTGAATTCCTCTCGGAACGATATGCGCATTGTCGGCAAATTCAAAAATCACAACTCAACGCCGGGACCAAGTCCCCACAGCCACTTCTATAACTGCGAACAGCACGCTTACCGCGGCCATAAACCCTTTGGCACGCTGCCAGTTTTGCTCATGACGGTCCATGCGCCGCTCCAAGACTGCCAGCCTGCCGCTATTGCCGTCACCCATCAGACCCGACATCTGCGACTTCAGAACGCTCAGATCGCTCAACACTTGTGCCTCGAATTCATTGATCATACGCATCCGCTATGCCCCACTCACCAATTCGTTGCCAAACTCGCTTGCGCTTATCTAACCGAGCGCTAGGTTGATGAAGAGTGCTGTTGAAAACTCCGAATAGTTCGGCGGCGCTGAACCATCATACATCCGGATGTAAAACTTATCGTTTGCCGACTGGCGCGCAAAGGTCAAGTTTTGCTCCGAGCCGCGCAACACTAGACTCGGATCGCTTCCTGCCATAAATGCAAAATCGCGCGTGCGAACCTCAAAACCACCGCCTGTTGGTGGGGTTATTCCAGTATTTACTGTAACTGTACTGCTATTCAAGGCCGTTACTGTCAGACTCGTTAAATTCGGCAGTACAGTTAGGTTCGCTGTTGCCGGAAGCCATGTATTGTCAGGCACCGTGGTACTGGTCTTGATCGCCAGATCATCCGCCCAATCGTTGGCAAATGCAATATCGTATTCAACCAACTCAGGACAACTTGAAATACAGGATATTTTAACGCTGCGCACAACAACATGAGCATCAAGACTGGTTGAAGGTGAGGTGAGATGCAACTCATCGCCAGGCCATACGTCTTCTGTAAAACAAATACTGTACCCTTTGTATGTCCCGCTCCAAAGAGCGCTAGTGCTACTCGCCGCCTGCACCATGGCCTGGGCTGCACAGCGGCAATCTGCAGAGCTTCGCGCTGCAGGACGTGTAACAGATCCTACCCATGCAGACACCGCAGGCGCTCCAGCATTAGCCAGCGCCAGTTGACTATTTGTATTTACAGCGCGCCCGACAGCACGGCCTATCGTACGATAGTAAACTTCAATGAGTTCGCCAGACGTTGGCACATAGCCGGTATAAAACACGAGCTTTCCAGTATTTTCTACGTGGCACTCTGCGGATTGGGATGTGCTACCGATACGCCGTGTATAAGTTCCGCCACTCGCCGGCGTACTTGTAACCCATGCAGATCCAAGATTCGTCAAATGCACGGAGCGCATCGTACCAATCAGATTTACGCTGCTTGCAGGAATGACCCAGCAACTGCCAGAGAGGTTTGCAACGGAGCCATCGTAAAGTGTAACGGGAGTTGCGCCAACTCCATTCACATACTCCTGAACTTCTATTTGAATAAATCCAGGAGCCATAATCGAGTCACCGCCGACAGAGATCTCGCCCTCGTCACCAAATGAATAATAAATCGATCGCGAGCGCTCCGTCTCTAGACAGTGAACACGCAGGCGCAACGTGTACAGACTGGAGGAGTTCAGGTTATACGCTGTGCCGGCTGTACTACCATCGATAATCGGCTGGATCGTAACAGCACTAGAACCTGAAACAGAGGTAACCTGAAGTCCTGCTGTACAATTCGCAGTTTTTTTCAATCCTGTAAATAAACCCGCAACTATGCCCGTGCTTCCTGATGCTAACGTTACTCCAGCCGTTTCAAATAACAGCGTCCCGCCTAATTCGACCTGATCTGCCCACGAAAGCTGTGTTTCCCCGTCGACGCCATTTCCACCGTTCATCGTCAAACCTGACGAACCAATTGCCAAATATCCAGCCCCGGTTACGCTCCATACTGTTTGGTTAATGCTCGGCCCATTAAACAGATCGTTAATAATCTTTGCCTTCGATGTTGGGTAATAATACGGATTGTCAGACAAATAGAATTCGGCCGTAGCTCCGTCACCCTGGAAATACTCTATCACATATGTAACAGGTTCATTTTCTCCGCATACCGTAATATCGTTAGCTAGAGCACGTTTTGTGTTTGCTGTAAAAGCAAGGCTTGCAAGATTAAGACTTCCATTAGTTTCACTTAACTCGTGTACGGTAGTCTGAAGAGATGTTAGCTGAATTGATCCGTTGAGTGCGCGATAGGACGCTCGGGCCATACTAGAGGCTCGCCCCGCATTTGCACTCCAATTTTCTCCACGATTAAGAACAAAATTATTAACTAATGTTGTTAGCGTGAGTTCTTGGGTAGACAGCGCAGATATTCCTGTATGTGCTACAAGATTTTCCAGTAACTTCCCGATGCCATTCCCGGAAATATTATCGCTTCCCGCCATTAACACTAAATCGAGCAACATCTCATCACTGACAGCCTGTATCGCATAGCGATAGCATGGTCCGGTTAACCCTAACCCCACGTACTCCGGAAGTGGGCTGACGGCAATATATCCAGTAAAATAGTTTTTTTCGTCGTCGCCATGTACGTTAACTTCTTGAAAGCGAGTCGGAACAGATAAATTGCTACTTGCAGCTATACTGGCCCATAATTGGCATACGGCTGGCTCATTTAGCTTACGCTGAATTGTGAGCGGGTGTACCGCATCTAACGCCGAAGTGTAGTCTACGCCTTGAATAGTAATCTTCATCGCCACTCTCTAACCCGCTCACTTCCTTATTGGCCTGACTAAACCATCGCATTTGCGGCCGGAAGCATACTGCGGTAACAAACCACTCGTTCACCATCCAGTGGGTCCGTTATCGGCAGTGCTAAATACTGCCCTTTGAGGTGTACCCTCGACAATCCTCCCTTAGTCTTTCCGTCAATAGGCACCAACTCTTCTTCAGCACCTGTGACTGCCTGTAATCGCGGATAGTGATAAAAGATTCTTTCCCCTTGGCTACCTTCTACGACAAACAATGCAGACCACTCTTGATAGAAACTTCCACCCTCCCGATCGACAAACCCCAAAACCCTTTGAACTTTTGCGCCCGATACAGGCGTTCCACCAGGCAGCGCCTCGGCCAACGTCAGTCCTATCGAACTCATTGCACTCACTAAACCCACGTTGTATGTAACCCGGCGAACATAGTCCACGTCACTCAATGATGATTTTATATAAGCGCCAGACACTGGGAAACCAACATAACCTGTTTCTCCGGAATAGTCAACATCAACCGCTATAATGGATCCTACGCTGTAACTTGACAAATCAGACGACGCGAGCAGTATCGAGGTGCTCGTCGAACCTGCCTGAGGCGTAACAGCAGGCAACGCCGTAGAACCGTCTGCCGAGAGGCTTGTTCCGCCCGCTGGCGCTAGAATGTTCATATGCTGAGATCCTGTGGCCAAGGCCATAGTTAACTTTGTCCAGCTTAAATACTCAAAACTAACCTGAGCCTGAAGAGTTTCTCGAGCTTGCTCTAGCGGTGACGCGGGAATCCCTGTCAGCAGTGCGGTTGATTTGCTTAGGGTCTTACGCATAAAGTTTTGAATCCAACCAAGACTTATCCAAGAGCTAGGTGGAGAATCTAACGGGAAACCGCCTTGTATTGACGGATCAAACAGCTCAGGTATTTGTGTTGAACGTGTTACCGGTGCGAAATAGGCCCGCACACGCCTTGTTATAGGCGATGGGTTGTTATACCAAGTTGCAGGCATTTATTCCCCCACTTCCTGATAGCTATACACCACAACACTTGCTGTGCGGCCTATCAGGTCACGTTGCACGGTTAAGGGCAAAAAGACTGGCTCATCCCAAAATACATTTGTCAATAACGATGATGCCGGCATAGCCATGTAATTTAATTTCGGCGCATAAAATGGCTGGAGCGCTGCAATGATCTCTTCGTCCATTTCACTCAGTGCACGCCCACGATCTAGGCCGCCAAAACTTTGCGTCCCACAGGTCTGGTATATAATCTCGCACTGTTCGGCCGCCATCACCGATGGAAGATTCATATCAACACCAAACCCTTTCCACCGAAGCACAAATACATCGTTCTGTAACTGGCCTACCGGACTCTCTGATTCTTCAACTAGAATCCCGGGCCTTTCTGACCCACGAAGTAATATTGTACGTTCAGGGTTAATCGAAGCTATCCGCGCACGTATCGCCATATAGAAAGAATCCTTCGCATTTTGCATAACCACCCTCAGTCGCAATATGACGGTAATTCGTTACGAAAGTATAATATATATTACGTTTAACTTGCACTTTACTACGACAGTCAAGATAGGCATATCCGCGAGGTAACATTACAATTGTTATAATAGACAAACAGCTTCCCATGTAATTATTCAGCAAAAATATTTATACAGCCTGCTGCCTAGCCTCACGCAATAGCATACGGTAAAGGTATACGTTACCAAATGCTTCATTCGATGATACAGATTCTATTAGATAGTCCTGACCACTTACTGTTAAACATACAGTCATCATAAACAATGATTGTGCTGCCGGTAAATTTAGCGCATTTACCTGTAGTTCTACGCCAGTTGCTGACATTAATAACTCCCACTTTGGCTGGTCACCTTCTTTCCATGTCGGCTTAAGCTTACGTAACACAACTGGGCTTATCGGCACCTCTGCATACGTGGTCGCAACTAAGCCCAGCTCCAACATGTTACTATCAGTCTCTGATGCAACAATTCGAAGAAATGCAGTGGCTCCTGCCGCACTGCGCAGCAATGCATCGGCCAACATCCGTGGTGCGCCTCTCGGGTTACGCGCAACTGTATCACTCATCGCTCACCCCAGCCTATTCGCAACGTACGGATTCAGCCAGGCTTGCACCGTTTCATCAATCAGCGAACTTGAGAAATAGCTCATTTGCATCGTGTCAATCCTACTCATACTTGCGTTTAGTGCTGGCGTCGCTTGGGCATTGCGAACAATTTGTGCGCACGCCGACTTGACATCATCACCAATCACCGTCAATCCGGCGGTATACACAACATCAACTTCGTTGTACGGCAAGCCGAGAACATTACACGGCAACATCAACTCTCCTGTCTTTTTATCGTAGTCGACAAGATTCATATCTATTTCAGTCCATTGCCCTGGCAATGAAAACGTCCAGACGACTTCTGACAACGGCTGGTTCGGCAACTCACCACGCCGAGGTCTTATATACCGACCGCTGATACTAACAAATGGGGTTGTAGCCGATCCCATCACAGCCAAGGGCAGGAAACTTAGTCTTACAGTCTGCGATCCAACAACCACCCTTAACCGTTCTTCGTACTGAATTACGTTTAGATCGGGGCGTCTACAATAGCTATTGATCACAGCCGTTGCCGCCGTAGTCCAATCTGCTGTTGTTCCGACGGGTAATCCATAGTTTGCATATTCTGTCGGATCAAGATATGCCATCGTATTCCCTTTCATCATCGGTGATTCAGCAGTCTCTTGCTTAGCGATAATTAGGCATATTAAACACTACGCATTAAACTTAATTACGCCTTGGTATCGCAACATTGACAATCGACTGCTGAATTACATTATTACCGCTGGACTAACACTTGATAATGCGCAAAGCTTGCCCCTTTTACCACGGGCGCGCCAAACTTTACTGCCACATACTGATACGTTAACGAGTTTGGCAGTCCGAGCTGAAATATCCGCGGTGTCGGATCCCCGAGCCAGTGGTACTCGATTAGATCTTCGGTGACGATATAGGCCGGATAGCTACCAGCCGTATAACTTGCCCCGGATCCTGTTCCTGGCGTGTATGGTATGCTCCATTCAGGAATCAATGGAAGATCTCCCGCCTGGGTAGATAGCGACTTTACTCGAAACCCACCGGTTATTTGATCGGTATTCAAGACTATGTTGTATTCGCTTTTCAGCTCCTGATCGATCAAATCAAGCAGCACTGGATTCGCATAGATCGCAGTGGGACGAACATAATAACCTGTATTCGCGACCATCTGTGCTACTACCGTTTTAATCGTATCAACGATTTTCATCGCGGTGGTCACTGTTACCGTGTTACCTCCACAGGCAATCTGCGCCGCACATCCCATATATTGCGTCGTCGTTGGCGAGCTTAGACTTGTATCATTACCATTCCAAAGAGCCACGTCGTGAGTTACCATCACGCCGCTAACTGTGTCCACGAGATCTTTCGCCTGCATGTAAGCAAACTGTTTCTGCTGATCACCTAGCTCAATATCGAACAGATTGTAGTTGATCTGCGCGACAATAGCTTTTAACGGCACACTAAGCTCAGTACGTGATGGGCTTACTACCGTCGGAGATATGCTTCGTGGATTTACAAAGCCAGCTGTACCTGGGTTTGGAATAGCCGTCTCCTCGAAGAACCGCGAGGGATGCCCTGTAGCCGGAATCTGCTTGATGCGCTGCCCAAATACGCTTGAACGTCGGCAAATATCAAATATTTCAGTCTGATATAGCGGAACTTCAACTGCACCCGGTCCGATGTAGTCCGCCGCGGCGTGAATATCTGCGAAAGTTGCGTTCATATGCTTTTCCGCCCCCTCCATAGGGCCATTAATTATATAACGTGTTATTTGTTTTTATTGCGGCAGATGTTGATTACCGACAAACGCTTTATCCGATCGCTCCCGATCGCAGGAGTTGCGTTTTCACTGCGATTCTCTGCTCCAAGCTCAATCCGCTCAACGCCACATCCAGCGTATTTACATCCACAGGGCCGTCTCCCACACCGTGCTTTGCCAACGCTTCAGCAGCGGCTGCGGGTATAGTTCTGCGTAGTGGATTGACTGGATTCTGCACAGATGAAGCCTTCACTGCGGATAACTCGCGCTCTGCATATGCCAGCTTCTCTAGCAGTTCTGACTCCCTCCGGCTCTGCTCGACGGTCGCGGAGATCCTCTCGACCTCGCCAGCAAGTGCGCTCTGGCGTTCTTCCAAAAGATTCAGCGCTCTCTCCAGTAAGCTTGTTGCGGCCTCTAGCCGCTCTGCAACGCTCTTATCCTCTGTCTCCATATCCTTCCTTTCCTTGACATTCAATCGTTACCCGGCTCGTCATATTCCTTATAAATATCTTACTTATACATAATTCATAAGCTAACTAAGCAATCGAAAGCTTGTATTCCTATATGCAGCCTTGGTTGTAAATAAAACAGCTGCCCCGGTAAACGTCACACGCGTCAACTTCCACACTTCTGCGCGCATATCATCTACCTTCGCATCTGCTAGTTCATAACTCATTCCCATGGATTTTTGGTTTAATTGCGCGGCAGCAGTAATTTCTTTAGCAACTTCAGGGAAATCACGTGCGTACAAATACCCTCTAACTACTATCCTTGACCCGATCACATCAGCCTCTGTTAGCAGACCGATCTTGCATCGTGTATCGTGCCCGTCCCAGCCCGGCCTGTAATCTACAGCCATCCCCAACAAAGAAGGCAGCGCACGCTCGGCAGCTTCCCGCGTTAACAGCACCCTATGCCCATGTGCTCCTGATGGGGCCTTATCGCTTACCGTATTTACTAGCGTAAGTACACCTTCGAATGGCACCCGATTCGGATGCTTATCCATATGTGGGAACTCGACAGCCATCGCGTGTAATCGCATGATTATGCTCCGGTTTATATAGTTAAGGTTTCCGCTAAATTGCGACTCACGTAACATAATTCTCTGAATATTATTGACTCAATGCTGGTTGCCTTATCTCTATTCAGTGCTATCCGCTTCACTAAATAGCTGTTCCGCCTGCTCTTGTCCCAATGGACTTAGCCCCCGCATTGCTCGCACCTCGTTCACTGTCAATACACCGGCTTGCAACAGTTGCATCTGCACCTGCAACTCTGTCTGCTCGTCGCGCGCGCTTAGTTCGTTAAAAACAAACTCAAACTCCCGCCAACCAATACATTTCGCGAATAGGTCGCGTGTAATGTGTCCGGCTAACAGCATTGCCAGCGGCGAGATTGCTCCGCGGAAGGCTTCATCGGCCATCTCCGATGCCGTTGAACGGTTTACTTCGCTTTCTAGCCCGAGCAGCATTGGCGGCAGCCCAAACGCGTTCGCCACCATCCGAATCAAAAACTCTTGCCAAGCTAGCCTCAGATCAGCATCCGTTCCCTGTGCGAATCGCAGCACTTCTGGCTTCTGCTCGGTAGATAATAGTGGCACCCTTCCTGTGCCCTCAATCTCGTCTTGCCACCATCGAATCAACCGGTCATGCTGTGCTGGCGTGGCTTCATTTAGCCACAACGCATACTGCGCCACCGAGTTTGCCGCTAGCTTTCCGGCAAAGCGGTGCGCACTTAGAAACTGATTCACCGTCTCGAAGGCAACCTCCAAGGGCCCCAACCCGAAGGGCGTGTAGCTGCGCGGGTTCATCCGCACATACATCAGTTGGCAGTCCAGCAATTCTACGGCGCCGGATTCGAGTTGGCCCGGCATTGCCTGCACATACCTTGGCACTTCTTCTTCGCCATTCCATTTGGCATTGATACGAATCGAGGCCCCGTCAACTGGCCACAGCATCGCCGGTCTTTCCGGATCACCGGTCGGCTCCATCTCCGCAGCTCCGTATCCACCCACCAACGCGTCCTCGATCACCTGCTCGATTAGATTTCTGAAACTATCAGTAGCGTTCGGTTCCTCCAGTGTCCGGCGCAGCGCACGCAATTTCGTTTGGGCCTCGACGGCATCCTTAATTTGCGCTCCGCGCCGTACTCGCACCTGCCAGTCCATGGCCGCGATCCGGTCCTTGATCACGTTGATCGCCCGCCGCACCACCGGAATCTCGGCGAACCGGCGCAGATTCACAGGCGTTGGCTTGGGCAGATGACGGCCTGGAAACTGCAGCGGGCTAATGATCGCAGGCAACGCCAGCGTCTTGCGCTCCGCCTCGGCCGCGGCGGCCAACTCCACGCTTTCATGACGCGCGTCTTTGCCGCCTCGCGCTTGCCGCCACATCTCGCGCAACTGTTCACCAACCTTCACAGGCACCTTCCTTCAAATGCAAAAAGGCATCGCCAACAGGCGATGCCTTTGTCTTCACCGTACACCCTATTCGTGGCTGGCGCCTGACTCTCCGCTCGGACCGCTGCTCCAAACCACTTGCTTCCTATCTACAAATCGATCCTACTGCGAAGCCTGGAAATTATCTGCAAACCACACCGAGATTTTCCAGATCTCCTAGGGAGCCTCTGAAAAACTCTTTTCCCTTTATGGTTTCTGAGTGAAGCTGTATTTGGAGGCGGATCACAGATGCATCAGTTGACCTTGGCACGGCAGGCCGAGTTTCAGCGGTATACGAAGAAA